>LFEF01002842.1_pt1 | contig 14873 bp, 8 predicted proteins | sample 619371 | NCBI WGS metagenome assembly LFEF01 (sample SAMN03014291, study PRJNA259931) | freshwater metagenome | biome: lake; feature: waterbloom | place: China: Taihu Lake | collected 2006-08 | depth 0 m m
ATGACGCCGCTGCCCTGGCTGGTCGACCGCCTGTTCCGCAACCTGCTGGTCGACGTCACCGGCAACACCCACCGCTCGGAAATCTGCATCGACAAGCTCTTCTCGCCCGACGGTCCGACGGGCCGGCTTGGCCTGGTCGAATTCCGCGGCTTCGAAATGCCGCCGAATGCCCGCATGTCTCTCGCCCAGCAGCTCCTGATCCGGGCGCTGATCGCTCGCTTCTGGAAAAACCCGATCGGCGGCAATTTCGTCCGCTGGGGCACGAGCCTGCATGACCGTTTCATGCTGCCGCATTACATCTGGCAGGACTTTCTCGAAGTGCTGGCGGATCTCCGCCAGAACGGCTTCGACTTCAAGCCGGAGTGGTTTGCAGCCCAGCTCGAATTCCGCTTCCCCTTCTATGGAGAGGTCGAATACGAGGCGTCGAAGCTCGAACTGCGCGGCGCGCTGGAACCCTGGCACGTCATGGGCGAACAGGGCGCGATCGGCGGGACCGTGCGCTACGTGGACTCGTCGGTCGAGCGCCTGCAGGTGAAGCTCGAAACCGCCAATCCCGATCGCTACACCGTCGCCTGCAATGGCCGCGCCGTGCCGCTGCGCAAGACGGACGTGAATGGCGTGGCCGTTGCCGGTGTCCGCTACAAGGCCTGGCAGCCGGCATCGGGCCTGCACCCGGTCCTGCCTGTCAACACACCGCTAACATTCGATATCTATGATACATGGTCCGGCCGATCGATCGGTGGCTGCGTCTACCACGTCGCCCATCCCGGCGGCCGGAATTACGATACTTTCCCTGTGAATGGGAATGAAGCGGAAGCCCGCCGGCTTGCACGTTTCGAGCCATGGGGCCATACAGCCGGCTCCTATCCCCTATGGCCAGAGACGGTGTCGCCGGAATTCCCGCACACTTTGGACCTGAGAAGACCGCAAGGTATCTGATTGATGGCACAGAAGACGGCAGCGGAGCTTTCACCGCCAGACGCGCCGAAGAGCGAGGCCCGCACGGCCGGCTATCGCGCGCTGCCGGGTGCTGCCGACGAGATGATCGACAACAAGGGCAATGTCCGGCCGGTCTGGCAGGCCCTTTTCTCGGCGATCGACACCATGCCGGAAGAGGATCTGCACGAGCGCTTTGCCCGTGCCGATCGTTATCTGCGCGATGCCGGCGTCTTCTACCGCGCCTATGGTTCCGGCGGATCGAGCGAGCGTGCCTGGCCCTTCTCGCATATTCCGGTGATGATCTCGGAAGCCGAATGGCAGGTCTTGGCCGATGGCCTCGTGCAGCGCGCCAATCTTCTTGAAGCTGTCGTTGCTGACATCTATTCGGAAAACCGCCTGGTTCAGGAAGGCTTCCTGCCACCGCAGCTGATTGCGTCCAACCCGGAATTCCTGCGCCCGCTCGTCGGCATCAAGCCGGCCGGCGGTCACTACCTGCATTTCTGTTCCTTCGAAATCGGCCGTGGTCCCGACGGCAACTGGTGGGTTCTGGCCGACCGGACGCAAGCGCCCTCGGGTGCCGGCTTTGCCCTGGAAAACCGCGTTGCAACCGCACGTGCCTTCTCCGACATCTATGCCGAAACGCATGTCCACCGGCTCGCCTCCTTCTTCGGCGCCTTCCGCAAGGCGCTGCAGGCCCGGACCCGCAGCACCGACGAGCGTATCGCCGTCTTGTCACCGGGCCCCGCCAACGAAACCTATTTCGAACACGCCTACATCGCCCGCTATCTTGGCATCATGCTGCTGGAGGGCGAGGATCTGACCATCGTCAACGGCAAGGTCATGGTGCGCACCGTGGCTGGCCTGAAACCCGTCAGCGTTCTCTGGCGCCGACTGGATGCCGCCTTCGCCGACCCGCTCGAACTCGACCAGAACTCCTATATCGGCACGCCCGGCATGGTGCAGGCGCTGCGCAATGGCGCCGTTACCTTCGTCAACGCACTCGGCTCCGGCATTCTCGAAACCCGTGCGCTGCTCGCCTTCATGCCCACCCTCTCGCGTCATCTGCTGGGCGAAGAGCTGAAGCTGCCATCGATCGCCACCTGGTGGTGCGGCCAGAAGGCCGAGCGCGACCATGTGGCAGCCCATCTCGACCGTATGGTCATCGGCTCCGCCTTCTCGCGCCTGCCCTTCTTCGACGATGGCGGGCGCTCGGTCATGGGGTCACGCTACAAGGACCCGCAGGGCAGAACCACCGCCGAATGGCTGGAATCGGAAGCTGGCAATCTCGTCGGCCAGGAGGTCGTGACGCTGTCGACTACCCCGGCCATGGTCGACGGCAAGCTGACACCACGGCCAATGTCGCTGCGCGTCTTTGCTGCCCGCACCCAGAACGGCTGGCAGATCATGCCCGGCGGCTTTGCCCGGATCGGCAGCGGCTCAGACGTGTCCGCCATCGCCATGCAATCCGGCGGCAGCGCCGCAGACGTCTGGATCGTCTCGGACAAGCCGGTGGACCGCACCTCGTTGCTGCCGGCGGAAGAGACCTTTACCCGCAACATGCCCGGCAGCCTGCCGAGCCGTGCGGCCGACAACCTCTTCTGGCTGGGCCGCTACATCGAGCGGGCCGAAGGCGTGTTGCGCATCCTGCGCGCCTGGCATGCCCGTTATGCCGAAAGCGCCAATCCCGATCAGCCGCTGCTTGCCTTCGTCACAGAATACCTCTCTAACATCGACGTCGACACCAAGTCGGGTGTGCCGGAAAGCCTGCTGCGCAATATCGACAGCGCCGTTTATTCGGCGAGCAACATCCGCGACCGCTTCTCGCCGGACGGCTGGCTGGCGCTGAACGACCTGTCGAAGACGGCCAAGCGTTTCCACGAAAAGGTCAAGCCGGGCGATGATGCGGCGCACGCCATGACCATCCTCTTGCGCAAGCTCGCGGGCTTTGCCGGTCTCGTGCATGAAAACATGTACCGCTTCACCGGCTGGCGCTTCCTGACCATCGGCCGCCTTCTGGAACGCGGTCTGCACATGACCCGCCTGCTCGGCCATATGACAGGTCCTGATGCACCTGATGGTTCGCTCGATATGCTGCTCGAGATCGGCGACAACGTCATGACCCACCGTCGTCGCTACAACGTCTCGACAGCGCGGCTGACGGTCACCGACCTCTTGGCGCTCGACCCGCTCAACCCGCGCTCGATCCTCTTCCAGCTGAACGAGATCCGCATCGAGGTCGAGCAGCTGCCGAACGCCATGGTCAACGGCCAGATGTCGAGCCTCTTCCGCGAGGCCATGCGGCTGCATTCCGGCCTTGCCGTGATGACGCCCGAGACGATGAGCGCCGACGTCTACACCAATCTGGAACGGGAACTGGAGAGGCTCTCCGACATTCTCGCCCAAACCTATCTGAGCTGACGCGATGCTCTACGACCTCTCGCTTCATATCGGCTACCACTACGAGGTCCCGGCATCCGGCGCCCATCACATGCTGCGGCTGCTGCCGCTCTCCCTGCCCGACCGCCAGCGGTTGGTCGCCGGCGCGATCACGGTCACGCCGGAGCCGGACGAGATCTCCACCTTCAGCGATTTCTTCCGCCACCCGACAAGCCACGCGATCCTGCGCGCGCCGCATGAGAAGCTGGACATAAGGATGCAGGCTCGCGTCATGGTGCAGGCCCAGCCGCTTGCGGCGGATTTCTCACCGCTCTTGGATCGTCTGCCCCAGGAGATCGCAGAAACCTGGTCGCTCGATGCCGAATCCCCGCATCATTTCATCGGCACGAGCCCACGCCTTCCCCGAGACAAGGCGATCGCGGCCTATGTGCGTGACATGCTGAAGCCCAGCATGACGGTTCGCCAGATCGCCGAGACGCTGTGCAGCCGCATTCACAAGGACTTCAAATACGACGCGGAGGCAACGACGGTCGACACGACCCCGGCTGAGGCCTTCGAAAAGAAGCGCGGCGTCTGCCAGGATTTCAGCCACGTGATGATCGTCGCCCTGCGCAGCCTCGGCATCCCCGCCGGCTATGTCAGCGGCTTTCTGCGCACCATTCCGCCTCCGGGAAAGGAACGGCTGGAAGGCGCAGACGCCATGCATGCCTGGGTGCGGGTCTGGTGCGGCAAGCTCACCGGCTGGATGGAACTCGACCCGACCAATGACATCATCGCCGGAACGGACCATATCGTGGTCGGTTATGGGCGGGACTATGCAGATGTCGCTCCGGTGATCGGAGTGCTGAAAAGCTATGGATCGCACCAGACGGCCCAGGCTGTCGATGTCATCCCGGTTAAGCAATAAATTGCATTGCTGACAATTTTACCGATTGCATTAAAGTGAATGCAATTCATTGCGCGCTAGAACCGTCCAAATGCTGATTTTTGGATGGACATGATGACTACCACAGACAGCCGCGCCAAATCCTTCTTCGCACGCTTCTGGCGAGACCGTGCCGGCAATTTTGGCATTGCAACAGCCATCATCCTGCCAGTCACGGCGGCAACCGCGGGCATCGCGATCGACTTCAATCAGATGGTGCAGGTCCGCCACGCCCTGCAGGACTCGGCCGACTCGGCCGTTCTCTCCGCTGCGAACGCATTGGCAAAAGACAAGACCCTGTCGGATGCCGAGGCGCTCGACATGGCCCGAAAGTTCATGAAGGCGCAGTTCTACAACGTTGTCCCGGACGCCAAGACCAGCGAAACCAGCGATGGAGAGCTTGCACCTGTCGATCCGCTTGAGGCAGCGATTGGAACCGTCGTCCGCAACAAGAGCCAATCCGGCAATACCTATGACGTTACCCTGAAAACCCAGATCGACCTCCCGACGAACGGGATGACCGCGCTTCTTGGCTGGGACAAGATGACGGTGGGGGTCACGGCGACGGCCCGCGCCACCAGCGAGAGCAAGAACGCAATGTCGATGTATCTTGTTCTCGACCGCTCGGGTTCGATGGCCTGGGATACCACGACGGTCAATGCGGCCCAGCCGACCAAATGCGCCAATGCGCGATGCACGAGAGGGACGACGAATTACGTCGTGAAGATCGACGCGCTGAAACTTGCCGTTGCCAACCTGACGACGCAACTCGACACGGCGGATCCCGAGGATCGTTATGTCCGCACGGCTGCCGTTTCCTATGAAGCAAGGATGCATACGCCCGTCGGCTTCAACTGGGGCACCTCGCACACGCTGAGCTATGTCCAGGCGCTGATCGCAGATGGCGGCACCGATTCGTCTGACGCAATGGACCGCGCTTACAAGGACATCATCAAGACAAGCGAAGACACGGCCCACAAGAACAAGAACGGCCAGGAGCCGAGCAGGTTCATCGTCTTCATGACCGATGGTGACAACAACTATTCCAGCGCGGATACCGAAACGCTGGCCACCTGCGCCGCTGCCAAGAAGAGCGGGGTCCAGATCTTCACGGTCGCCTTCATGGCGCCGAGCAAGGGCCAGGCGCTGTTGCAGGCCTGCGCTTCCAGTCCTTCGAACTACTACGATGCACAGGATGCGGCAGAACTTGTCGCCGCGTTCAAGGAAATCGGTGACAAGGCTGTCGAAGCGTCGACCCGCCTGACCAACTGACACGATCAAATCGATTTAGTTTTTTGCGAACAATAAGGCCGCCATCATCGCGATGGCGGCCTTATCATTTGATCATCTTTCGAAGATAAAATAATCAGATCAGGTACTTGTTGGAATTGTAGGTCCAGTGAACAAAATTGGCTCTGCAGCCCGCCGCCTGTTGCAACTGTTTCATTTCGATGCGTAAACTGGCATCAGAGGGGCCGGCGCCGGCAATCGCTTCGGAGCTGCCCGGAAGAACGTTCAACGCCAGGCGGACCGATGATCAAGACTCCCCACAAAGTCGACCTTCCCCTTCCCAAGCGCGAAGTTTCCGATCCGGAATCCTTGGCCGCCGAAATCATGGAGAAGCTGACTTACAGCATCGGCAAGGACGCGAAGGTCGCGACCCCGCATGACTGGCTCACGGCAACCATCCTCGTGGTGCGCGACCGCATCATCGACAAATGGATGGAATCGACCCGCACCACCTACATGAACAACGGCAAGCGGGTCTATTATCTATCGCTTGAGTTCCTGATCGGCCGCCTGCTGCGCGATGCCATGTCCAATCTCGGACTTATGGACGATATCCGCCAGGCGCTCTCCTCTCTCTCCGTCGAGTTTGATGTAATTGCCGGCCTCGAGCCCGATGCCGCGCTCGGCAATGGTGGTCTGGGACGTCTGGCCGCCTGCTTCATGGAGAGCATGGCCACCGTCAACATCCCGGCCTATGGCTACGGCATCCGTTACGTTCACGGCCTCTTCCGCCAGCAGATGGCCGAGGGCTGGCAGGTCGAACTGCCGGAAAGCTGGCTGGCCCACGGCAACCCCTGGGAATTCGAGCGTCGCGAAAGCTCCTACGAAGTCGGTTTCGGCGGCACGGTCGAGACCGTTGACGGACCCGACGGCGAGCCACGTTACGTCTGGAAACAGGGCGAGCGCGTCATTGCCACCGCCTATGACACCCCGGCCGTCGGTTGGCGCGGCGAGCGCGTCAACACGCTCCGCCTCTGGTCGGCACAGCCGATCGACCCGATCCTGCTCGACGCCTTCAATGCCGGTGACCACATTGGCGCGCTGCGCGAGAGCAACAAGGCGGAATCGCTGACCCGCGTTCTCTATCCGGCCGATGCCACGCCCGCCGGACAGGAACTGCGCCTGCGCCAGGAATTCTTCTTCTGTTCGGCCTCGCTGCAGGACATCGTCCGCCGTCATCTGCAGCAGGGCAACACGCTCGCCCAGCTGCCGGAAAAGGTGGCGATCCAGCTCAACGACACCCATCCGGCCGTCTCCGTCGCCGAACTCATGCGTCTCCTGGTCGACGTGCACGGCGTTGCCCTCGACGAGGCCTGGGAGATCACCCGCAACACCTTTTCCTACACCAACCACACGCTGCTGCCGGAAGCGCTGGAAAGCTGGCCTGTCCCGCTCTTTGAACGCCTGCTTCCCCGTCACATGCAGCTCGTCTATGCGATCAATGCCAAGGTGCTGCTCGACGCCCGCAAGAACCGCGGCTTTAACGACCACGAGATCCGCCAGATCTCGCTGATCGACGAAAGTGGCGATCGCCGCGTGCGCATGGGCAATCTCGCCTTCATGGGCTCGCACTCGATCAACGGCGTCTCGGCGCTGCATACCGAGCTCATGAAGGAGACGGTCTTTGCCGATCTCCACAAGCTCTACCCGACCCGTATCAACAACAAGACCAACGGCATTACCCCGCGCCGCTGGCTGATGCAGTGCAATCCGGCTCTCACCGACCTGATAAAGGAAGCCATCGGACCCGAATTCCTGGATGATGCGACCAAGCTCAAGGGCCTCGACGCCTTTGCCGACGACGCGGCCTTCCAGCAGAAATTCGCTGCGGTGAAATTCGCCAACAAGCAGAAACTCGCCGGCCTCGTCGCCAGCCGCATGGGCATTAAGCTTGATCCGCATGCGATGTTCGACATCCAGATCAAGCGCATCCATGAATACAAGCGCCAGCTTCTGAACATCATCGAGACGGTCGCGCTCTTCGACCAGATTCGCTCGCATCCCGAGCGTGACTGGGTGCCGCGCGTCAAGCTCTTCGCCGGCAAGGCGGCTCCGAGCTACCACAATGCCAAGCTGATCATCAAACTGGCGAACGACGTCGCCCGCGTGATCAACACCGACCCCTCGGTGCGCGGTCTGCTGAAGGTCGTCTTCGTCCCGAACTACAACGTCTCGCTGGCCGAAGTGATGGTGCCGGCCGCCGACCTCTCCGAGCAGATTTCCACCGCCGGCATGGAAGCATCCGGAACCGGGAACATGAAGTTCGCGTTGAACGGTGCATTGACCATTGGAACGCTCGACGGCGCCAATGTCGAAATGCGTGATCATGTGGGCGAGGAGAACATCGTGATATTTGGAATGACCGCCGACGAGGTCGGTCGCGTGCGCGCCGAGGGGCATAATCCCCGCGCCGCGATCGACGCATCGCGCGAGCTTCAGCAGGCCCTTGCGGCAATTGCCTCGGGCGTCTTCTCGCCTGACGATCGCGACCGCTATGCCGGCCTCATGCAAGGCATCTACCAGCATGACTGGTTCATGGTCGCCGCCGATTTCGACGCCTATGCCAAGGCCCAGCGTCAGGTGGACGACATCTGGAACGACAAGACGGGCTGGTACTCCAAGACCATTCGCAACACTGCGCGCATGGGCTGGTTCTCTTCGGACCGTACCATCAGACAGTATAACGCGGATATCTGGAGAGCTTGATGGCCAAATCACCGAAGAGGAGCGGTGACGAAGCGAAGCCGGATACACCGCCGGCAGCAGAAATCGAGGCCATCATCCAGGGCACCCATGGCGATCCCTTCGCCTTTCTCGGTGTCCACGAAGCAGGAAGCGGCCATGTCGCACGCTGCTTCATCCCGGGTGCCGAGACGGTCTCTGCCTACAATCTCGCCGGAGACCAGATCGGCGAACTCGTTCGTCACCACGATGCCGGTTTCTTTTCCGGCCCTGTGAAGCTCGCCGGTGTCCTGCCGGTTCGCTACCGCGCCACCCGCGGGGATGCCGAATGGACGGTCACCGACCCCTATAGCTTTTGGCCGATCCTCGGGCCCATGGATGACTATTTCATCCGCGAAGGCTCGCACTTACGCCTCTTCGACAAGATGGGCGCCCACCCCTTGAAGCATCAGGGCGTCGACGGCTTCCACTTCGCCGTCTGGGCCCCGAATGCGCGGCGCGTTTCCGTCGTCGGCGACTTCAACGACTGGGACGGTCGCCGGCATGTGATGCGGCTGCGCCGTGACACCGGCATCTGGGAAATCTTCGCGCCCGATGTCCGCGCCGGTGCCACCTACAAGTTTGAGATCGTTGGACCGCATGGCGATCTCCAGCCGCTGAAGGCAGACCCCTTTGCCCGCCGTGCGGAGATGCGACCGAAAAATGCCTCCGTCACCACGCCGGAGCTCGAGCAGGTCTGGGAAGACGAGGCGCATCGCAAGCATTGGGCCAGCATCGACCAGCGGCGGCAGCCGATCTCGATCTACGAGGTGCATGCCGGTTCCTGGCAGCGCCGCGACGACGGCTCCATGCTGTCCTGGGACGAGATGGCCGCAAGGCTCATCCCCTACTGCGTCGACATGGGCTTCACCCATATCGAATTCCTGCCCGTCACCGAACACCCCTACGACCCCTCCTGGGGCTACCAGACGACGGGCCTCTATGCGCCCAGCGCCCGTTTCGGCGAGCCGGAGGGGTTTGCCCGCTTCGTCAACGGCTGCCACAAGGTCGGCCTCGGCGTGATCCTCGACTGGGTGCCGGCACATTTCCCGACGGATGCCCACGGGCTTCGCCATTTCGATGGCACGGCGCTCTATGAACACGCCGACCCGCGTCAGGGTTTCCATCCGGACTGGAACACGGCCATCTACAATTTCGGTCGGCTGGAAGTCCTTTCCTACCTGATCAACAACGCCCTCTACTGGGCCGAGAAGTTCCATCTCGACGGCCTGCGCGTCGATGCGGTCGCCTCGATGCTTTACCTCGATTATTCCCGCAAGGAAGGCGAGTGGATCCCGAACGAATATGGCGGACGCGAGAACCTGGAGGCGGTGCGCTTCCTCCAGCAGATGAACCACCATGTCTATGGCAGCCATCCCGGCATCATGACGATTGCCGAGGAGAGCACTTCCTGGCCCAAGGTCTCCCAGCCGGTGCACGAAGGCGGCCTCGGCTTCGGCTTCAAGTGGAACATGGGCTTCATGCACGACACCCTGAGCTACTTTGCAAGGGATCCGATCTACAGGAAGTACCACCATCAGGAGCTGACCTTCGGCCTTCTGTATGCCTTCTCGGAAAACTTCGTCCTGCCGATCTCCCACGACGAGGTCGTACACGGCAAGGGGTCGATGATCGCCAAGATGCCGGGCGACGACTGGCAGAAATTCGCCAATCTTCGCGCCTATTACGGCATGATGTGGGGCCATCCCGGCAAGAAGCTGCTCTTCATGGGCCAGGAATTTGCCCAGTGGGGAGAATGGTCGGAAGCCCGTTCGCTCGACTGGAATCTGCTCGATTATGCACCGCATGAAGGCATGCGCCGTCTGGTCCGCGACCTCAACTTCACCTATCGCTCCAAGCCGGCTCTGCACGCCCGCGACTGCGAGGGCGAAGGCTTCGAGTGGATCGTCTCAGAGGATCAGGACAATTCGGTCTTCGCCTGGCTGCGCAAGGCGCCGGGGGAAAAGCCGATCGCCGTCATCTGCAACCTCACACCGGCTTATCACGAAAGATACGAATTGAGCTTGCCTGCGGCCGGCCGTTGGCGTGAGATACTGAACACGGATGCCGAAATCTATGGTGGTAGCGGCAAGGGCAATGGTGGCCGCGTGGAGGCGCATGCCACGGGAAGCGGATGGGCTAAAGCAGGGCTGACGCTCCCGCCGCTGGCCGTGATCATGCTGGAATTGGAACAGTAAGGGGAGGAAAAACATGACCGAAAAAACCGCAAGGAGCCTGTCGCGTGATGCCATGGCCTATGTTCTGGCTGGTGGCCGCGGCAGCCGCCTGAAGGAACTGACGGACCGGCGCGCCAAGCCCGCCGTCTATTTCGGCGGCAAGGCGCGCATCATCGATTTCGCTCTCTCCAATGCGCTGAATTCCGGTATCCGCCGTATCGGTGTGGCCACCCAGTACAAGGCCCACTCGCTCATCCGCCACCTGCAGCTCGGCTGGAACTTCTTCCGCCCCGAGCGTAACGAGAGCTTCGACATCCTGCCGGCCTCGCAGCGTGTGTCCGAAACCCAGTGGTATGAAGGTACGGCCGACGCCGTCTATCAGAACGCCGACATCATCGAATCTTACGCGCCGGAATACATGGTCATCCTCGCCGGCGACCACATCTACAAGATGGACTACGAGCTGATGCTGCAGCAGCACGTCAATTCGGGCGCAGATGTCACCATCGGCTGCCTGGAAGTGCCGCGCATGGAAGCGACCGGCTTCGGCGTCATGCATGTCGATGCCACCGACCGGATCATCGATTTCGTCGAGAAGCCCGCCGATCCGCCGGGCATCCCGGGCAATGAAGGCTTTGCGCTGGCCTCCATGGGCATTTACGTCTTCCAGACGAAATACCTGATGGAACTGCTGCGTCGCGACGCCGCCGACCCGGAATCAAGCCGCGATTTCGGCAAGGATATCATCCCTTACGTGGTGAAGAACGGCAAAGCCGTCGCCCATCGCTTTGCCCAGTCCTGCGTCCGCTCCGACTTCGAGCGCGAACCCTACTGGCGCGATGTCGGAACGATTGACGCCTACTGGCAGGCCAATATCGACCTGACCGATGTCGTCCCGGAACTCGACCTCTACGACAAGTCCTGGCCGATCTGGACCTATTCCGAAATCACGCCGCCCGCCAAGTTCGTCCATGACGACGAGGGCCGCCGCGGTTCGGCGATTTCATCGCTCGTTTCGGGCGACTGCATCATCTCGGGTTCCGCGCTCTACAAGAGTCTGCTGTTCACCGGCGTGCGCGCCAATTCCTATTCCCGTCTCGAAGGCGCCGTCGTCCTGCCGAAGGTGCAGATCGGCCGTCATGCGCGTCTCACAAATGTCGTGATAGACCATGGCGTGGTGATCCCGGAAGGGCTGATCGTGGGCGAGGATCCGGAAATGGATGCCAAGCGCTTCCGCCGCAGCGAAAACGGGATCTGCCTCATCACACAGTCGATGATCGACAAACTGGGTTAGCCAATCCAATGAAGGTCCTTTCGGTCGCCTCCGAACTCTATCCGCTGATCAAGACCGGAGGCCTCGCCGACGTTGCGGGCGCGCTTCCCATCGCGCTCGCCGCCCACGGCGTCGAGACAAAGACGCTGATCCCCGGCTACCCGGCCGTGATGAAGGCGGTCAAGAAACCGAAAAAGATCCATGAGTTCGAAGAGGTGCTCGATGAGCGGGCGACGCTTCTTGAGGTCAAGCATGAGGGCCTCGACCTCCTGATCCTCGACTGCCCGCAGCTCTACGAGCGGTCGGGCGGCCCCTATCTCGATACACAGGGCCGGGACTATCCCGACAACTGGAAGCGCTTCGCCGTTCTCTCCAAGGTTGGTGCGGAGATAGCCGCAGGTCTGCTGCCGGGCTTCAAGCCGGATCTCGTGCATGTCCATGACTGGCAGGCAGCGCTCGTGCCGGTCTACATGCGCTATGCCGAAGCGCCGGAGATCCCGAGCCTGATCACCATCCATAACATCGCCTTCCAGGGCCAGTTCGGCGCAACGCTTTTCCCCTATCTCGGCCTGCCGGGCCACGCCTGGCACGAAGCGCTCGAGTATTACGGCACGATCAGCTACCTCAAGAGCGGCCTCGTCACCGCCCATGCGCTCTCCACCGTCAGTCCCTCCTATGCCGAGGAAATCCTCACGCCGGAATTCGGCATGGGTCTCGACGGTGTCATCGCCAGCCGCGCCGCCGATCTCTACGGCATCGTCAACGGCATCGACGCCGATGTCTGGAACCCGGCCTCAGACCCGCTGCTGCCAAACCATTATTCCGGCTCGGCGCTGAAGAAGCGCGCCGGCAACCGGGCAGCCATGGTCGAGCGTTTCGCCTTCGATGGCGATGACGGCCCGATCTTCTGCGTCATCTCGCGCCTCACTTGGCAGAAAGGTCTCGATCTCCTGCCCGAGGTCCTCGATGAAATCATCAATGCAGGCGGCAGGCTCGCAATCCTCGGCTCCGGCGAAAGCGGCATCGAGGCGGCCTTGCAGGGTGCCGCCGCCCACCACCGTGGCCGCGTCGGCATGGTGCTCGGTTACGACGAAAAGCTCTCGCATGTCATGCAGGCAGGATCGGACGTGATCCTTGTCCCCTCGCGTTTCGAACCCTGCGGTCTGACGCAGCTTTATGCGCTGCGTTACGGCTGCATACCGCTGGTGGCCCGTACCGGCGGTCTCGCCGACACGATCATCGATGCCAATGAAGCGGCTCTCGCTGCAGGTGTTGCGACCGGTGTTCAATTTGCACCCGTCACGGCCGACGCCTTCCGCCGCGCCATCCGCCGCACGCTCCGCCTTTACAGTGACCAGCGTCTCTGGTCGCAAATGCAGAAGCAGGGCATGAAGTCCGACGTCTCCTGGACCAGGAGCGGCGCGACCTATGCCGAACTTTATCAACGCCTCGTCTCGAAAGGCCAGTAATCGATGATCTCGACCGTCTCCACGAAACCCTATGCGGACCAGAAGCCCGGCACATCGGGACTGCGCAAGAAGGTTCCGGTGTTCCAGCAGGAGAACTATGCGGAGAACTTCATCCAGGCGATCTTCGACAGCCTGGAAGGCTTCGAAGGCCAGACGCTGGTGATCGGCGGTGACGGTCGCTACTACAACCGTGAAGTCATCCAGAAGGCGCTGAAAATGGCCGCGGCCAATGGCTTCGGCAAGGTCCTGGTCGGCCAGGGCGGCATTCTCTCGACGCCGGCCGCCTCGCATGTCATCCGAAAATACAAGGCCTTTGGCGGCATCGTGCTGTCTGCCAGCCACAATCCCGGCGGCCCGACCGAAGACTTCGGCATCAAGTACAATATCGGCAATGGCGGCCCGGCACCGGAAAAGATCACCGACGCGATCTTTGCCCGCACCAAGGTCATCGACAGCTACAAGATCGCCGATGTCGCCGACATCGACCTCGACACGGTCGGCAGCTTCGATCTCGCCGGCATGACGGTCGAGGTGATCGACCCGGTCGCCGACTATGCCGACCTGATGGAAACCCTCTTCGACTTCCCCGCCATCCGCAGTCTGATCGCCGGCGGCTTCCGCGTGGTGATCGATTCGATGAGCGCCGTCACCGGCCCCTATGCGGTCGAGATCCTGGAAAAGCGCTTGGGCGCACCCGCAGGTTCCGTCCGCAACGAAATCCCCCTGCCCGACTTCGGCCATCACCATCCAGATCCGAACCTCGTCCATGCCAAGGAGCTCTATGACGACGTCATGAGTGCCGACGGCCCGGACTTTGGCGCAGCCTCAGACGGCGACGGCGACCGCAATATGGTGGTCGGCAAGGGCATGTTCGTCACGCCATCAGACAGCCTCGCCATGATCGCCGCCAACGCCACCTGCGCCCCCGGCTACAAAAACGGCATCGCCGGCATCGCGCGCTCGATGCCGACAAGTGCCGCAGCCGACCGCGTTGCCGAAAAGCTCGGCATCGGCATGTACGAGACCCCGACCGGCTGGAAATTCTTCGGTAACTTGATGGATGCCGGCAAGGTCACCGTCTGCGGCGAAGAAAGCTTCGGCACCGGCTCCGACCATGTGCGCGAAAAGGACGGCCTCTGGGCGGTGCTCTTCTGGCTCAACATCGTCGCCGCCCGCAAGCAGAGCGTGAAGCAGATCGTGGAAAGCCACTGGGCCGAATACGGCCGCAACTACTATTCGCGCCACGACTATGAAGGCGTGGAAACGGACAGTGCCAACGCCCTCGTCACAGCCCTCCGCGCCAAGCTCGACAGCCTGCCCGGCACCACAATCAACGGTCTGACCGTGACGGCTGCCGACGACTTCGCCTATCACGACCCGATCGACCACTCCGTCTCGAAGAACCAGGGCATCCGCATCCTCTTCGAAGGCGGCAGCCGCATCGTCTTCCGCCTCTCCGGCACCGGCACCTCGGGCGCGACGCTCCGCCTCTATGTCGAGCGCTATGAGCCCGACGCCAGCCGCCACGGCATCGAAACGCAGGCGGCCTTGGCGGATTTGATCGCGGCAGCGGAGGAAGTCGCCGAGATCAGGCGCTATACTGGGATGAACGAGCCGACGGTCATTACCTGATCTAATTCGCAGCCTCCTGGAACAGTCTCAACCCCGGCGCCTTCGGCGCC
>LFEF01001677.1_pt1 | contig 14837 bp, 10 predicted proteins | sample 619371 | NCBI WGS metagenome assembly LFEF01 (sample SAMN03014291, study PRJNA259931) | freshwater metagenome | biome: lake; feature: waterbloom | place: China: Taihu Lake | collected 2006-08 | depth 0 m m
CTGCTTTATTGAGTCCGATTGGTGCCGGATTTTTAAAAATGGCACATTTAGCTGAAAACAATCAAGATTTTTCTATTGGTACTGTATTTCATTATTTTAAGACAGCCTATTTCAAAGAATTATTTTTTTCTACTTTGATTGTTTCTATTGTTAATTTAGGTATTTCAACCCTTTTAGAATATTTTGCTATTCCAATTTTAGGGAGTATCATTTCATATGTGATTGCTTTTTTTACTATTTTTATGGTACCGCTTATCATTTTTCGAAATGTAAACGCTTTTGAAGCCATTCAATCAAGTGCTAAATTAGCTTTAAAACAACCACTTGTCATAATTGGATTAGCTGTTGTAGGTTTTTTTTGTATCATGATTGGACTAATTGGTTTTTGTATAGGAATCTTTTTTACCTTACCATTTTGGTATTCTTTAAATTATACCATTTACAATCAAGCAGTTCCAATTGAAAATACATCAGAAATTGAAGAAATCGGATCCTTTTTAGAATAGTTCATAAAATGTTGAAATAAAAAAAGAGTTGTAATTAGAATGCAACTCTTTTTTTTTATTTTTATAAACCAAATAAAACAAACAAATGCCGTTTATTGAACTATTGAAATTTATTTTTCAACTTAAATACACTAGTGTAGTTTCTCAACTGTATCCAAAATTTGTCCCATCAATTTCATTAAAATTTTTAAACATATCTGATTTTATGATGAATTTTGCAATGTTAACATTGCTTTTTTTGCTAATCAGTATAATGATTTTAATTTTAAACAAACGAAAAACATCTATTCTAGATAGCATAAAAACTGATTTTTCAGACATCACAAATGATGTGTATCTCTATCGTTTATACTTTTTATTTTTCGGAATATTAATACCAACATGTGACATCGTTTTTGAGCTTTTTAAGATCAGAAGTTACTCTCTTTTACTTCAGAGTTTTACATTTGGTTCTGTGTTTTTAATTATCTACTTTTTAAGTTTTAAAATAAAATCAATTGAAAGAAATTTGGCATCAATATTTACATTTATGTATATTGTGTTTTCATTTTTGGTTTTATTAAATTTTTTTTCAAAACCATTTGAATTAGTTACCTATTCAGGAGTTCTCATAATCATATTATTTTCCTACAATGTTTTCAATAACTATAAATTCTATTTAGGGTTTATTCTAACCATCACAATTTTATTTATACTAACTACTTTATTCCAACTTATTTCAACCAATATCGGAGTAATTACGTTGGTTTATTGTTTATTGATTATTGTAATCAATCAAATGAAGCATTATGCTTTAATCAATAATAAAGAAAAATTTTATTTTACGAATGAAATTGTCAACAAAGGAAATTCATTGGTTATAGCCACAAAAAAAAATGGTGAATTGACCTATTGTAGTGAAAATGTAAAACAAATTTTAGGATATTCTGTTGAAGATGTCCTGGGAATGGGTTTTTGGGAACTTACAGAAGATCCTGAGTTTATTGGAGAGGCATATCATGATGATTATCAAAAAGACCGAAACTACAGAAGAAAACTAAAATGCAAAAACGGTCAATACAAATATATTCAATGGGTTGATAAAGAGTTTGGTAAAGATTTGTTTGTTGGAATTGGTATCGATGTTACCGCTCAAATTCAAATTGAAAACCAATACAAAAATTTAGTAGAAACCGCCACCGATTTAATCTTTGAAACGAATGAGAATGGTAAATTTATTTTTATTAATTCTTTCAGTTGTGAATTATTAGAATATAAACTAAATGAATTAATGAATTTATATTTTGGTGAATTAGTTAGAGAAGATTATCGTGAAAAAATTATCAATTACTATACTATCGATTTACTAGAAATTACTGAAAATCTTCCGCTCATGGAATTTCCAATTTTAAAAAAGAATGGTGAAGAGGTCTGGATTTCACAAAAAGTTACCATCAAACGAGATGAAAATGGAAAAATAGTTGGATATACCGGAATTGCAAGAGATATAACTCTAATCCGAAGCTTAGAAATTGAAAGAAGCTCGCGTCAAGAAAAAATTAAAAAATATAATAATGCTCTTTCAAAACTTTCTACAACCAGCTTTGCTGTGTTTGAAGATATCACACCAGTAATTAAATTAATTTTTGAAAATGTTGCAAAAGCTTCCGGGATAAACAGAATTAGTTTTTGGAATTATTATTCAGATAGTATTCATTGCAGAGATTTATATGAATTAGATTTAGATAGACATAGCAATCACTTAATTTTACACAAAAAAGATTATCCAATCTACTTTGAATCCATTGAGAGAGAAGAAATTATTGTTGCCTCAGATGTTTCAAGACAAAAAGAAACTTCTGAATTTATTGACAGCTATTTCAAAGAACACAAAATTAAATCTTTATTAGATTACCCCGTCTTTATTGATGGTAAATTGTACGGCATTATTTGTTTTGAAACAACTAATAAAAAAAGATACTGGGATAATGAAGACATTAATTTTACTCGCTCCGTTTCAGAAATTATTACCCTTGGATTCGAAACGATTAAAAGAAAACAAATTGAGGATAACTTAATCTATAAAAGTGAATTATTAACCGCTGTTACCAAAATTTCTGAAAAGATATTGATTTCAAAAGATACTTTCAAAGATTTTGATGATATTTTGGAAACTTTAGGAAAAGCAACTAAAGCCGACAGAGCTTACTATTTTGAAGCAAATGAAGAGAAAAGAGTTATATCTCAAAAATTTGAATGGGTAAGAGGACAAATAGAACCTCAAATTGAAAATCCGGATTTGCAAAATGTTCCTTATGAGGTGTTTTTAGATATTGTTATTCCGCTAAAATCGAGTAAAGTTTACAATAAACTTGTGAAAAATATGTTCGAAAGTGAGTTTAAAGAATTAATGAAGTCACAGGATATATTATCAGTACTCATTTTTCCTATACATGTAAAAAATAAACTTGTTGGAGCCATTGGATTCGATGATTGTACAACTGAACGATTGTGGTCTGAAGACGAAATTAACATCCTACAATCATTAATGAATAACATTTCTTCTGCTATTGAAAGAGGTCTAAATGAAAGTCTTATTTACAGTAGTGAGGAACGATTTAGACTGTTGGCAGACAACATTCCGGGAACCATTTATTTATCCAAATATGATTCAAAATTTACTAAAATCTACCTAAATGATGAAATTGAAAAATTAACAGGGTATCCAAAAGATTTATTTTTGAACAATGAGATTTCCTATTTAGATATTATACATCCTGACGATCGCGAAAGAGTTATTAAAGACCAGAAATACGCTCTAGATAACAACCAAAAAATACATTTTATTTATCGAATTATTCACAAAGACGAGCGTATTGTTTGGGTGGAAGAATTTGGGGATGTGATTTTAAAAAACAATCAAGTTGAGTTTATAGAAGGAATTTTTATTGATATAACAGAGCGTAAACTTCAAGAGGCAGCCATCAAAGAAAAAGAAATGGCTATTGCAGCCAACAAAGCTAAATCTGAATTTTTAGCTAACATGAGTCATGAAATTAGAACACCTTTGAACGGTATAATTGGTTTTACTGATTTATTAATGAATTCCGATTTAGAAAAAGGTCAAGCCAAATACATGAAAACCGTCAATCAATCTGCTAAATCATTGATGAGTGTTATAAATGATATTCTAGATTTTTCAAAAATTGAATCCGGTAATCTTGAATTGGTTATTGAAGAAACCAAATTAAAAGAATTGGCCAGTGAAGTAATTGACACCATACGATTTGAGGCCATTCAAAAGAAAATTGATGTTGATGTTCATGTCAATGCAGATGTTCCAAAAACAGTTTGGATAGATGCTGTTCGTTTGAAACAAATTCTAATTAATCTTCTTGGTAATGCTGTAAAATTTACTTCCAACGGAAAAGTTAAACTGAAAGTTGAGGTGATAGATAGAATAACAACTCATCAAACCCGTCTTCGATTCTCTGTGATTGATACAGGAATAGGGATTAGAAGAGAAAACCAAGCTAAAATTTTTGAAGCATTCTCGCAAGAAGATAGTTCAACTACCAGACAATATGGCGGTACAGGTTTAGGTTTAAGCATTTCTAACAAATTACTTGCATTAATGAATAGTAAATTGGAATTGATTAGCGAACCTAATGTTGGAAGTACTTTTTATTTTGATGTTGATGTGCAATCGTCCAGCAAAGAAAAAATAACAAATCTTAACTTATTAAAAGTAGATGAAGAATTCGTTTATCAAAATTTTGATGCCTTACGTGTTTTGATTGTAGAAGACAATAACATTAATTCTTTATTGGCAAAAACGTTAATTAAAAAGATACTTCCAAATTCAAAAATCACAACAGTATCAAATGGTCAGGAAGCCATTGAACAATTTGAAGTTGAACAATTTGATATTATATTTATGGATATTCAAATGCCTTTGATGAATGGTTATGAAGCTACAAAAGTAATTCGAACAATGGATCATGGAAAATCCATTCCAATTATTGCTCTTACAGCTGGAACTGTGATTGGTGAAAAAGAAAAATGCTTGGAAATTGGTATGAATGATTATGTTTCAAAACCAATTATAAAAGGTAGTCTGGAAGAAGTTATAGCAAAATGGACTTCTTCTTAATTTTTTTGTACTTTTATTTACTAAAATCATAAATTATGAAATGGGAAGGCAGAAGACAAAGCAAAAATGTTGAAGACCGACGTGGTATGGGCAATACTGGTAAAGTGGTAGCTGGTGGAGGTTTAATAGGTATCATTTTATTGCTCATCAATATTTTTGGTGGTGAAAGTGCTCAAAACCTTACACCTATATTAGAACAATTAAATCAACAACAACAATCAACAGCAACTCCTTCACAACCTTTAAGTGCAGAAGATGAAAAAATGGGACAATTCGTTTCAACTGTACTCGCTGATACCGAAGATGTTTGGCATAAAATTTTTGAAGAAAATGGTATGACCTACAAAGAACCGGGAATGGTATTATTCAGAGGTTCTGTTCAAACTGAATGTGGTGGTGCTACATCCGCTTCAGGACCATTTTATTGTCCTGCTGATCAAAAAATTTATATGGATTTAGATTTTTTTGATGAATTACAAACGCGTTTCGGTGCCCAAGGTGGTGATTATGCCATTGCGTATGTCATTGCTCATGAAGTCGGTCATCATGTTCAAACCTTATTAGGAACTTCCGGTAAAGTAAGACAATTACAACAAAAATTAAGCAAAGCGGAAGGAAACAAACTTTCCGTTTCTTTAGAACTACAAGCCGATTTTTATGCGGGTTTATGGACCCATTACAACCGTAAATATTTAGAAGAAGGTGATATTGAAGAAGCCTTAAGTGCCGCTCATGCCGTGGGTGATGATGCCATTCAGAAGAAAATGCAAGGTCATGTGGTTCCTGATTCTTTTACGCATGGAACATCGGAACAACGGGTAAAATGGTTTGGCAAAGGATTTAAAACCGGCGACATCCAACAAGGTGACACGTTTGCAGCTTTGAATTAAAATCAAATTTGTTGTCTTTTTTTGCTCTTTTGAAAAATTAAATATCTCTTTTTTAAAACATTCATAATTCGTTTTAAATTAGGGATTTTTTATGAAATGTTCTAACCTTTATGAATATCACTTTTTTACTTTTGCTTTCTAAAAGCTCTTAAAATGGACGTTGGCATCGATAGTATTTCCTTTGATATACCTAAAATTTATTTACCTATTTCATCTCTTGCTGAAAAAAGAAACATCGAACCTGATAAACTGATAAAAGGTCTCGGTTTACACAAAATGAGTTTTCCTGATAAACATCAGGACGTGGTAACCTTCGCAGCAAATGCTGGTTTAAAATTAATTCAACAAGAAAAAATCAATCCAACTGAAATTGCTCGAATTTACATCGGTTCAGAAAGTGGTGTGGACAGTTCAAAACCAATTGCTTCGTACGTTTTATCATTATTAGAAAGTAAAGTAGGAGTTGGTTCGTTTCGAAATTGTGATGTGGTTGATTTAACTTTTGCTTGTATCGGTGGTGTAGATGCCTTGCAAAATTGTTTAGATTACATTCGATTAAATCCTACCAAAAAAGCGATTGTAATTGCTTCCGATAATGCTAAATATGATTTGGAATCAAGTGGAGAATATACACAAGGTGCCGGTGCAATTGCGATGTTGATTACTTCTAACCCAAGAATTTTGAGTTTCTCCAATGAAGTTGGTGTTTCTACTGAAGGTGTTTTTGATTTTTTTAAACCAAGAAGAACTTTCTCCAAATCAGAAATAACTAATTCTTCAGATAATCCGGAATGGTTTAGTGTTTTTGAAAATGAAGTTTCTATTTATAAAGAGCAACCCGTTTTTGAAGGGCAGTATTCCAACCAATGCTATATCAACAGAATTACAGAAGCTTATGAACATTTTAAAAAAGAAAGCCAACAAACCGGAAAAGTCTATGAAAATTGGTCATCTATTTTGATGCATCTTCCTTATTGTTATCAAGGAAGAAGAACCTTTATAGAAATTTTTGCGAATGAAAATCCTGAATTACTCAATAATCAAATTGGCGAAACTGAAAAAGACAAACAAAAAGCATTGACTAAAAGTTCGGAATATTTGGAACTCATTAATGAAAAAATTTATCCATCAGAAATTGCTTCGAGTCAAATAGGAAATATTTATACCGGTTCTATTTTCTTAGGAATGCTATCTGCTTTATGTTATCATGCTAAACAAAACACACCATTAGAAAACAAAAAAGTTGGATTCATAGCCTACGGTAGTGGCTCAAAATCAAAAGTGTTTGAAGCCACCGTTTGTGAAAATTGGAAATCGGTTATCAGTCAAATTAATCTCTTTGAAACATTAGAAAACAATCACTCGATTGATTTTGAAACATACGAAAAATTGCATAAAAAAGAATTACAACATTCGGTTTTAGCACCCAAAAATGAATTTGTTTTAGCTTCTATCGAAAAAGATAATCCGGTTTTAGTGGGTGCGAGGTATTATGAGTTTGTTTTTTAACTCCACTCAGAACAACATTATTAAATTCCGTCCGACTTCAGTCGGATGTATCTCTCCTTGTGCGAAGCACTAAATTCCGTCCGACTTCAGTCGGATGATGGGATGATGTATCGGATGATGTATCGGATGATGAAGAAAAAACCTCCCTAATCTTATCATACTCCTCCCCAAATGATTTTTTACGATGATGATTCTCTTGGTTTTTGATATAATTTCGAACTCGCTTTAAAATAGATTCCGATACTGACAATGCAAAATATTCACTTTGCCATTCAAATTTTTCCCCTTTCAAATTTGGAAATAAATCGGTGTTTTTATTAATCCAATACGACGATTCGCCTTTTATCAATTGCATGACCTTTTCAACACTTTGATTGATGCCTAATGAAATCAAACAATGGCAATGATCTTCATATCCATTAACAAAATCTACATGTATTCCTTTTTGCTTTGCATTTTCTTTGATATGATTCCATACTAATTGTCTAGATTCAAATGTGTTTAAATAGGGATGTCTGTTTTTTGTACTCCAAACAAAATGAATGTATATTTTTAAATAGGGCATATATTTTTGATTTTGGATTATATATTTTTTATTCCTCCGACTGAAGTCGGAGGCAAGTTAGTGCTAAAGCACTGGGAATATTGATTTTTGAATTTTGATATTGATGTTGATTTTTGATATTGATTACCCCAACCACCCTTCTCTATCTAAGCTTCGATATTGAATTGCCTCCGCTATATGATTCGGTTTGATTTTTTCTGAAGCTTCCAAATCAGCAATGGTTCGGGCTACTTTCAAAATTCGGTCATACGCTCGAGCGGATAGATTCAATCGTTCCATTGCGGTTTTAAGCAATTGTAAAGATGTTTCATCCAACACACAAAACTCTCTAATATATTTACTTCCCATTTGAGCATTGTAATGCAAATTATCGAATTGTTCAAACCGTTTTGATTGAATTTCCCTAGCAAGTGTAACTCTTTTTCTGATTTCTGCACTGCTTTCTGCTTTTCGGGTTTCGGTTAATTTTTCAAACGGAACTGGATTTACCTCAATATGAATATCAATTCTATCCAAAAGCGGACCTGATATTTTACTTAAATACCGTTGCATTTCAGCCGGAGAAGTACTGACCGGAGCATCAGGGTCGTTAAAATATCCTCCCGGACTCGGATTCATACTGGCCACCAACATAAATGAAGAGGGATAAGTAATTGTAAATTTTGCTCTGGAAATGGTTACTTCTCTGTCTTCCAAAGGCTGACGCATGACTTCTAATACTTCACGTTTGAACTCCGGTAATTCATCTAAGAACAAAACACCATTATGTGCCAATGAAATCTCACCTGGTTGAGGATAACTTCCACCTCCAACAAGTGAAACAGATGAAGCGGTATGATGCGGACTCCTAAACGGTCGCTGACTCATCAATCCGGCATCCTTAATTTTTCCTGCGACAGAATGAATTTTGGTGGTTTCCAAGGCTTCCTTCATCGTCATCGGTGGCAAAATACTCGGCATTCGTTTAGCTAACATCGTTTTTCCTGAACCTGGTGGACCAATTAATATGATGTTATGACCTCCGGCAGCCGCAATTTCCATACAACGTTTGATTCCCTCCTGTCCTTTTACATCTGAAAAATCAAATTCAGGAAAATCTAATGTTTTTGAAAACTCCGTTTGTGTATCAATAACAGTTGGTTGTAAATCGCCTCTTCCTTCAAAAAAGTCAATGACTTGTAAAACATTTTCTACTCCGTAAACATCCAATCCTTCTACAATGGCGGCTTCTTTTATGTTTTGAATCGGGAGAATAAACCCTTTATAACCTTCTTCTTTGGCTTTAATGGCAATTGATAATGCTCCTTTTATGGGTTGTAATCCACCATCCAATGAAAGTTCACCCATAATGATGTAACGATCTAATTCCTCCGCTTGAATTTGTCCGGTTGCAACCAAAATACCAATAGCAATCGTAAGGTCGTAAGCCGAACCTTCTTTCCGCATATCAGCCGGAGCCATATTGATGGTAATTTTTTTAACCGGTAAAGAATGCACTGGGATTGTTATTTACGTTTTTGTTGCAGCAGTTTCCTTCGGCAGCAATGCGGTAACTGCTTTCTTTGATGGCATTGTCGGGCAATCCGACCAAGTGGTAGCCCACTCCTTTGTCAATATTTACTTCTACAGTAATCGTGGTGGCTTCAACACCGAAAACGGCACTTCCAAATACTTTAACTAACATGGCGTATACATTTAATGTGACAAATATCACAAATTGATTTGAATAATTGGTTTAATTTTGAAAAAAAATAAAAATGTGTTGTTCAAAATATCTCAAAATAGTATTGATTTTACTTTTACCCGCCTTTACTTTTTCACAAAATAAAATCACTGAAAAGCAACAAATTTGGTTGGGATATATCACACAAACTAAATTGACTAATCATCTTTCATGGTGGAATGATGCCCATTGGGTACCGGAGAGTTTTGGTATAGTTCGAACGGGATTAATTTATCATTTTGGGAAAAAAAAACAATTTACGACTACACTTGGATATGCCTTTGCGGAATTTTATCCACCCGAAGGAAAATCAACATTTAGACCGGAGCATCGACCTTGGGGACAATCAACTTATCAACATCAATCTAATCCCTTTACTTTTTTACATCGATTACGATATGAAGCTCGTTATAGAGAAATTATTGTGGATGATAATTTACAAAATGAATTTAATTTCAATTATCGTTTTCGCTATTTGTTGCAAATGCGTTACTTTTTCAAAACAGAAAAAACCGGCAAACTATTTCTTACCGCTTCAGATGAATTACTTTTTAATGCCGGTAATGAAATTAAAAATGGCTTTCGATTGGACCAAAACAGAATTTCTGTCGGACTTGGGTATCAATATAAAAATGTGACATTTCAACTAGCATACATGAATCAATTGATTGAATCGAATGTAGATAATACATTTAAAATGAACCACAATCTTCAATTTTTAGTTTTTCATCAATTTGATTGGAGAAAAAAATCAAATTTAAAGTAAGCTCTTAAAAACCATTGTTTGTGTTTTATCGTAATTGGTGAAACCAATGAACATTAAATACACAAACTATGTTAACAGATTCAACCTACTCAAAAGAAATTCAAAGAGTCAATGCCTTAAAAAGTTATTCAATTCTTGATACTCAGCCCGAAAAAGACTTTGATGATATTGCAGAATTAGCCTCACAAATTTGTCAAGTTCCCATTTCTGCCATTACGTTAATGGATAAAGACCGGCAATGGTTTAAATCAAAAGTAGGATTTGAAACCAATGAAATTCCACGTGAAGAAGCATTTTGCAATCATTTAATGAATACAGAAGCTACTAAAATTGAGGTGCAAAATATGCATAAGGATAATAATTTCAATACGAATCCATATGTTGCAGGAGAGCCAAAAATTGCCTTTTATGCAGGTGTTTTATTGATTGATCCAGATGGTTATACTTTAGGAAGCTTATGTGTGTATGATTTAGAACCCAAAAAGTTGACTGATTTTCAATTAAATGCTCTTGAAAAATTAGCCAACCAAGTCATTCAATTATTGGAATTGAGAAAGAAAAATGCTCAATTAGAAGAAAATAATGCCAGTTTAATTTCAAAATACAATGAATTAGAACAGTTTGCCAGAGTAGTTTCACATGATATAAAATCACCTTTAAATAATATTATTTCCCTAACAAATTTATTTCAAGAAGAATACGGCAACCAAATTGATGAAGCCGGAAACGAATATTTAGAATATATTTCGAAGTCTTCATTAGAATTGAAAAATTTTGTAGACGCTATTTTGATTTATTATAAAAGTGATACTATTAATACATCAGAAAAAGAAAAAATTGATTGGAAAGTTTTGTTTTCAAAAACTATTTCAATTTTAGACCCTAAAAATGAATATGAAATTACATATCCATCTTTTGAATCGGTGGAATTATATTCTAATAAAATGGCAATGGAACAAATTGTTTCCAATTTATTGAGTAATAGCATCAAATACAACGATAAAGAAAAGATCAAAATACAAATTGAATTAGAAGAAACCTCATCTGAAATACGATTAGCAATAAAGGATAACGGAATAGGAATTGCGAAAGAAGATTGCGAAAAAGTATTTTCATTTTTTACAACCTTGGGTAAAAAAGATCGCTTTGATAATGTCGGAACCGGAATTGGACTTTCAACTGTGCAAAAAATGGTTCACAAATTAGACGGTAGAATTGAATTAGAATCTGAAATTGGAGAAGGTTCTACTTTTACATTATATTTCAAAAAATAGTTAGTAAATTAGTTTACGCATTTAAATCGAAAAAGCCACTCTAAATGTGGCTTTTTTGTATTTATTTTTTAAACTTATCAATTCCGTTTCGTAACCATTTTTCGTATAAATCGATGTCTGGGTCATAACTGGCCGGTTCATCAGAAAGGGTATTTCCTTCTGTATTTAAAATCAAATAATACGGCTGAGCGTTGGCTTTGTATTTGGTAATTTGAAAATCACTCCATTTGTTCCCGATGGTTTTGATTTTTTTGCCGGTTTCTTTGGAAACATATTTTTCGTTTTCGGCTAATTCCTTTTTGTCATCAACATATAAAGAAATTAAAACCACTTCATTTTTTAAAATAGAAAGTATTTTTTTATCTGACCAAACATAGTCTTCCATTTTACGGCAATTCACACATGCATAACCTGTAAAATCAAGTAAAATAGGTTTATTTATTTGTTTGGCATAAGCCAATCCATCCTCGTAATCATGAAAAGCAATTATTCCGTGCGGACCGGAATGAGCTCCTTTTGGCAAAGCTCCTGAATCTGACGAACCTCCTACTCCACTCCCAATTCCGGTTGGACTTTCACTATAATTAAGTGGTGGTGGAAAACCTGATATAATTTTTAAAGGTGCTCCCCAAAGTCCTGGAATCATATAAATGGTAAAACTCAATACAAACAATCCCATAAATAATCTTCCAACTGAAATATGTGTCAACGGACTATCATGAGGTAATGTTATTTTTCCGAATAAATACAATGCCCAAGCACCAAAAACGGCAATCCAAATCGCTAAAAAGGTTTCTCTTTCAAACCAATGCAATTGTAAAACCAAATCGGCATTGGATAAAAATTTAAACGCAAAAGCCAATTCTAAAAATCCTAATGAAACTTTTACCGTATTCAACCATCCACCTGATTTTGGTAAGGAATTCATCCAACCCGGAAATAAAGCAAATAACATAAATGGTAAAGCAATGGCTGATGAAAATCCTAACATTCCCACAATTGGAGCAATTCCGCCTTTGGAAGCAGCTTCCACAATTAAGGTTCCCACAATGGGTCCGGTACAAGAAAATGACACGATGGCTAACGCTAAGGCCATAAAAAAGATACCGATAATTCCTCCTCTATCCGCTTGACGGTCTACTTTATTGGCCCAAGAATTAGGTAAAACAATTTCAAATGCACCTAAAAATGACGCAGCAAAAAAGACTAATAAAGCAAAGAAAATGACATTAAATGCCACACTCGTTGATAATTCATTCAACGAATCAGCTCCAAAAATTCCAGTAATGGCTGAACCTAAAGCTACATAAATTATGATAATTGAAATACCATAAATAATGGCGTTTTTAATTCCTTTGGCTCTGTCCTTACTTTGTTTAGTAAAGAAACTTACCGTCATGGGTATCATTGGAAACACACATGGAGTAAGCAACGCAGCAAAACCGGAGAAAAAGGCGATAATAAATATCGTCCAAAGTCCTTTTTGTTCTTCTTTTTTATCTACTTTATTACTTTTGGCCTTAACCAATTTGTTATTTAATTTTTCTTGAATATCATCTTTAATTACCGGTATTGTGTCCTCTTTTTGAGTAGTATTTAGTAGACTTTCTCTTCCCGGTAATTGAAATTCGAAATTCTTAAATTGTTGTATACATTGCTCTAAACACGCTTGGTATTCAACCTCAACTTTAATCGTCTTTAAAGAAGGATTCGTGACTTTTACTAATTGTGAAAATTGAGCTGAACCTTCAAACATGTATTCATCTACTTCGAAAATTTCGCTATGGACTTTTTTGTATTTACTTTCTGTTGTTTTACCGATTAATTGATAATTTCCTTTTGTATCATTATAAATGAATACAGTTGGCAAAGAACCTCCATCGGGAGTAAACTGTGAGAAAAAATGCCAATCCTTTTGAATAGTTGCATCAAATTTTAAAAGAAATTCGGTATCTGATTTTTGTTCAATCGAAGTCTTCCATTTTACAGGGTCTAATATTTGTGCTTGCGTAATGGTAATTACAAAGAATGAAAGTAGCGTAAAAAATAAATTCTTCATTATACTAATTGAATTTTTATGATAGTTTGTGTGTTTTCCGTAACTTTAAATTGGTCGTCCATTCGTTTTCCTACAATCCATACAATCCTATTTTCGGAACAGAGTAACCAAATTTTTTCTTTGTCAATAACAGAAAATTTTTCGTCTTTAAAAAATTTTGAAATCTTTTTTTTTCCGTTCATTCCAAAAGGGTAAAAATAATCACCTTCTTGCCATTTTCGAAGTTGTAAAGGAAACTTTAACGCATCAGCATCAACAAAGATAGTTTTAGAATCGGATATAGTTATGTCATCCACGTTACAAAACGATAACTTTAAGGGAAAATTAAGTTGAGATTGATTTTCTTGAATAAAATATTCTTCCGAAAATTTGGCTGATTTTGGCTCAATAATCAATGTTTCTCTATCTTTCAGCAATCTGAAATGTTCAGAAAAAATTTGTTTCCCGGATTGAACATACACTAAATCATAAATATCTTGCCACGCCGAAAATCCAAAAGGCATCAACCATTGATACAAATACGCCTGATAATTAGGCAATAGAAGTAACTCGTTCAAATTAATTATCTTTTGATTTGCTACATCTTGCACTACTTTTCGATACACAATTCGCGAAGCATCATCCACTAAACTTTGAGCTTGTTTGAGATTTTGAATGGTATTTTGAAACGAATCTAAAAAACTCGGATTTAATTCTTTTAAAATTGGAACTACTTGATGACGAATTTTATTTCGCACATATTTATCAGAAGCATTACTGGAATCTTCTCGCCATTCTAGATTATTTTCGTTGGCAAAGGTTTCAATTTCTGCTCTGGAAAAAATCAATAACGGTCGAATAATTTTATCATTTAGAGATGGAATTCCGGTGAGTCCATCTAAACCGGTTCCGCGAGAAAAATGAATTAAAAAAGTTTCCAATTGATCATCTAAATGATGAGCGGTCGCCACAAAATCGAAATTTTCGGTGGTTAATAATTCATAAAACCATTCGTATCGCAACTTTCTGGCAGCGACTTGAATGGATACTTTCTCATCTTTAGCAAATTGCTGGGTATCAAACTTTTGAAAAAATCCCTGAATGGAATTTTCTTTACAATAAGATTGTACAAAATTTTCATCTTCATCACTTTCATCTCCCCTAAGTTGAAAATTGCAATGAGCCACCGCAAATTCTATATTTGTTTTTGAAATTAAATCCAATAAAACCATGCTATCCAGACCGCCACTAACAGCTATGAGCATTTTTGCCTTTTGAAGAAAAGGAAATTGAGTTGAAATGTGATTTTGGAATTTCAAAAGCATGTTCAAAAGTAAGGAATTTTGTGTGAATGGAATAATGCTAATTCAACACCTCAAACATGGCCTTCGCTTTCAACAAACATTCTTCATACTCGCCTTCGGCAGTGGCTTT
>LFEF01030032.1_pt1 | contig 14789 bp, 11 predicted proteins | sample 619371 | NCBI WGS metagenome assembly LFEF01 (sample SAMN03014291, study PRJNA259931) | freshwater metagenome | biome: lake; feature: waterbloom | place: China: Taihu Lake | collected 2006-08 | depth 0 m m
GTATCGCTTAATGAACCAATCCAACCTAAATTTAAATTAGCATTTGTATCGGATAGAAAAGTATTTCCATCAATTGTTGAAATAGTTCCATTGAATTTATCTGCTCCAAAATTGGCATATGAACCCGGGAACAATAGCTTAAAACTTATACCGCCATTTAATTTATATTTTTCAGTTTCCCAAAAATTTCGAGCTACTGAAAAAGCCATTTCACTGTAAGCAGTTCCAATAATACGCTGATTGTTATTTTGATTTAAAACAGTAGTATTCAATAGTGAATTAAGACCATCGTTTACAATTGCATCACCAATATTAACATCAACATCCACCAAGCTAAATTTTGCATAAGCTTTTGTACTCCATCCAAACCCCCATTTATTGATTCTAAATGCTACACCTGGACCAAGAATTTCAGCCTCAAAATTCAGATTAACTGCCTCATTACCTCTGAATATTAAATCTTCAAAGTTTTCATCACTTGAAATATCACTAAAACCAATTTTATTATTGGACACATTGAAACTTGTTGCAAAAAATTGAATATCAACTTTTGAACTTAAATTGGCTAACTCAGCCGGATTAAACGTTCCATTTAGCAAACTAATTCTTCTCGAAGTTCCAATTCCTGCAAAATGTTCTTGTGAAAAAGTGGTATAATTCAAACCTAATAAAAATAAAACAAAGAGTTTTTTCATGATACAAATTTGTTAATGAACAATTGAATTGAATATTACCCTACAAATAAACGTAAAAAAATGGAATTTAGTTTTCAATTGTATTCCAAATAACATCTTTTGGAACGGGAGCTACGATAGTTAAATTCTCTTTAGAAACCGGATGAATAAAGCAAAGTTTTCGAGCGTGAAGATGAATGCCTCCATCCGGATTGCTGCGGTCAAAACCGTATTTTAAATCGCCTTTAATTGAACAACCGATTGCTTGCAATTGGGCTCTAATTTGATGATGTCTTCCGGTGTGCAGCTCTATTTCCAATACAAAGTAATGATCTAATGTTGCAATTACTTTGTAATGTAAACTTGCTTTTTTGCTTTCCGGAACTTCCTTGATATGAGCTTTTGAAGTATTATTTTTTGGATTTCGTTTAATGAAATGAACTAAAGTATCTTCATCTTTTGGTGGTTTATTTTTGACCACTGCCCAATACGTTTTTTGGGTTTCCCGAGAACTGAATAAATCGTTCATACGGGTCAAAGCTTTACTTGTTTTTGCAAACACAACAATTCCGGTAGTTGGTCGGTCAAGCCGATGTACAACACCTAAAAAAACATCACCGGGTTTGTTGTATTTTTCTTTTAGGTATTCTTTTACGATGTCGGGTAGAGGTTTGTCGCCTGAATTGTCACCTTGAGCTATATCGCCCACTCTTTTGTTCACCACAATCAAGTGATTATCTTCATGAAGAATCTGTAAATTATCTTTGTTTGTAACTATTTTCATCTTCAAATTAGCTAATTAGCCTAATTGACATATTGCCTAATTGACACATTAGTACTGTTCATTTGCATTAGGAAAATCCAATGCTTTTACATCGATTACATATTGTCCTATTGCTTTGGTCATGTCTTCATATAAATTCATGTATCTTCTGAGGAATCTCGGACTAAATTCATGTGTCATACCTATCATATCGTGAAGCACTAACACTTGACCGTCCACACCACTTCCGGCACCAATACCTATTACCGGAATTGAAATACTTTCAGCCACTTTTTGAGCTAATTTGGCCGGAATTTTTTCCAAAACCAAAGCAAAACAACCTATTCGTTCCAAAAGTTTGGCATCCTCCACTAATTTTTCGGCTTCAGCTTCTTCTTTGGCTCTAACAGTATAAGTTCCAAATTTATAGATGGATTGAGGCGTTAAACCCAAATGTCCCATCACGGGAATGCCGGCATTTAATATTTTTTTGATGGATTCTTTGATTTCGCTTCCTCCTTCTAATTTTACGGCATGTCCGCCACTTTCTTTCATAATACGGATGGCAGATCTCAAGGCTTCTTTCGGGTCGGATTGATACGTTCCGAAAGGTAAATCAACAACAACTAACGCACGTTCACACGCTCGTACCACACTACTCGCATGGTAAATCATTTGATCTAACGTGATGGGTAAAGTTGTTTCGTGACCTGCCATTACATTACTGGCAGAATCACCTACTAAAATCACGTCAACACCGGCAGCATCTACAATTTTGGCCATTGTATAATCATAAGCCGTAAGCATAGAAATTTTCTCGCCATTGGCTTTCATATCAAAAAGGGATTTGGTTGTAATGCGTTTATAATCTTTTTTTGCTGTTGACATCTTTTTAGATTTTTTTAGTAATGATTCACAAATGTAAGGAATGTTTGTGATAAGCTTAATTTATTATGAAAAAGAATAAAAAAAACATTTAATTATATTTACTTTTGCGTTTAACTTAATATGGATGAATTATGATTTTTGCAGTTCTTACTATAGCTGTTTTAGGATACATTTTGGTAATTTTTGAGTCACCACTAAAAATAAATAAAACGATTACTGCAATTCTTACCGGTTCTTTGTGCTGGGTTTCATTTGCTCTACTACACAACGGTGAACAAAGTGTTCTATCTGAAAAACTATCATTTCATTTTGGAGAAATTGCTGGTCTTTTAATTTTTTTATTAGGTGCAATGACCATAGTTGAATTGATTGATTTACACAAAGGATTTTCAGTAATTACTCATCGAATAAGAACAAAATCTGTACTAAAGCTACTTTGGATAGTTGGAGGAGTTACTTTTTTTATGTCTGCTTTGTTAGATAATTTAGCTACAGCTATTATTATGATAACTCTTCTTAAAAAATTAATGCCAAAAGGGGAAGTGCGAATGACCTTGGCAGGTATTGTTGTAATTGCCGCAAACGCTGGTGGTGCTTTTAGTCCGATTGGAGATGTTACTACTACCTTGTTATGGATTGGAGGACAAGTCAGTGCATTAGGAATTGTAAAAGTATTATTTATACCTTCAATTTTTGTAATACTTATTCCTTTAATCATTGCAAGTTTTCGAATGCGTGGTTTTGCTGCACTTCGAGTACAATTGTCAATGGCTGAGGTTATCCAAGAAGAAAAAATGAGAGGAAGTTTGAGTGTTTTATTGGCAGGAGCTTTTGGCTTAATTATGGTTCCTGTTATAAAATCGGTTACAGGTTTACCACCCTTTATTGGGGTTTTAATTGCTTTAGGTTTTGTAGCACTTGTTTCATTGATTTATCACAGAGATAAGCCTCAAGCGGTCAAAGATTCTTATTCGGTAGCTCATGCTTTAACCAAAGTTGATATAAGTTCAATTTTGTATTTTATGGGAATTTTATTAATGGTCTATGCCTTGCAAGATACAGGGATATTAGGCAATTTTGCAGATTATTTATTAAAAAATCTTCCAAGTATTGACTTGATGATTATACTGATAGGTGTTTTATCATCAATCGTAGATAATGGAAGTTTAGTTGCTGCATCTCAAGCCATGTTCCCTCTATCACAATACCCAATAGACAGTTCTTTGTGGGATTTAATGGCACTTTGTGCAGGAACTGGTGGTAGTATGTTGATTATTGGCTCTGCGGCAGGAATTGCAGTGATGGAAAAAGAAAAAATTACCTTTTTATGGTATTTAAAGAAAATAACACCGTTGGCAGTAGCCGGCTACATTGCGGGGATTATCTCTTTCTTTGTAATGTATTGGTTAACCCATTAATTAGTTATGAAAAAAGTATTAGTATTTGTAATCATATTGATTAATCAAGTTTTTTTTGCTCAAGACACAGAAATTCAGCTCACAATTGGAAATTTTTTTAACGCTTTTCACCAAAGGGATTCGGTTGCTTTGAAAAAGGTGTGTTCGGAAAATTTGGTTTTACATTCTATTTCTGAATCGGAAAAAGAACCTAAATTTTCAATTCAAAAAGCGTCGGATTTTTTTAAATCCATCGCAGCAATTCCATTATCCATGAAATTTGAAGAAAAAATTCTAAGCTTCAAAGTTCAAGTTGACGGTTCAATGGCACATGTTTGGACGCCGTATGAATTTTATGTGAATGATAAATTAAGCCATTCCGGTGTCAATTCTTTTCAATTGTATAAAGACAATGAGGTTTGGAAAGTGGTGTATATTTTGGATACTAGGCGGAAATCTTTATAAAATCTTTATACTTCACCTTCAATAATTTATGTTCTATTTATAAACCCTGCCGTATCTTTGCTACGAGAAATAAATAGAAAAATTGACTTCGCTTTTACTCCATATTCCACGTTTGCAACAGTATGCTTTAAGTGTACTTTCAATTGTTTTCGTTGCTCTTTTATGTTTCTTTTTTAAAGACATTATCGGATATAAAGTTGTTGCATTTATACTTCTTGTTTGGGTTTCACTATTGGCAATGATTTTAGATATTATTCCAACGTTAATCGCTGCCGTTTTGAGTGCTTTGATCTGGAATTATTTTTTTATTGAACCTTATTTTACTTTCCATATAAATGATACAGAAGATTTACTTTTATTTTCAATGTATTTTATTGTGGCCATGATTAATGCTGTTTTGACCTTCAAAATCAAACAATTTCAGCAAATTGCAAACGAAAAAGAGGCGAAATTAAAGTCCGTAAAATTATACAATACACTTTTGGATAGTTTATCACACGAATTACGAACGCCAATTTCTGCCATAATTGGTTCAACCGACACACTTCAAAATCAGGATATTAAATTAAATGAAGAGCAAAAAGATAGATTGATTAACGAAATTCAGATTGCTTCTTTACGTTTAAATAATCAAGTTGAAAATTTGTTAAATATGTCCAGATTAGAATCCGGCGTTATCAAAGCAAACTATGATTGGGTTGATGTAACAGAATTAGTGTATGAAGTTGTAAAACAAGTCAAACAAAAAGGGACGCTTCATAAAATTGACGTTGTTTTTTCGGAAAATTTACCACTTTTTAAATTAGATTTTGGACTAACAGAACAAGTGCTATTTAATTTATTATACAACGCAGTAAGTTATACTCCAGAAAAAACAACCATTAAAATTGAAATTTTAGAAAAAGAATCGATTTTAATTTTTGTATTAACCGATGAAGGCAGAGGATTTCCCGAGGATGAAATTGATTTTGTATTTGATAAGTTTTATCGATTAAAAAACAGTAAACCAGGCGGTTCAGGACTAGGTTTATCTATAGTAAAAGGATTTGTTGAAGCTCAAGGTGGTATAATAACATTAGAAAATCGTCATGAAAAAGGAGCAAAATTCACCATCCAAATTCGAACAGAAGTGTCTAATCTAAATGATATTGAAAATGAGCAAGTTTAAAATTTTAGTCATTGATGATGAAATTCAAATCAGAAAATTGCTGGAGATTACTTTAGTTTCGGAGGAGTATGAAGTAATTCTAGCCGAAAATGGTTTAGAAGGAGTTCGTTTGGTAGCCTCAAAAAATCCCGACTTGATAATGCTAGATTTAGGTTTACCTGATATTAATGGACAATTGGTTTTGAAACAACTGCGAGAATGGTTTTCACATCCTATCATGATTTTATCGGTAAAAAGTGATGAAAGTGAAATTGTAAAAGCATTAGACAATGGAGCCAATGATTATTTGATAAAGCCATTCAGAACACTAGAACTTTTGGCCAGAGTTCGTTCACATTTGAGAAACAAAACAGAAGAATTTAATCAATCAATTATCGAGAATAATCATTTTTCTATCGACTTGGTTTCCAGAATTATGAAAAAAAATGGGGAAGAAATCAAATTGACACAAACTGAATTTAATCTTTTAGCCATCTTATCCAAAAATGAAGGTAAAGTACTCACCCATCATTATCTTCTAAAAGAAATTTGGGGAAAAAGTTACAGCGGACAAACCCAGTATTTAAGAGTTTTCGTTGCTCAGATCAGGAAAAAAATTGAAGAAGACCCAAATCATCCTGAGCTTATTGTAACTGAAAGTGGCATCGGTTATCGGTTTATTTTAAAGTAAAAAACATTATGGAAAATGAAGACAGCAACACTCAAAAAGTGCCAAGCGAAGAGGACTCCTTTTCAAAAAAATGGAACTTTAAAGTTATCCAAAATCAACACAGCAATGACTTTTGGTTAAGGGAATTTATAAAAGTAAATCAATGCCCTCAACGATTTGATTTACTTGAAAATCAACTAAAAGACATGATTATAATTGCGGAGAGATTTGGATTAGTTCATGCCGCTCATTTTATTAAAAACTATTATCAATTTAAATGTAAAGATTAATTAAAACAGTTTTAAAATGCCTAAAAATATTATACAATCAATTCGAAGAGAATATTTAAAATTTCACCTGAAGTTAAATCCGCAACAAAGTTTATTTTTTGGATTTTTTACTTACATGATGTTGGGATGGATTTTACTTTCTTTTCCTTTTTCACAAAAAATCTCAACAGGATTTATTGACACTTTATTTACATCTACTTCTGCACTTTCCACAACAGGTTTGGTGACAGTAAGTACATTTGATAATTATACTTTTTTTGGGCAATTGATCATCTTAACTTTAATCCAAATAGGAGGGATTGGTTATATGACATTGACCACCTATTTTCTATTATCCACAACAAAAAGCTTAACACATTGGCACGAAAAATTAATGAAAACCGAATTCACAATGCCAAGAGAATTCAAAATTCAAGATTTTTTAAAGTCAGTAATTGTCTTCACTTTAGTAATGGAAATCATTGGAGCGATTTTGTTTTTTATTGCTTTTAAGATGGAAAACGTTGATACCGGATTTGCAATTTGGAGCAGTATTTTTCATAGTGTTTCTGCGTTTTGTACCGCTGGTTTTGGTTTGTATAATAATAGTTTCGAAAGTTTTGCAACTCACGATTTTATCAATTGGATCATCATTATTTTATCCATTTCGGGAGCATTAGGATTCATTGTTGTGACCGATATTTGGAATTATTTCAGAAAAAAAACAAAGACAATTTCGTTTACTTCAAAAATGATTTCAGGTGGATTTTTCACTTTACTTTTTATTGCCACAGCCATTATTTTTATTTATGAACCACTTTTAAAAAGTTATAGTTTTGGTGAACGACTCCAATTGGCGTTTTTTCAAGCGATGACATCTATTACAACCGTCGGTTTTAATACGTTAGTTGTTGGAAATTTATCATTGCCGATTCTTTTAGTTACATTCTTTTTAATGTATGTAGGAGCTTCGCCATCCAGTACTGCGGGTGGTATGAAAATAACGACGTTGACGGCTTTGATTTCGTTTATAAAAAGTAAATTACAGAATAATTCTAAAGTGACATTTTTGAATCGAGTTATACCAAAGGATAGATTGGATATTGCTATTTCGACCTTTATTTTCTATACAAGCATTTTATTTCTGAGTACATTTCTACTTACTTTTTCAGAAAACTTTACCTTTGAGAAAATACTATTTGAAACATTATCAGCAATGGGAACAGTCGGTTTGAGTATGGGAATTACAGGAAATTTATCCGATTTCGGAAAAATTATAATTATTTGCATTATGTTTATTGGAAGACTTGGTGTACTAACTTTTGGATTAGCAATTTTAGCAAAAAAACAACAAAAAACACATAGAAATGAAGAAGATTTGGCAGTTTAGTTTACCGTTACTATTGGTTTTTTCTTTGTCAGGAAAAGCACAAACAATTGATTCGCTGAAAATAGATTTTTCCGGATTTATAGAAAGTTATTATGCATATGATTTTAATACACCAACAGAAAATCAAAAGCTGCCTTTTATGTATAATTACAATCAACACAACGAATTTAACATCAATAATGCGTTGTTGCGAGTAAATGCAAGATATGAAAATGTTTATGCGTCCTTTGCTCTACATGCCGGCACATATGTGGAGGATAATTATGCTGCGGAAGATGTAAAATGGGTGAGCGAGGCTATAGTTGGAATTTATTTAGATAAGAAAAGAAAGCACACTATTGAAATGGGAATTATGCCCAGCTACATCGGCTTTGAAACGGCTATTTCAAACTCTAATTTAACGTTGACTCGCTCGATGTTAGCCGAAAATTCTCCTTATTTTATGACCGGTATAAAATACCAATTTCAACCAAATGATAAATGGACTTTCGCCACACTTTTCACTAATGGTTGGCAACGAATTTCCAAACCAGACAATTCTGCTCTTCCGGCTTTTGGTTCTCAGATTATATTTAAACCTTCCGAAAAAGCAGTCTTAAATTGGAGCACTTTTATAGGTGATGAACCTACCGAATTTGGGTTACGAACTCGTTATTTCAGCAATTTGTTTCTAGATTATCAATGGAATGAGAATTGGCGAACCATTGCAGGTTTTGATGCTGGAATGCAAAAATCAAGTGTTGGCGACAAGTATGAAAATTGGTTCAGTCCGGTTTTAATTGCTCAATATACCTTCAATTCGAAATGGCAAACTGCTTTTCGGACGGAATATTATCAAGATAAAAACAATGTTATCATAAATGTAAATGATAAAGCCTTTAAAACCTTTGGAAATTCTTTTAATATCGATTTTTTACCCACTAAAAGTCTAAAAATCCGAACGGAAGCCCGCTGGTTAAAATCACAAGAAGCTATTTTTATCAAAGATAATCAACTGGTTGAAGATAATTTCTTTATTACGACAAGTATGAGTTTTGAGTTTTAACTAACAATCGGCCAAGTTTACCCCAACTGCCAATCCACCTTCACTCGTTTCTTTGTATTTGGAGTTCATGTCTTTGGCGGTTTCCCACATAGTGTTGATTACTTTATCTAATGGAACTTTAGCATTATTGGCATCGGTTTCTAAGGCCAGTTCAGCGGCATTAATCGCTTTAATCGCACCCATCGTATTGCGTTCGATACACGGAATTTGAACCAATCCACCAATCGGGTCGCAGGTCATTCCCAAATGATGTTCCATCGCAATTTCGGCAGCCATTGTTACTTGAGCAGGTGTTCCGCCCATTAATTCACACAAGGCTCCGGCTGCCATGGCACTAGATACGCCAATTTCGGCTTGACATCCACCCATCGCGGCAGAAATTGTAGCTCCTTTTTTGAAGATACTGCCGATTTCTCCGGCTACTAATAAAAATTGTTTGATTTCTTTTTCACCGGCATTGTGGTTTTCAATCACTAAATAATACATTAAAACGGCAGGAATAACACCGGCACTTCCATTGGTTGGAGCAGTCACAACTCTTCCCAAAGCAGCATTTACTTCATTCACAGCCAAGGCAAAACAACTTACCCATTTTAGAATTTGACGAAATTTCACTTCTGTTTTTCGGATGGTTTCCAACCATTCTTGTGGAGTGGAATAAGGAAGTTCGCCTTTTAATCCTAAATGCATATCATACGCTCGTCTTCGCACATTCAATCCGCCGGGTAAAATGCCTTCAGAATGACAACCTATATAAATACATTCCAACATCGTATGCCAAATTCGCATCAATTCATGGTGAATTTCTTCTTCGGAACGCATCGATTTTTCATTTTCATACACAATTTCGGAAATCGATTTGTTTTCTTTTTTGCAATACACTAGTAATTCATCTGCTTTTTGAATTGGATAGGGGAAAGCACATTTAATTTCTAACTTCTTTTTGGCATTTTCTCGTTCTTCTTTTACTACAAATCCACCACCGATAGAGTAGTAGGTTTCGCTAAATTCTTTATTAGCTGTAAATAATGTAAAAGTTAATCCATTGGCATGAAATGGCAAAAAGTTTTTATTGAACACGATATCTTTTTCAACCTCAAAATCAAGTTGAATTTCATTTCCTAAATTGATTTTTTTGTTCGTTTTGATCGATTGAACAATTCCGTCAATACTAGCAACCGGAATAGTTTCCGGGTCTTGACCGCTCAATCCTAACATCACGGCATAATCTGTTGCATGACCTTTACCCGTTAAGGAAAGCGACCCAAACAAATCTACTTTTACTCGAATAGCTTGATTCAATATGTTTTCGGCTTTACATTCGGTTAAAAAACGTTCGGCAGCTCGCCACGGTCCCAGTGTGTGCGAACTAGATGGGCCAACTCCAATTTTTAACATATCAAAAACAGAAATACATTCTTCCATAACTAAAACGTTTGAGTAAGGCAAATATAAGATTTTGTTTATGATTCATAGCAAAGGATTTTTGAGTAGATCGATTTTTTGTAATTCTTAACTTTTACTATCGTTAAAGCGTAAAAAAATTAATCTATATTTGATTTTTAAAATAACAATAATGAATCGATATTTAGTTGCCATTTTACTGTTTACCATAACATTTTCTTTTGCACAGCCAAAATCACCTTATGAATTTCTTCCTAATTACGGAAAACAGGTTTCTCATTATCATCAAGTTGAGGCTTATTTTCAGCAATTGGTCAAAGAATCGGACTGGATAAAACATGAAAAATACGGTGAAACCACTCAGGAAAGAAATCTGAATGCTTATTATATTTCCACTCCTGAAAATTTGAAAAATTTAGAGGAAATTCGAAGAAATCATTTACATGAAATCGGATTATTTCCAACCAAAAATAACAGTAAATCAAAAGCTGTTGTATGGTTAAGTTTTAATGTACACGGTAATGAAATCGGTGCAATTGAAAGTGCTTTATTAGTAGCCTATGAGTTAGTAAATCCAAACAATAAAGAAACCAAAAAGTGGTTGGAAGATATTGTGGTTATTTTAGATCCATGTTTAAATCCGGATGGTTTTTCCAGATATGCGAGTTGGTTACGAGATGTTTCCGGTTCAAAAACACATCCTGGACTTTACGATCGTGAGCATATGGAACCATGGCCGGGTGGAAGACAAAATCATTATGTGTATGATTTGAACAGAGATTGGGCTTGGCAAACCCAACGTGAGACTCAGTTGAGAATGGATTTATACCATCAATGGATGCCAATGGTGCATGCCGATGTGCATGAAATGGGATACAATGAACCTTATTTTTTTCCACCGGCTGCTGAGCCTTATCATGAGCAAATTTCTCCTTTTCAGAGAGATTTTCACAAAAAAATTGGAGAACTTACTGCTAAAAAGTTTGACAAAGAGGGATGGATGTATTATTCCGGTGAACGATTTGATTTATTTTATCCAAGCTATGGTGATACGTATCCTTGCTATAATGGTGCAGTTGGAATGACTTATGAACAAGGTGGAATTGGAGCAGGAAGAGCAGTCACAATGAAAAATGGCGATGTTTTAACCATAAAAGATCGTTTGGAACATCACACCAAAGCAATATTGGCTGTAGTGGAATTATCGTATGTACAAAAAGAAATATTGACTAAAGAATTTAGAAATTTTTTCAAAGACAGTCGCACTAAACCAAAAGGAAAGTACCAAACCTATATTGTAAAAGATCATCCAAAAAATGCAGAACTTCTAAAACTATTGAATCGAAATCGTATTGAGGCTTCTTTTGCTGATGAATCAAAAAAACTTACCGGTTATCATTATCAGTCAAATGCTGAAAAAGTATTTTCAGTTGAACCCAATGATATTATTATTTCGGTTGACCAACCCAGAGCAGTTTTGACTCAGGTCTTATTTGAGCCTCATCATAAATTATCGGATAGTCTTTCTTATGATATTACCGCTTGGTCGCTTCCTCATGCCTATGGAATTGAAAGTTATGCTTTAAAAGGTAAAGTAGCTTTCAAAACGAAATCAAAAGTGTCAGTTAAAAATCCTGAAAAATCGAATAATGTTTATGCGTATTACATACCATGGAATAATCGTTCTTCAGCAAGAGTATTGAGTCTTTTACATCAAAATAATATTAAAGTTAGATATGCTTCAAAGGAAGTCACTTTTGGTGATGTTGTGATTCAACGTGGCGGATTAATTGTGACCAAAGGGGATAATAGTAAAGTTGACAATTTTGAAAAAACAGTTGGAGCTTTGATTGTTGAAAAGACCGATTATAAAGAATTAGAAACCGGAATGGCAAAAAGTGGTGGCGATTTAGGAGGTGAAAATTATCCTTTGTTAAAAGCTCCAAAAGTCATGGTATTAAGTGGTAATGGAGTGAGTAATATTGATTTTGGACAAGTTTGGTTTTATTTGGACCAAGTGGTTGAATATCCAACTAGTATTGTTGATGTACAAAATTTTAATCGCGTTAATTTAGCAGAATATACTACCTTAATTTTACCGGAAGGATGGTATTCTTTTTCAGACAATCAAAAGAAAACAATTGAAGAATTTATTGCAAGAGGTGGAAAAGTGATAGCCATTGGCGGTGCAGTTTCCCAATTTGAAGATAGAGAGGGATTTCATTTGACAAAGTTTGCCACCGAAGACGAAAAAACGCAAGCTCAAAAAATATTGGAAGAACAAGAACTTGCCGATCGGTTTTTAGAAGTTGAAAATGCAGAAAGAAGATCAATATCTTCATTTGTTCCTGGGGCAATTGTTGAAAATAAATTAGACAAAACACATCCTTTATCCTATGGATTAGGAGAACAATATTATAGTTTGAAAACTTCTGAAAACAAGTATAAATTACTGAAAGGAGCTCAAAATATTATTTATGTCCCTAAAAATTATAAAAGTTCAGGTTTTATTGGTTATAAATTGAAAAAGTCATTAGAAGAAACGGTCACTTTTGCTATTGATCATTACGGACAAGGAAAAGTGATTTACATGATAGACAATCCGTTGTTCAGAGGTTTTTGGGAGAATGGTAATTTGTTGTTTAGTAATGCGTTGTTTTTGGTAGAGTAAATTAAAAAAATGTCATAATGTCATATTTTTTCTGATTCGTCAGTCAAAATATGACATTTTTATTGGTTTTTGGCCTTGGCATAATACTTGTCATTTAGCGAAGTAAGTTTAACAAAACGAAATTAAAAACAAGCATACAAATTTATAATTATGGGCAAAATAATTGGAATCGATTTAGGAACTACTAACTCATGCGTTTCTGTAATGGAAGGTGGAGAACCGGTAGTAATAGCAAATGCAGAGGGAAAAAGAACAACTCCATCAGTAATTGCATTTGTTGAAGGTGGTGAAATTAAAGTAGGTGATCCTGCTAAGAGACAAGCAGTGACCAATCCAACAAAAACCATTGCGTCTATCAAACGCTTTATGGGAAATAAATATTCTGAAAGTGCAAAAGAGGCTGGAAATGTAGCCTATAAAGTGGTAAAAGGTGATAACGATACGCCTCGTGTAGATATTGACGGTCGTTTATATACTCCACAAGAATTGTCTGCCATGACGCTTCAAAAAATGAAAAAAACGGCTGAAGATTATTTAGGACAAACCGTTTCAGAGGCTGTAATCACTGTACCTGCATACTTTAATGATGCACAACGTCAAGCTACTAAAGAAGCGGGTGAGATTGCAGGTTTAAAAGTAATGCGAATCATCAATGAGCCTACCGCTGCGGCATTGGCTTATGGTTTGGATAAAGCAGGAAAAGATCAAAAAATTGCGGTGTACGATTTAGGAGGAGGAACATTTGATATTTCTGTCCTTGAATTAGGTGACGGTGTTTTTGAAGTGTTATCTACAAACGGAGATACTCACTTGGGTGGTGACGACTTTGACCAAGTAATCATCGATTGGTTGGCAAACGAATTCAACAGCGAAGAAGGGGTAGATTTACGTAAAGACCCAATGGCTTTACAACGTTTGAAAGAAGCCGCTGAAAAAGCAAAGATTGAATTGTCTTCTTCGACGCAAACAGAAGTCAACTTACCTTATGTAACGGCTACGGCAAGTGGACCTAAACACTTAGTAAAAACGTTAACCAGAGCAAAGTTTGAACAATTAGCTGAAAATTTAGTAAAACGTTCGATGGAACCGGTTGCAAAAGCATTGAAAGATGCAGGATTATCCACTTCTGATATTGATGAGGTAATCTTGGTAGGAGGTTCAACTCGTATGCCGGTAATTCAAGAGCAAGTAGAAAAATTCTTCGGAAAAAAACCATCCAAAGGTGTAAATCCGGATGAGGTTGTGGCTATTGGTGCGGCTATTCAAGGTGGAGTTTTAACCGGAGATGTAAAAGATGTATTATTGCTTGATGTAACACCTCTTTCACTAGGTATTGAAACAATGGGTAGTGTGATGACTAAATTAATTGAGGCTAATACTACTATTCCAACAAAAAAATCACAAGTGTTTTCAACGGCAGTAGACAATCAACCATCGGTAGAAATTCACGTGTTGCAAGGTGAAAGACCAATGGCAAATGACAATAAAACAATTGGTCGTTTTCATTTAGATGGAATTCCGCCTGCACCAAGAGGTGTACCACAAATTGAAGTAACGTTTGATATTGATGCGAATGGTATCATCAAAGTTTCGGCAACCGATAAAGGAACCGGTAAATCACATGATATTCGTATCGAAGCTTCTTCTGGATTAACTCAGGAAGAAATTGAAAGAATGAAAAAAGAAGCAGAAATTAATGCCGAGTCAGATAAATTAGCAAAAGAAAAAGCTGATAAATTGAATGAAGCAGACAGTATGATTTTCCAAACGGAAAAACAATTAAAAGAGTTTGGTGATAAATTGTCAGATGCAAACAAACAACCTATCGAAGCAGCTTTAACCGAATTGAAAGCGGCTTTTGAATCTAAAGACGTTGCGGTAATTCAGCCGGCATTAGACAAAATCAACGAAGCTTGGAAAAATGCTTCAGAAGAAATGTACAAAGCTCAAGCCGAAGGTCAAGGAGCTCAGCAAGCTCAACCTCAGGCTGATGCCAGTGCCGTTCG
>LFEF01034539.1_pt1 | contig 14766 bp, 12 predicted proteins | sample 619371 | NCBI WGS metagenome assembly LFEF01 (sample SAMN03014291, study PRJNA259931) | freshwater metagenome | biome: lake; feature: waterbloom | place: China: Taihu Lake | collected 2006-08 | depth 0 m m
GCGAGCTCAGTCGAGCCGCGTGAGCTTTTGTCGAACGCTCGGTCGAACGCTGAGCTCACGGCCGAAGCCCACACCCCACACCCTCTTTCAAGTCAGACTAAATCTTTCCGGGAGGACTTGAAAAATTGCCTTGCCATAAGTTGATATTTGAGAGACGAAAATATAGAAGCAGCTGATTAAGCTAAGACGCATTTAAACAGCTTATTCTTAAATTAGCCGAACCTCCCCCACCCCCCCTGCCCCCCTTATTAAGTAGGGCTGTTTCATTTAAATTAAGTACAGCTGATTTTGAGTCAATAAATTTGACTAAAGATTCTCAAGTTTATCTTTATCTAACCAAAAGAGTTAGTCACAATAATTAATCTTTAATATTCTACCAATATTTATTATGAATAGATTGATAAAGCTTGTTCCCAAGGCACTAAAAGCCTATCTCTCTTGAAATTGTCTGAGAGTACATCCTGTTAATTTAGCTAATTTTTCTGCTTCTTACGTCGATAAAACTATCAGTTTTTCCCAACGTTCAGCTAACCACCTCTGTCTCTCCGTTATTGAGAGAAAACCTAAACTTCTGAAAAGATTCAATCCCATGGTTGTGAGAATTGACCAATTGCTTGCCGCTTGAAAATCACTGATCTGGCTTTTATCTTCCTCAAAAATTACATCTTTTACCCAATGTAACTGATTTTCTATTTTCCAATGTCCTCGAATAATTTCAGCCAATACTTGGGCGGATGCGGTTAGGCTACTGATATAGTAAGCTGTTTCTTCATAAGTTTTATCCCCGCGACTACCCCTTCTTTCTACTTTAATAATTCGGCGCAGATTTTCAAATCCTTGTCTTTGATTTTTTCTCACTTTAAAAACTTCTATTTTTCTTGATATTTTTCGACCATGACTATTATCTTGTTCAAGAAAACAACTTTCTGGCTTTGAGGAACTACTCAGGTCTTGAATTCGCTGATGAAGATTTTTCTGATTTCCTTTAACGGTGATAACATCATCATTTTTACTCTTGATTATTAAGCTGATTGTTTTCTTCTGACAGGGTCAAGCATCGCCAGTAAACACTTTATTTTGGAGAGAGCAATGCTCAATTATAGCTTGACCTTCCTCGATTTCAGACCCTTTTTTGTTTTCGATTCTTTTTAAGTGTAATACTAATCCACTTTCTTGACTAAACAATGAGATAAACATGATAAAATTTTGTTGTTCATTGTTAGGATTATTTCGGGTGTTTTTGAGACTTTTTCCATCTATATCTAGCCAATTTATATCACCTTTTTGTCCATATTCTTCTAATGCCCATTCATTGAACACTTTTAACAGACTCTGCCATTCCATTCCCATCATTACCCTTCTAATTGTTGAATAGGATGGGACTCTTTCTGGAATTATGTTAAATTCTTGACTGAGCCTGTGCCGACCCTTCGACTTGGCTCAGGGCAAGTTATTTTTAGCGAACTCTCCTAGCTCTCTATAACTTAAGTATCCTAGCATTGTTCCCAGTATTATTACTACTAATACTATCCATAAAGGGTGTCTTTTTCCTTTATCTTTCCGAAAGTCCTTGACTTGTTTCAGTTTTTCTATTAAGCTCAACATATATTTAAAAGTTGCCGGTCACTTCTCATTTTAGAAAGACAGTGATCGCTTTTACTTTTGATATTCTGATGGGAGAATGAAACAGCCCTAGGGTTGGGGGGGGGTTGGGGGTCTTGCCCCTTGCAAGAGTGCCTCATCTCAACAAGCAATTTAAATGCGCCGGCAGCTCAATACTTCTACGTTTCCTCATTCTCAATAAGGCTGTCCTTATTGCGGCGATAATCAGGCTTTGGATGAATACAAGAAAATTTTTCTTATTTTTTTAACTTGTTAATTACCCACTTCCCGCACTTCTTAACATTCAATTGATAACTTTTACTAATATATTGCTGACAACTTTTTGCTGGTAAGGATTATAGCTACAATGATGGATTTTTGTCAAGGTGAAGAATTGTAAATTTTTTTCTCAGAAAAAATCAATTATTGAAAATGTGCTCAATAGTAGTTTCTACAATGAAGGTTTTTCGTCAAAACATCTTGGGGAATGTAAAACTATATAAAAGTATATGAAGATGTGCGGAATGTCGGTATAATTATGGGTAGATGAAAGATTTAGCACCAGGACAGGGAAGTTGGGATTGTCTTTTTCCCTAACCACAAACAGAAATAATTCAACACACCCAAGTAATTGACCGATTAATTTTCGGAAAATGGGGTGTGCCTGGTGATGAAGACAACACAAGTAAGTTCCGTTATCTAGTACATATATGCCATCTCCAGCAGATTCTTTGAGTTTTGATGGAGCCTTCCCAATCACCTTTGATTTAACAGGTTCCGACGATTTAAGTGTATCGAGGGAAACTCCTCCCTTAGGAGTCCTGAACTCTAACCCCTCCCCATCTACAGTATCCTCTGAGGCTGCCACGGTTCCAGTCTCCCCTGCTGCTACGGGCCAAGTGGTGTTTCCCGATCCTCTTAGTATTAACTCTTCTGGTTATTCCACCAGTCCAGGGTCGCGTCCTGCCTCTGTACCCACCGCTGCCCCCGTCACCTCCAGTCCAGGGTCCGGTCCTGCCTCTGTACCCACCGCTGCCCCCGTCACCTCAGAGCTAAAACCGGCAGCAACTAGCACCCTTGCCCCCCATGTTTCCAATAAACTCATTGTCAAGTTCAAGAAGGGGATCGCCGCCGCCCAAGTTGCTCAGTTTCAGTCCCTCTTTGGTGCTGTTAAAACCCAGAAGATTAAACTAACGGGGGCAGAGATTTGGAACTTATCCGGGTCGCTCTCTGTGGAGAAGATTCTGGCACAATATCGCTCCAATCCGATTTTTGAATACGTTGAACCCGACTATATTGTGACAAAAGGCACAATTAGTGCCCAGGCGACATTCCCCAATGACCCCAGTTTTAATCAACTTTGGGGACTGCATAACACCGGACAAAGTGGCGGTACTGCCGACGCGGATATTGATGCCCCGGAAGCCTGGGATATTCAAACCGGCGATCCTAATTTAGTGATTGGGGTTATTGATACGGGGGTGGACTACAATCACCAAGACCTAGTTGGCAATATCTGGACAAACCCAGGGGAGATTGCCAACGACGGCATTGACAACGATGGCAATGGCTACATTGATGACATTCGCGGTTGGGACTTTGCCTATAACGACAATAACCCCAGTGATGTTGATGGTCACGGCACCCATGTTTCGGGAACCATTGCTGGCAAAGGAAATAATGGGGTAGGCGTGACGGGGGTGGCTTGGAATGCCAAAATCATGCCTCTGAAGTTCCTTGATGATACGGGGTCAGGCTCTACCTCCAATGCCATTAAGGCAATTAACTATGCGACGGCCAAGGGCGTGAAAATAACCAACAACTCTTGGGGAGGTGGCGGTTATAGTCAAGCGCTCTACGATGCGATTAACGCAGCGGGTCAGGCGGGAGCCTTATTTATTGCGGCGGCTGGTAATAGTGCACAAAACACTGACACAAGCCCCTCCTATCCTGCCAGCTACAACCTAGCTAATATTATTTCCGTTGCTTCCACCACCCGCACCGATGCTCTCTCTTCGTTTTCCAACTATGGCTTAACCAGCGTAGATTTAGGTGCGCCTGGTTCAGAGATTTACAGTCTAGCTCCTGGTGGTGGATACGCAACCCTTTCAGGGACATCCATGGCCAGTCCCCATGTGGCAGGGGCGGCGGCTTTGTTGTGGTCACAAAATCCTACCTGGACAGCCCAACAGGTGAAAAACACCTTAATGAACACGGGAGATCCGATTGCGGCTCTAGCTGGGAAAACGGTTTCTGGTAAGCGGCTCAATGTGTTTAACGCTTTGGCGGCGGCTAACTTCCCTTCTGTCACCGTCAGTGTCAGTCCCACCAGTGTGCAGGAAGACGGTACGACTAACTTGGTTTATACCTTTACTCGCACTAACTTAAACCTGAGTTCTCCCCTGACCGTTAACTTCGGGGCGAGTGGCATAGCCAACGCTGCCCCAGTGGGAAGCGACCCAGCCGATTACAACGTATTAACAGGTAGTGGTGTCACCTTCGACCCGACGACGAAATTGGGAACCGTCACTTTTGCCCCTGGTGCGACAACGGCAACGGTCGAGGTTGATCCGATTGCCGACACCGTACAGGAAAACAGCGAATCAGTTATTTTAACCGTCAATTCAGGGACCGGCTACATTGGCGGTTCTCCTAATACAGCAACGGGAACTATTATTTCTGAGGAAGGATTTAGCACCTACTTCTCGGATGATTTTGCCAATAACACGAAGGGTTGGACTCTGGGGACAGAATGGCAAATCGGTGCTGCCACAACTTCTACGGGTCAGGTATATGGCAACCCTGATCCCGGAACGGACAATACTCCCACAGCCGATAATGGTGTAGCTGGGGTTGTTATTGGGGGAAATGCCTCTACAGCCTTGCACGGCTTCTATTATTTAACCAGTCCGATCATCAACACCAGCACGGCCAATCAGTTGTTCTTTGAATATGCCCGTTGGCTCAACAGTGACTACACTCCCTATATGCAGAACACAGTTGAGATCTTCAACGGTTCTAGCTGGGTCAATCTCTGGAGTTCAGGAGGTTCTCCAGGAGTGCAAGATAACGCTTGGACCCCTCAACAATTTGATATTAGCGCCCACAAGAGTGCCTCAACTCAAATTCGTTTCGGGTTCAATGTTGGTAACTCTGGTGTATTTACAGTAAGTTCCTGGAACGTTGATGATGTCAAAATCTATGGTGATGGGGGCGCGGCGACAAAATCAATCTCGCTCGCCAAAACCACCGATGGGAAGGAAGCAGGTTCAGTGAGCAGTGTCTTTACCCTCACCCGCACCGGCGACCTCTCCAGTGCCTTAACCGTCAACTACACCCTAGCGGGGACAGCGACTCCAGGTGGTGTTGACTACACAGGCACTACTCCTAACAGCGTCACCTTTGGGGCCGGTTCATCCACAGCTACCATCACTCTGCCCACCATAGATGACCTCTTGAGTGATCCCAGCGAAACCATCATCACCACAATTACCGCCCCCGCCGGCTACACTATCAGTGGACCTAACACAGCTACAGCCACCATTCTTGACAATGATGGTAACTCAGCCAATAACAACTTGGTCGGGACAAGCTTTGCCGATGCCCTGGCTGGAGTGGGAGGTAACGACACCCTCGATGGCGGCTTGGGTGTGGATACTCTTACTGGTGGTGTTGGAAACGATTTCTTCAGGCTCGACAACGTAGCGAACGGTGATCTGATCACCGACTTCTCTGTACCCGCTGACACGATCATTCTGGCGAATAGTCTTGACAGCACAGCCGGATCCATTAATCCGGGGATCAACGGTCTGCTCTTTGATAGTGGTAACGTGAACGGAAGTGTCCTTAACGCTGCCTGGTTCTTCAAGGGAGCGGGGTCTACCGGGGGAGGATCGGGAACCCTCTCCGGCATCTACGTCAACACTAGCAACGGCGACATCTGGTATAACGATTCCACCGTCGCCGGTAGTTACCTAATTGCCAATGTTGGGACTGTGGCCGCAGCTGGCATGACCCGTTTTGACTTCGTTTACGGAGTGTAAGTCTTAGCTAGGCATCACAGGAAAACTATGCCATGTCCCCCGCTAACGGCGGGGGTTTTTTGTCGGCATCCTCAGACTAAATCCTGTTTAAAAGGTATAGGATGGTGAGAAGTAGGAAGTGGGGGGAAACAATTCATAATACTAAATCCGTTGAGTATAGGCTACTTATAAGCATAGGCAAGAGGCAAGAGGCAAGAGGCAAAAGGGAGAATAAATAATCGGTCTTTAATAACCAGATTTAGTATAACTGGGTTTTTAAAGTTAGATTGGGGGTTAATCATACTATTAAAAATAGATTTGGTATCAGAATCTAAAACTAAGTAGAAAATATCTAGGTAATAAGAGTTGCAATTTTTTTCTTGGCATAAGTTGCTATTTGAGAGACGAAAATATAGAAGCATCTGATTATTTACTAATCTACTTTTTTTAATTTTTAACGGGTTAGGGCTGGGATATACTGAAATTGTTGCTTATAGATCACTACTATGGGACGTTTAGCGCTGATCAGCGTGACTGACAAAACCGGAATAGTTGACTTTGCCCGTCAGCTAACAGAAGAGTTTGATTTTGAAATTATTAGCAGTGGAGGAACCGCGAAAACGCTCCAATCGGAGGGAATTCCCGTGGTTAAAGTGGGAGAATACACAGGTTCTCCTGAAATCTTGGGCGGAAGGGTGAAAACTCTCCATCCTCGCATCCATGGCGGTATTTTGGCTAGACGGGATTGGCAGTCAGATTTAGCGGAAATGGAGGCTAATCAAATTCGTCCTTTTGATTTAGTGGTGGTTAATCTCTATCCCTTTGAACAGACGATCGCTAATCCTGAAGTTACCACCGCTCAGGCGATCGAACAAATCGATATCGGTGGTCCGGCGATGTTACGCGCCTCGGCTAAAAATTTCGCCCATTTGACTGTCATCAGTAACCCGAAGTATTACGAGCAGTATTTAAGCCAATTAAGGCAAAATAACGGCGAAATCTCCCTGGAATTCCGTCAAAAAATGGCGGGGGAAACCTTCGCTTTAACCAATGCCTACGATGGTGCGATCGCATCCTATTTCGCCAGCTTAAACGGGGAAACGACTCGCTTTAATTTGGCGGGAAATGCCCTGCAAACCCTGCGTTACGGCGAAAATCCCCACCAAAGTGCCACTTGGTACGGCAGCGGTACAATGGCTCAAGGTTGGGGAAAAGCGACCTTATTACAGGGAAAAGAACTAAGTTATAACAATTTAGTCGATTTAGAAGCAGCCCGCCGTTTAATCGCCGAATTCGGCAGGGAAGAACCAGCCGCTGCTATCCTGAAACACACTAATCCCTGTGGGGTGGCGATCGGTGGTAGCTTAGTGGAAGCTTATACTAAAGCTTTTAACGCCGATGCTATCTCGGCTTTTGGGGGTATTGTTGCCCTAAATCAAGCCATAGATGAAGCAACCGCTAAAGAATTAACGAAAACCTTCCTAGAATGCGTGGTTGCCCCCGATTGTAGCCCCGAAGCCCGGGATATACTTGCTAAAAAGTCAAAAGTGCGGATTTTATTGCTGCCGGACTTAACCACGGGAGAAAAACAAACAGTAAAAGTTATCGCTGGCGGTTTTCTAGTACAAGCGGCCGATGATCTGGTAGAAACCCCGGATGATTGGCGCGTGGTGACAGAAAAACAACCCACTGCCGCACAATTAGCGGAATTGCTGTTTGCTTGGAAGGTATCTAAGCACGTTAAATCTAACGCTATTGTGGTGACAAAAAATCAAACTACTTTAGGGGTTGGTGCAGGGCAAATGAATCGCGTTGGTTCGGCGAAAATTGCCCTTGAACAAGCAGGGGCAGCGGCTAAAGGTGGCTATTTAGCTAGTGACGGCTTTTTCCCCTTTGATGATACTATTCGCACGGCGGCCCAGTTTGGTATCGAGGCAATTGTTCAACCCGGAGGTTCTTTAAAAGATCAGGATTCGATTAATGCTGCTAATGAGTTAGGTTTAATTATGGTCTTAACAGGCATTCGTCATTTCTTGCATTAATACAAAGTTAGGGTGTGTTATTGCTTAAATTAACGCACCCCAACCAGTTATTAATTATTGGTTAATTTCCCCTATTCAATAGTCTTAAATTTGCCAAAAGCGCGAGGATGTCCAGCTTTTTGGGAACAAAGAAAATAGCGCGCGGGTTCGTAATGATTTTCAGCACTAAAAGGTGAACAGAAATGATCTGCGAGTAAATCTTCTCGCACAAAGAAAGCATTCACTCCCGAAAAACTACAACCCACCAGTTTATAACCCTTTTGATGACCAAGTTTTTCTAGAGCTTTCAAACTTGATCCCACATGACTATTATATTTCCATTGGTGACTAGGATTATACTGCATCACCCAACTGGATTCGGGGGGATAAATAGCATTATATTCGACAATTACCACCCGGGGACGATAATTAGTAATTGCTTGCCAGACCCAATAATCATTACCATCAATATCAATGGATAATAAATCTAATTCTGTCGGTACATTGCCCTCTCGAAACAAGTCTTCAATATTTGCGGCAGTGATGAAAGTATTTTTTAAAGTTAATTGTTGGTTAGCAATTAAATCTTCAAAAGATTGGCGAATACTTTTACAAAATCGCTCACTGCCTTCAATCCAATAACCTTGCCATCCTTTCACTAACAAATAGGCACTATTATTTTCTAAACCGTTGCCAACTCCAAATTCCACAAAGAATTTATTTGTGGTTCCAATGCGATTAAAAATCTCGCTAATAATGCCATCTTCTCCCGCTTGAGAAAAAACCTTAAATTCGTAGCGGTTTAGTTTTTTAGGGCTATCATATTTGGGGTTTTTATGCAAGTTTTCTAGCAGATAATTATCAATTTGTAACTCTGTTACTTGGATTGTTTGCCAAGGTGCTGCCATACTTTTGAGAAAGGTTTTCATGGATTTTAACTACAATTAACGAGTATTTTTGGATTCAATGGGTTGATTAGTGCGATCGCCGATCTTGTAGGGTGCGTTCCCTAATCTGGATCCTACTGCTCCACCGATCGATTTTTGGGAACGCACCATGCCCATTGATTGAAGCTGTGAGTTTAGTTGCGATGCCGAAAGCACTGGTTGGTCTATCGGCGCGTTACGAGGGCAAGCCTAATCGTAATCAAATTCAGAATGGTACAGTCACACGAAGGTGGCATTGGAACAGTGGAAGAATGCAAACTAAAACCTGGGCTTGGAGCGCAAATTGGTGAAACTATCTTCATTACAGTCCCATTAAGATTCTCAGTCTGTCTTCAACCAATGCCAGGGTTTCTGAGGATACAGTTCCCCATCGCTTCTCAAGTCGTTCTACTGAGATTGATCTTACGTCCTCGCACTTGATAAAACTTGGCATTTTCACTCCTCCCTCTGGGGGTTCCACTTTTAGGTGAAAAGGGATTCCTTTGTCTTTAGAAGTTACTGGCAAAACAACAACTAAGCCAGATGCACCCTGATTAAACAGGTCTGCTGAAATCACTAAACATGGACGCTTACCAGCCTGTTCATGCCCCCTTACTGGATTAAGATCTGCTAGCCATATTTCTCCTCTGGTAATTTCTGCCACTACCCTTCTACTCCATCAGCGAGAGTTTGCTCCCATGTCTGCCTTTCAGAAATTTCCTCTTGCCATAAAGTCTCATTCTTCCTTAAGGCGGCGAAGGCTTCATTCGCTTGAACTAGAAAAACATATCTGCGATAATTTTCGATGGCTTTGTCTAATACTGTTGGGAGCGTATCCCCAGAGGAGTCAACGAGTGCTAACAGCGTTTTGTGAGCAGCCTCACTAATGCTAATTTTTAATTCAGGCATACTTTTCTCTCGTAGCTTGTGTAGGGCTATTGTAGCCAATTGTGTAAGGGCTAACAACCTGGTTGGAGCGGACAGTTGAGAGGCTTTTCGTTGATCGCTATGGTCGATCTGCTGCCGCTCAACCAGAACGTTAGACCGTAGAGATATTGAGTCTTTGCAACTACTTCAGCTCCTCTAATTAGTTTTTATTGCTTCGTTCTATGGCGGTTCTCACACCTGTGTGGCACATTTAAACCTTTGCTGATTAAGCTTTTTAACATCGATAATGTACCTCTTGTGAACAGGAAACGCTATAAAAACTGATTATTTATTCTCCCTTTTGCCTTTTTCCTCTCCTGATATGTAGCCTATACTCAACGGATTTAGTATTAGATAACACCTGTGAATAACGGAGTCGGAGAAGAATTTTTTTTGCCCAATGTTGAAACACTTTCAATTGATGGCGTTTGCTGGGTAAACGCAGTATATAGACAAATCGACGCATTATATCAGCTAATCTACCAGTAATATTAAGGCCAAAACTGGAGACAAGGGCTGATTGTTTACCCAGGGTTAACATATCACCTAAATGGAGATAATAATAGGGTTTGAGCGATTTTTTTCTGATCACTGCCGAGATATTTTTGGCTACTACACTGGCTGCTTGATAGGCTGCCTGTGCTGTGGCAGGAATTACCTGTTTACTAGGATAAATTTCGGCTATATCCCCAAGGGCAAACACTTCGGGATAGTCGATTAATTGTAAACTAGAACGGGTTAATAATTTGCCTTGTGCTGTTTTCTGACAATCTAAATTATTGATCCAATCCTGTGCCTCAGTTCCTGCTGTCCACAATAATAAATCAATGGGGATAACCTCATTTTTATTATCTTTAAATACGGTTATGGAATTAGCTGCAACTTCCTTTAATCCCGTGTTTAAATAGAGACTAACATTCTTGGCTAAAAGGGAACGATAGGAAGCAACACGCACCGATTTAGGGAAGTTTTGCAGTATTTCCTCGTTCCTTTCCACTAGATGAACTTTGCCCTTTTTTCCTAAACGATCAGCTACCTTACAGGCTAATTCTACCCCATTGGGACCACCGCCAATAATTGCTAAATTAATTGAGGATTTTCCTTGAGTTTCTAATTCATGAATTGCCGTTTGTAATCTTTCTACATCCTCTAAACTCCGAAAAGTCAGCCCATAATCAGCTAACCCCGGTATAGCCGGCCAACGATTCCGCACTCCCACCGCTAAAACGAGGTAATCATAATCTATAACTTCCTCATTTTCTAAATATACTCGATGATTGTTTAAGTCAATATTACTGGCTTTTTGAGTTTTTAAATTAACCTGAGTTCCTGTTAATAATTGACGGTAGGAGGGGGCAATTTCCCAGCGTTGCAATTCTCCTGTAATTAGTTCATAGAGAAGGGGAGTAAAGAGAAAATGGTCTTTCGGTTCAACTAAAGTTATTTGCCATTGACCTGATTTTACTGCTGTTAATCGACTCAGATCGAGTGCCGTATATAACCCTCCAAAACCACCCCCCAGAATGCAAATCTTAGTTATAGGTTTATTCATGGATTTTTATTCTCAGTTGTGTTTAAGATGGGTTTCAGTTCCGAAACTAATTGTTCTGAACGTATAATTCTCGCTGGGGGCAAAAGATGATAGTGAGTGTCGGCAAAAATAGTAGAATCGGTCTTAATATTCAAGTCTTTTGGGTCGTAAATTGTTGGCACAACCCGACTTAGTTCTTCGGCAGATTTGCGAATATTAGCAACGGTTTTAGCCTCATTTTTGGCATAAACCCAGGGCAAAGAAACCACTAAAGTCGCCCCTTTTGCTTCTAAATCTTTCTTGAGTTTTTCAATCAATTTAATTGAGTGAGGAGAAGCAGCAGTATCAAAGGTCATTTGCCACCATTTCCCTGTTCTTTCCTTAACTATAGTCGGATCACCTGTATTAGTAATCGGATCGGAAAGATAACCCGTCATTCTGCCTTTGGTGAATAAATCAACCATCGATTTAGTGACTGGACGCATCCCCGGAATACCTAATAACCAAGTATCCTCGATCATGGTTTTTAAAGGTATCCCACCTAACCCTGGTTTGCCAATAGCGACGCTAAAAGGAGCCGATCCCCAAAGTCCTTCGCCGCGATTAAAACCGTCCTCATCCATGAGCATGAGATATTCAGGAATCAGCAGAATTACGTCTCCTTGGCGCGCTTTTTCGAGAATCATAGCGGCAATGACATTTAAGCCGATGTCCCCCTGTAAACCGAAGTTAACCACGGGCATTCCCAATTCTTTGGCCATTAATTCCGAATTTATGCTATAATGCGCCCCCGATCCCGCCGTGACGATTAAACGCCGCGGTCCTTCGGTACTAGATGCGATCGCTGATTTTTCCTCGTACATCATCCGCAACCAGCTTAATTCGCCGCCGTAGATGACATTGTAAACAAAGCCGAGAGACCAAGCGACTCCCAGAGAGGCTAACCAGGGGAAAGGGTTAAAGGATTTAGTATTCATCAGAATTCAAAGTAAATAAAGTCACCGGTATTAGTGGAAGCTAGGAGAATAGTTAAACCTAGCAATATTTTAGACATCCAAGGCGATAGTAATAGTTCATATTCAAACTTTTTCTGAGCAATAGCCAGATGTTCGAGGATTAAAACAATGATACCAAGAACTAAAGCAACGCTTAAAACTGCTCCTTGATTAAGACTATAGGAACTAAAAATCTCACCGATATTAGCTAAGGAATAATTGAAAGGATTGGCAATAACCAGCATTTTGCCGATTAATCTTCTGGTGTTAACCTCCATGAAAAAGAGACAACCAAAAATGACCGCCAATTGCGTTAAAGCCCAGGAGACAATTTGCGGCTGAGAAACGTATTTTCCGACGAAAGCATAGAAAGGTCGGCCCAGATAACGCAGTAATAATAATAATGCCCCGTGGTAAGCGCCCCAAAAGATAAAATTCCAAGCCGCACCGTGCCAGAAACCTGAAAGAGTAAAGGTAATAAATAGATAAAAAGGCGCCCAATTTTTATTGGAACCCATCAGGGGTAAAAATACATAATCCCGAAACCAAGTGCTAAGGGTAATATGCCAACGTCGCCAAAATTCGTTAATACTTTGGGATGTGTAGGGGGCTAAAAAGTTTAATTCTAATCTAACCCCGACAAAATAGGCTAAACCAACAGCAATAAAGCTATAACCACCGAAGTCAAAATAGATTCTCAGGGTGAATAAAAAGGCCTCAAACCAGATATACCAAGCATTGTCGATCATCTTATCTAATTCGATGTAGGGCGCAATGTTATCGGCGAGGACAAATTTCATAAATAAACCGAGGGAAAGCCAACGCAAACCCTTCTCGAAGTTTTCTCCTGTAAATTTGAGGCGAAATCCCTCCATTTGCGGTAATAAATCCCGGCGACGCTCGATCGGACCTGCGACAATTTGGGGGAAAAAGGAGATAAAATTGACATAATCGAGGACGGCTAGGGGTTTCTTTTTCTTTTCGCGTAGGGAGTCCACCACGAAAGCCACCATCTGGAAGGTGTAGAAGGATACCCCCGGCGGTATTTGGCTAGGCACGGGAATTGGGGAAAGTTCCTTCCAGTTAGGGGGGAGAGAAACGACCAATCCGATGATTTCCTGCACAAAAAAGCCGAAATACTTGAAGTAGGCCAGGACGAGAATATCGATGACGATAACGATAGTGGCTAGGAGATTCGCTTTCCAGCCGCTCATTTTCAGCACTAGCCAGACCATAATGTAGTTAAAGGCTAGGGAGACGATGAAAACGAGGAAACTGGTGCGACTGGCGTAATAAAACAGGATCAGGGACAGCGCCGCCAATCCGACTCCATCAAAAACACCTCGCCAGAGATTGAAGGACTTCGCCAGGTAGCGCGCCGTTAGGAAAGGAACGCTAAAAAGGATTAATATCCACCAAAATATAAAATCAGAGTAATTCAAGGCGTGTTAACTCCTGATGGTCTGTGTTACCTTGTTTGAGATGGGTTTCCTGACTTCTGATGCTCAGAGACGAGGGATTTTCTTGACAAGCCTATCAAACTTTGTCAGACTTGTCCATAAAATTACCTTCATCCATCCTAAAAAATCGAGGCTAGACAAGCAATGCTTTACCAAAAACTGTTAGATGCACATAAACGCTATCGGCAATTTAAGACTTATCCCCATATTGCCGATCAATACTGGTCTAGTCAGTTGGCAGAGCATAATATTAGTCCTAATTATGTGGAATATGATGCTAAATCTGGTCAACTTTTTTACAAACCCTTAGGGATCAGTTTAAGCAAAAATAAGCAAGATTTCCTCTTGGCTAGTAAAGTTTTTAACAAAGCTAACGCCTTAAAAGCTCTAGCCGATTGTAAATTTTATATCGATGAGCAACAGGAATTAATTATCGAGATCGATGGAGTTAAGTTAATTATCGAGACGGGACAGGATTTGGATATCGCCCATGAAATTTTCCTTTTAGGTGTATATAATTTCCTCTATGACAAGCCCTGTGTAGCGATCGATATTGGTATGAATACGGGTTTTGCTAGTCTCTTTTTTGCCAATCGAGCTAATGTGAAAGCTGTCTATAGTTACGAACCTTTTAAGGCTACCTACGACCAAGCTTTAAGAAATTTTGCCCTCAATCCTAATCTAGCGGAGAAGATTAAAGCTTTTGATTATGGAGTCGGCGCTCGTGATGAAATTATTCAAGTAGAATACGATTACAATGTTAAAGGCAGTGTTGGTATTTCTGGTATTGACAACCAATTAAAACCTTTTGCCTCGAAACAAACCGCTACAGCCGATTTAATTCTTAAACCTTTCACCGATGTGTTTAAAGGTATTACCTCTGACTATCCCGATAGCGATATTGTTGCCAAGATTGATTGTGAAGGTTCCGAATACGAAATCCTCGATTCTTTAGCGGCAACTGGTCAATTAGGACAGATTAAAATTCTCATGATGGAATGGCATAAAAAGGGTCCCGATGCTTTAGTCAAACATCTGCAAGACTTCGGTTTTATCATCTTCTCCCGGATGCCTCGCAGTAAAAATGTCGGCACTTTGTACGCAATTAAACCCTAATCCGTAGTGGACTGTTTCAACTAAAATAGGGCAATAGATTTCGGCTTAAAGTCTTAGATTATAGAATTTATAGCATTTTTCTAATACACCAAATTAGCTGAAACAGTCCAGTAGGGTGCGTTAGCGATAGCGTAACGCACGAATTTTGAACATTAGATAAGGTGCG
>LFEF01014463.1_pt4 | contig 14721 bp, 12 predicted proteins | sample 619371 | NCBI WGS metagenome assembly LFEF01 (sample SAMN03014291, study PRJNA259931) | freshwater metagenome | biome: lake; feature: waterbloom | place: China: Taihu Lake | collected 2006-08 | depth 0 m m
GTACCCCGTACCCCGTACCCCGTACCCCACACCCCACACCCCACTTCCCGATAATTAATGTCGCCAGAATGCCCCCGATGACTTCTAATCATCCCCTGAAAATTGGTATAGTTGGGACAGGGTTCGCCGCTCAACGTCGCGCTGAAAGCTGGCAAGCCGATGATCGCGCCCAGCTTCTGTATGTTAGCGGTAATAGTCCCGAATCGATCGCTAATTTCTCGCAAAAATACCAAATTTCTGCCCTAGATTCGGCACTAAGCCTTGCCAGCCATCCCGATCTCGATCTGATTGTCATTGCCAACGTTAATCAGGCCCATGCCTCGATCGCCCGTACGGCCTTAAAATCAGGTAAGCACGTTATCGTCGAGTATCCCCTGGCTTTCCACCCAGCGGCGGCAGCAGAATTAATCACCCTAGCCGAAACCGAGAAGAAATTACTGCACGTCGAACATATTGAACTTTTGGGGGGACTGCATCAAACCCAACAGCAGTATTTAGCCACCCTCGGCAATATCCATCTAGCCCGTTATACCACGATCGTCCCAGGCAGACCGGCACCCCGGCGCTGGACATTTCATCGGGATTTATTCGGGTTTCCTTTGATTGCGGCCCTTTCTCGTATCCATCGCTTTACTAATTTATTTGGGGAAGTGGAGTCCGTATCCTGTCATTGTCGTTATTGGAATGCCCCAGAATCCGATTATTTTCTGGCCTGTTTGTGTGAGGCGCAGTTATTATTTAAAAATGGCCTAATTGCCGAAGTTACCTACGGCAAAGGCGAAGTTTTTTGGCAAAGTGAGCGAACTTTCACTATTCATGGTGAGGGGGGTAGCTTAATTTTTGAAGGAGAAAAAGGGCAGTTAATTAATAGTGAAGGTAGCCAAGCTTTAGAAGTGGAAACCCGTCGCGGTCTTTTTGCCAAAGATACCGCCATGGTGCTAGATTATCTGTTCGATCGGGTTCCTCTCTATGTTACTCCCCAAGCCAGTCTTTATGCCCTAGAAGTGGCTTATGCTGCCTATCAATCTTCTTTGTCGGGAAAAACAGTTTTTCTCGGGGCCAATTAAACCGACTTAGACTTTTTGAATTAACTTTCTGCCTAGTAAACCCTGGGGACGAACTAACAACATAATAAAGAGAATAGCAAAAGCTATCGCCTCTCGATAACCAGAATATTCTGCGGGAACAAAAGCTTCGGCAATACCCAATAATAAACCACCGATGACCGCTCCGGGGATACTTCCCAATCCCCCTAAAACGATCACTCCTAAACCTTTTAATCCGAAAGCAATACCGAAATAGGGGCCAGCGATACTAACACTAGAACCGACTAAAGTTCCTGCTAAACCTGCCAAGGCACCACTAATAAAAAAGGTAATCACGATAAATTTTTCGGGATTGATCCCCAACAAACTGGCAGTGGTGACATCTTCAGCTACCGCTTGTAAAGCTTTGCCCATTTTGGTAAAATTAACCCAATAAGTCAGTAAAGCTACCATCACTGCTGAAACCAGAAAAATAATAATCTGAATTGTGCGAATTGCCACGGGGCGATCGGCTGTACCAAAATTAATTGCGGGGGGAAGATTGCCATAAATCCCATCGGGAAAAGTATAAATTTCTGCCCCGACTAAGTATTGAATAACATTGACAATCACCACGGCTGCCCCTAGGCTAGAAACCAAAGTTAAGAGAGAATCGGAACCCCGTACCCGGAGGGGTTTGAAGGCTAATCTTTCCAGAAGAACCGAGGTGAAACCTGAAAGGATACAGCCTAGCAAGAGTGCTAAAAAAAAGGGTAAAGAAAAGGGTAATTTGGCATTAGCTAATAAACCATTAAACCCGAAAACTCCCCCCGCTAGAGCGTAGGTAAAATAGGCACCGAGGGTAAAAATTGCGCCATGGGCAAAATTGATAATTCCTAGAATGGAAAAAATCAAAGTGTAACCGAGGGCAAAAATAGCATAGACACTACCGATCGATAAACCGTTTAAAACCTGTTGAAAAATCGTTACTAGATCCATTGTCAGGGTTGGCTAGGGTAACTTTTGATTATAACTGACGGTCGCCACCACATCCGGTAAAGGACGCTGCAGTTTATATAACCAGAATAAACCGAAAAGACCGACAGCGATCGCTACTAAACTAATTATTTGCGCCATTTTCAAAGGACCAAACATTAAACTATCGGTGCGTAGTCCCTCGATCCAGAATCTACCTAGACTGTAGGCGATAAAATAGACTAGGGTAAGGGTGCCAATTTTTAATTTACTAGGGTGTTTTAAACCCCAGAAAAATAGATAGATGAGTAGGGCAAAAACTGCCAGATTCCAGAGAGATTCGTAGAGAAAGGTGGGGTGAAAATAATCGACGGTGATATATTCTAAAGGACGACTAGCCGGAGGAATAAACAACCGCCAAGGTAAATTAGTCGGACGGCCAAAAGCTTCCGAATTAAAAAAGTTACCCCAACGTCCGATCGCTTGACCGAGAATGACGGAAGGGGCTACCAGATCGAGTAATTGCCAAAGAGAAACCCGATTAATGCGAGCAAAGATTAGGGCTGCCAGCAAACCCCCGATAATTGCCCCGTGAATAGCGATACCTCCCTTCCAAATGGCGATAATATCGGCAGGATTTTGCGCGTATTCTTGCCACTGAAAGAGAACATAGTACAGACGGGCTGCAGGTATAGCCCCCACTACTAACCAAATGGCCAAATCAGCGATTAAATCGGGATTGATCGCTCTTTTTTGGGCTAGGTACTGGGAGAGGGTGACACCCAATAATACCGCCATAGCAATCAGAAATCCATACCAGCGCACCGAAATCGGTCCGATCTCCCAGAGGACGGGGCCGGGAGACTGAAAGACAAAACCTAAGAGCATAAAATTATTAAGAATAAAAAATTTTATCTTTCCTATAGTATCTTATGCTATGATGGAATACGGTGACATATTTGCGGATGTGGCGGAATTGGTAGACGCGCTAGATTTAGGTTCTAGTGTCTTTGATGTGTGGGTTCGAGTCCCTCCATCCGCATTAATTCTGGGGTCGATGAAGTGTAACCTAATTTGGTATTGACGACCGACGACCCAAAAGGAAAACTTGTTAATTTCCATTTTTGAGACTCCGGTTCAGATTTATTTTTTCAACTGACTTCTTACCCAATTCCGAAATGCTTTGACTAACTCTAGGTAATCCAATGTTTCAGCTTGTTGTAAAAATATAGCAATTTCTAAGATGGGTAAATTAGGAAAAAATCGACTGGTTGGGGAAGTTATATAAGTGCCATTTTGTAATTGTTGGATGACCAGAGATTCCCCATTATAAACCCAAACCTCTGCCACGCCTAGATCTGCATAAACCTGAAGGCGATTTTGAGAACTGCTGGTGACATCAATTTCTATGACTAAATCCGGTGCTGGGTCTTCATTTAAGTCCAGTCGCTTTTTCCCCCGAACCGCCTCAATATTATCAATGTAAAAACATTCATCTGGTTCTGCACCACTTAATTGAGGGCGTTTAAAGGTGGTAGAACCGAGGGGATAAATCGGGACTGTTGATTCTTCCGCTAGGGTTTCGACAAAGCGACCGATGAGTGTTTTACTAAATTCGTGTCCGGTCGAAGGAGCCATGATTTCTAAATTGCCACGATTGTAGGTCAGCCGGAGACGGCGATCGCTCATTTCTTCCAGCAGCGTTTCGTAGGTTTTCCAGCTAATCCCGGACAGGTGAATTATTTCAGCCGGTGGTGCGAACAGTGTTAAAGTCATAGATTCAAGCAAAAATCCCATGCTTCCATTTTAGAATAGTGATCAATATAGCGCACCTCTCGTTTTGGCCGATCGCTTATGGATCAAAACTCCTCTTAAAATAGAGGAGGAAAAACTACGGGTCTCAACTTAGTTGGGGTTTAAAGTTCAAGGTTTTATAGTTTTTGACAGCCCTAAGCATTAATAATCATTGCACCAGTGAGATGATCCCGAAGAAACGCCTGTGGACTTGGGATGATGTAGCCAAATAGTATGTGCAAGCGTTAGAATCTCTTGCCTAGGTTTCGGAAACGTTGTCAGAGAAATAATTATCCACAAATTGACTGATTTCCCTTTGAAATTTCTCTGATGAAAAAAGAGACTTTTGATGGGCGAGGGACATTAAAAGCTCTTCCTGTTTCTTTTCATTGCTAATTACTGCAATAATCTTTTCTACTGCTTCTTCCATAGTGTTAAATTGCAATTCTGTATTGTGCTTACCGACGATTTCGGTTTGACCTCCTATTTTCTGTACAAAGGGAATGATATCTGCTCTCACCATTTCGGCTACGGAGATACCAAACTGGTCTTTCTTGGGATGGATACCATACCTACATTTGTACAGTATATTACAATAATTTGCATAGGGAAGATCCTTATACAGTTGAATCCAGTCGGAATTTTCAGCTACCAATTGTTCAATATAGTGTTGATACTTTTTATTAAAAGCTCCCCCAGCACCCCCAGTTATATGGAGTTTGATGGAAAATCCTCTCTCCCGCACTGCTTTTAAGACTTTAATGCCGAAATCTGGACTTTTATCTACTGTTAACCTACCGCTAATTACAAAAGCATTCTCTTTTTGCTCCCGAGCAATATCCTTAACAGGAATGACCACTGGAGGATAGATAACGGTACTATCAAGACCGTAAACTTCTTTGACTGCTTTGGCTACATCAAAAGAGTTAGAAATAGATAGATTCTTTTTGAGGTTATCTACAGAAAAATTGGAGATATTTAGGTAGGGCATATTCTGGTGTATTTTACCACCTTCAAGGACTTTAACCCAATGGATATATTGGATTCCTGGTACGCCTAGATCGGCCGCATTACAAGCTGATAGCACCAAGGAATAATTTTTGGCTCTTTCTTTTAAATAACGCAGGCTTAAATGAATGGATATCTGCCGAAAATGAGGATTATTACTGATGAGAAACTCTGAGATGCCTTGCCAACTTTTTGGTAATACAGAAACAACTTTAACTTCTTTGGGACTGAGGGATGTTTCATACAACTTATTTAGCTTTTCCCAGTCTGGATAGTAAAAGGTGAAAAGAGTTAAGTCATATTTTTCTTTTAAAGCTTCTAGTATCCAGAGAGCCACAGCTTCAGCACCTCCTCCCATAAAATAGGGCATATAGACTCCAATAGTTTTTTTCAGCATTTTTTAACCACCAATATACGAAATACTTGTTTTAACAATTGCTTGGCTCTCTTGTTTATCCTCTACTCGACAAAATAGCTTCTGTCCCTACCTTCCCGGTTTTCGTCCTGATTTAGGAGCATTCATGGTTGCGGCTAATAGGTATCATATAGAACGATTTGCCAGCAGAACCCAAGAGAACCATTGGTATTTAGGATACCACGAAATTAGAGAGCCAGTTAAGTAGATTTAGCTGGTACGGCATTACCTGAATGAGTTAACGACTTATTATTATCCAGAAAAAACTCTACTGACTATTTTCTTTAATTTTTCCTTCATTCTTTTTCCTAAACTTTTAGGTTGATTGTACCAGACAGGACTGGATTTAAATTGAGGATAATTTTCAGGTTCGTAGAGATAGCGATAATATAAAAATAAACTGCGATAGGGAAAATCTATATTTTCTCCCTGGCAACATCTAGTAAAGAAACTGCTGGAAATCCCAATATAATGAAGGTAAATTAACCTATATCCTTTGTCATACAGTAAATTATCTTTTTCGACAAATTTGGGATCGGTAACGCAGTTACCCACTCTCTTTTCTGGAGGAGTATTCAAAGCATAATTATATATAGCAGTACCTGTTTTCATCATCATATAGTTGAGAAGGGTCTGATCTGGGGCCATGGGATAGATAACCTCTGACTCTCCTGAACGCAATTGTTCCAGAATCCAATTTCTCTTTTCTTCCTCAAATAAGTTTTTTTTAGAAGCATAGATTCCTGAACAGAAAATCTCTTTTTTAATCCGTTCTTCGGAGAATATTTGCAGTAATTTTGGTGAACTAACTTCATAGACGTGGGAGGTATCTTTATACTGATAGTCGTAGACAACACAATCATAATCATCTAGCTTTTCCCAGAAATAGTCTATGGGAGACAAAAGTAAGGTATCCGCATCCATATAGACAAATCGGTCAAAGGGGCCGTCAAAGGCACAGTAGCGACGATGGGTACCAAAACGATGATAGCCATTGCTTCCCGCTTGCTGCCACCTAATGCGGGCTGTAGGATGGGAATCCCAGGCTGCTTTGGCAAAATTATCCCACCTCTCCATCGACTCCCGCTCGCGATACAGTTCAACTTGGGGGCGTTGAGCGATTAGCTTGGCAATTTCCTCGGTTTGGTCATCGTAGGGGTAGACACAGACTGGTAAGTCTTTTCCCCCATTCGCCTCAATGCTATTCAGCAAAGCCACTAGCTGATCGTAAACCCGATCATTAGCCAAAGTACAGATTCCGTTGCTCATAAGTTTCTACTGCTCGCATCTAAAAATATTTACATCACAGTTAACCGATTTAGAGACCGGCTCCGGCAAGACCTAGCAACGAATTAGGTTGAGATCTTGCCTGTCCTTAGAGTCCTCGTGGCTTGAAAGGAGGGAACAGGGAAGGAACAAAATACTAACTTTACCCTTGGCGGTGAAATCGTTGTATCTTGACGGACTTGTAGCCCTGGCCACAATTTACTTGACCGTAAGCGTTGAGGATTTTCCTTTCCCCTGACATTGACAAGAAAGGTTTCCCTGAGTAGAATAGCGGAAACTCGTTGATAAATCTTAACCCATGAAGACGCTTGGACAAGTAGGTATATATTGTTTAGCTAATGATCAGGTTTTGGAATGGATGATTCCTTTCTTAGAAAGTCTCAGAACCTACGAGCCTGAATGCCCCCTATATATTATACCTTTTAATGATAATATATCCCAACTCAGTAAAATTTCTCAGAAATACAATTTCAGTTTTTATCGCGATATAAACTTGGAGCTATTAGATGGAGTGGGAGCAAAAGTAAGGGGTATCGACGATATACATAATCACAGATTTCGTATTTTTTCCATCTTCTGGGGGCCCCTAGAGCATTTTATCTTTCTAGATTCTGACATTATTGTTCTAGATAGCTTACAAGAGCTGTTCCGAACCTATATCAACTCTGAATTAGAATTTATGTACTACTATAGGGGGATATTCGATCAGGTCTATAAAGAGGGGGAGTTTAGAGATAAAATGATCCGAGAGTATAGGGCAAATGGTTTCAACGCAGGCTCTTTTATCTCTTCCCGGGGGGCTTTTAGCCTAGATGATATTCAAGAGTTGGCTGAACAAGCAGCCACAATCAGACAGCATTTTGCCGACCATTGTATTGTCCAGCCCTTTGTCAACTACTGTGTGGATATTAAGGGGCTGAAAACCCAAGCCATTACTGAGGCTATCCCAGATCTGGGCTCCGAGTGGGCAAAATTCAAGATAGAGTTTGCCGATAATACTCACAAGGTAAATGGGAAAAGAATACTATATACCCACTGGGCAGGCTTTGGTCACGGGCCAAATATGCCCAATCGCGATCTGTTTCTTAAGTACAGGCTGAAGAATTTATCTTGGCCCTGGCGCTGGCAATATGTGATCCGCGATCACCTGACAACAACTTTCCGCACTTGGAAAAGTAGGCTAAGCAAAAAACTCAAAGGTTTATTAGGCAAACCCGAGATTAAACCCCTATAAGTGCCAGATATGCTAGAGAACGATGCCCTGTTTGAGCTTGGCAAAGTTTCCGTATTAATTCCCTGTTATCAGCATGGACACCTACTTGCTCAAGCAGTGGAATCAGTTTTGAGACAATCTTATCAAAACCATGAGATAATTATTATCAATGATGGCTCCACCGATAACACCCATCAGGTAGTCCAAGAATATACCCAGAAATATCCCCAGCGGATTAAGTATTTATATCAAGAACAACAGGGGCAAGTAGCGGCCAGGAAAAACGGCAGCGCTTTGATCAGGGGCGAATTTCTAATCACTTTAGATGCCGATGATCTGCTCGCTCCGTCAATGATGGCCAAGTGTGTAGAAAGCTTAAGCAAAAACCCTGAAGCAGCCGCTGTGGCCTCTAACGTTTGGATGATGGCGGAAGATGGCCAGACTATACTAGGCCAGCTCGACCAAAGTGAAGTTCCTAGCTGGCCCAATATTCTGGAACACAATACTTGGGGGGGGATTGCGGGCATCATGATCCGCTCCCAGTCTCTGCAAAAAGTAGGCTGGTTCAATTTCGATGGTACTGCGGGGGGCGAAGACTGGGATATCTGGATTCGCTTTGCCAGATCCCGTCATAAATTGCTGCATATTCCTGATTTTTTAGCTCGATACCGTCAGAATGATAGTTCTCATAGCCGCCAAGGACTCAGAGTCTTAAAAGGGATATTACAGGTTTTGGATTACTTAACCAGGGAAGATCCGCGCCTGATTCAGCTAGAAAACGTCCATCCCCCCATTGATATTTCTTACTACAATCAGATCCGTAATCGAGCAGTTTTTTTTTCCTATGGTGTCGCTTTAGCGGCGGCAGAAAGTAAGGAGACTCTCCAAGATATCTTGCAATACTTTGTGCCATCTGATTTAGATTTAGCAACCCTAGCAACTGCCTATATTAAGGGGATCATTTTCGTCAGTCGAGTCCAGGGAAACACTAACATTTTTTCTCCAGATTTTCAAGATGATGCCACAGGAAATATGCTAAGTTACCTAAAAGATAAAATCTCTGAAGATCAAGCTAAGTTGTTGAGGATTAAGATAGAAGAAAATTTCATCACCCGATCTCAAAGATCTACCAAAAATTTTAATCTATTCAAGAGTAAAATTAAAACTATCCTGATTAAAATTAAACAAAAGTTATCACATCTAGCAACCCTAAATAAGACTTAAACAATTCCTGTGCCGCTACCTATATAGCACGTTTCCTGTCAATGAGCTACAGGGTCTTAAGTTTGAGTCGGTCGGCAGGAGGGGATATAAGAACTTTAGTTCAGGCGAGGAAAAACCCCTATACATCAAATATTTTCTGACTTAATACCCACTGCTTGTAAATCTCTATTGTAGTCCGTCTTTAATCCTCCCCCTAAAAACAGCCTAACTTTCTCAGAAATCCTCGTCCACTTTACCGCTAAAGTAACCAAGGCCACCTTGATCCGATCGCTTTGGTTGGGAATTCTGGCATCTTTGTAGATAGCCAGAAGATCGTTCAGGTTAGGCCAATCTCGCCAAATATCATGGATTAAGCCCCGGAAACGGTTCAAATTAGACCGATGGGGATAACTTGTTAAGTTGATCTGATGCAATCCCCCCATGACCCTTATGGTTCTAGACCTTAAGGAAGGCCAAGTTTTGCGAGCAGGATGTTTGACTAGGGCTTTTGGCGCATAAACTACTTGATAACCTGCTCTACTAACTCGCCGTCCCCATTCTAAATCTCCCCCCGAGGGAAGAGAGAGATTGAAAAATCCTACGGTTTCAAAAATCTGTTTAAAAGTAAAAATATTAGCAGTTGCGCCAAATGTCATCTTCGTAACTAATTCTTCTTGGGGTAAAGCTGTGATCATCTCAAAAAGCTCAACCGCATTGGCCTTGCCTTCTATTTCGGGAAAAACCTCAATATGACCTGCAACCAAACCACAATTAGGAGTATTGACCAACTCCTCTACCCCCTCTCTCAGCCAGTGGGCATCGGGAAGGCAGTCAGCATCAGTAAAAGCAATGATTTCACCCCGGCATTCCCTAATCCCCTTGTTGCGGGCGGCAAATTGTGTAGGGATGGTTTCTACCAGATAAGAGGCTCGAGGAAATCGAGCCACGCAATCTTTAATGCTATCATCGGGCCCGTTATCGACAACAGCGATCTCCCAATCGTCCGTAGGATATATTTGTCGCTCAAGAGCTTCTAGGCAAGTTTTCAGGCCCTCTACATCATTAAAAACAGGAATAATAATTGAGACAAAGGGGAAAGTCATAAAATAGTCAGACATTAATCGTTCAAGTTGGGCATCTTCTCAAAAATTACCTCAAAAACCCGAGTCTTGTCAACTAATTCTATGAGACTGGGGACTAGGGCGGGATTTAGACTGCCAAAAGGGGTAAACAAAAGCTGTGAAGATGTTATAATAAGCCCCGTCCAGTATCTAAATGGTTAGAGGCAAGATTAATGGCATCTCCCACTTGTTCGCTTTGGTTTTTTGTAGCGCGGACCGACTTACCATTTATGATGCTTACTATCCCCCATATAGTTAAGATGTGTAATTTTCCCTTTCAAGAAAAAGTGTTAGCCATAGACACGGCTGCTTTAAGTGGGGAAAAAGTTGATCGTCCTGGTATTGGTACGATGGAAGACTTACGCCAATGTGCGCAAACTTTGCTGCACAAGGGTGTGGTTGACCGGATTGTAGATTTTAATTACGATTCCGGGTATCAAGAACGATTATATCTAAAACATTTCGGCAGTGTCATAAAACCTACTCATAACTATAAAGGCTATCCGATCCTTGGCTCGATTTTTAAAATAGAAGAATGTCAGAGTGACTATCTGGTTCATTTTGATAGCGATATGATGATGTACCAAGAGCCAGGCTACAAATGGATTGCTGAAGGAATTGATCTGATGGAAGCAAATCCTCAGATTATGTTTGTCCGTCCTATGACAGGACCGCCCACCTCTGATGGTAAGTTTTGTGAATCAGATATGGGCAAATTAAATCCTCAAGGTTTTTATGAATTTAAATATTTTGGAAGTCGCCTATATTTGCTCAAATGTAACCGGTTTGATGAGTTATTACCCCTGCCTATCATCTGGTGTAATGAATATCGGCAGCAGTTTGTAAAAAATTGGCCAGAAGGGATGAAAACAGCCCTAAATATCTGGACTGGAAAGGGAAAATTAGATTCTTGGGAAATTATGATTTCTGAGAAGCTCAAACAGACGGATTATCTGAGGATTAACCTCACCAACCCTAGGGCTTGGAGTCTACACCCGAAAGAGAGAAGCCCTGCTTTCATCGCAGCTTTACCATCAATTATTGCTAGGATAGAAAGGGGTGATTTTCCAGCCAAACAAGCAGGATTTTATGATTTAATTTTTGACCTGTGGGTTTAGCTCTGAATCATCCCAAGGCTATCAGAACAGTAAATTGCGGTTCTTCGGTTTGTCTGATGCAACGTACAGGGTTATCAGGAATGAAACTCTTATAGAGAAAGACATTTGGCGATTTTTGTTAATTGTTTTCGATCTAGAGCGAACTAATCAATTAAATCTCTTGCCAGATAAGGATTTAGTCGATTTGTGCCACCCGATCGAACCATACCAAGTAACGAAGAACCATAAAGTTCAAGGTTTTATAGTTTTTGAAAGCCATAAACATTAATACTCGCCGCACCAGTGAAATGCTCATCCTTGCTAATAATTAGGTCTCGCTGAATATCGGTGGAAGCTTTACTAGAAAAGGGTTTTGGGACTTTTTTAGAAAAAAAGTGCCAGAAGTAAACTTTGAGAAATCGAAATAGGGACTCAAAACCCTTGCACTTTCCTCGGCGAACGCAAAGCGCTCGCTACGCGAGATCACCAGATAAAATTAAGAAACTAAGCGACGAAACTAGCATTTTGCCAGTTGTGTCGCTTCTAGATTACCTCTGGGGACTTATTCAGCAAACCCTAATTAAGCAGTTACTACCGGGGAAGCTAACCGTTTAAAGGTCAATCTTTCATCGGCCACATCGACAAAAATCGTGTCTCCCCCTTTGAATTCGCCGCGCAGAATTGCCTTAGCGATCGGAGTTTCCACATATCTCTGTACTGCCCGTTTTAAGGGTCGCGCACCGTACACTGGATCGTAACCAATTTCTGCTAGATAATCGAGGGCAATATCGGCAAATTTCAGGGCTAATTTTTGTTCCATCAAGCGGTCGCTGAGATTGGCTACCTGTAGTTTGACAATCGATCGCAGTTGCGCTTTTTGTAAACTATGGAAAATGATCGTTTCATCGATACGATTGAGGAATTCGGGACGGAAACTATTCCGCATTGCTTCCATCACCCGCGCCTGCATTTCCTCGTAACGAGACTCATCACCAGCCACGTCTAAAATGTATTGAGAACCGATATTACTGGTCATAATAATGATGGTATTTTTGAAATCAACCAGATGACCTTGAGAGTCGGTTAAGCGCCCATCGTCAAGGATTTGTAACATAACGTTAAAAACGTCGGGATGGGCTTTTTCAATCTCATCAAAGAGGATGACAGAGTAGGGACGACGCCGGATTGCCTCGGTTAATTGTCCCCCTTCATCGTAGCCGACGTATCCCGGAGGCGCGCCCATGAGACGGGAAACGCTGTGTTTTTCCATGTATTCCGACATATCGATGCGAACTAGGGACTCTTCCGTGTCAAAGAGATTGCGCGCTAAAGCTTTCGCCAATTCTGTCTTACCAACACCCGTCGGACCGAGGAAAATAAAGCTGGCCGTGGGACGGTTGGGATCCGATAAACCGGCGCGGGAACGTTGAATCGCTTCGGACACGGCTGTGACCGCTTCTTCTTGACCGATGACACTTTCGTGTAATTCCTCTTCGAGATTGAGGAGTTTTTCTTTTTCCGATTCGATTAATTTATTGAGAGGAATTCCCGTCCATTTCGAGATAATTTCGGCGATATCCGATTCGAGAACTTCTTCCCTTAATAAACTTTTACCGGTGGTTTGTTTGTCGGCCAATTGAGTTTCTAGGGCGGAAATTTGCCGCTGCAGATCGGTTAATTTTCCGAACTTTAATTCTGCGGCGCGATTATAATCATAATCTCGTTCGGCCTGTTGAATTTCCAGATTAACTTGTTCGATCGCTTCTTTAACCCCACGAACTTTATCGATAATCTCTTTTTCCCCTTGCCATTGGGCATTTAATCCCGATTGTTCTTCCTTGAGGTTAGCCAGTTCTTTTTCTAACTTTTCTAACCGTTCCCGCGAAGCTGGATCGTATTCCCGTTGTAGGGAAAGTTTTTCCATTTCTAATTGGAGAATTTTGCGATCAATTTCATCGAGTTCTTCCGGTTTAGAGGTGATTTCCATCTTCAATTTGGCTGCCGCTTCATCAACTAAATCAATGGCCTTATCGGGCAAAAAGCGATCGCTAATATAACGATTAGAAAGCAGTGCCGCCGCTACTAAAGCATTATCGGCAATTTTTACCCCATGATGCACCTCATAACGTTCTTTGAGACCGCGAAGAATCGAAATAGTATCGACCACATTTGGTTCATCTACTAAAACCTCTTGGAAGCGTCTTTCTAACGCCGCATCTTTTTCGATATATTTGCGGTACTCATCGAGGGTAGTGGCCCCAATACAACGCAATTCACCCCGGGCTAACATTGGTTTTAATAAATTGCCCGCATCCATTGCCCCTTGAGTGGCTCCCGCACCGACAACGGTATGAATTTCGTCAATAAACATGATAATATTGCCTTGGGAATCGGTTACTTCCTTGAGGACAGCTTTTAATCTTTCCTCAAATTCTCCGCGATATTTTGCTCCCGCAATTAAGCCACCTAAATCGAGAGAAATGAGAGTACGATCTAACAGAGATTCTGGCACATCACGGTTAATAATCCGCTGGGCTAATCCTTCGACAATGGCAGTTTTTCCTACTCCCGGTTCCCCGATTAAAACTGGGTTATTTTTAGTTCTGCGAGAGAGAATCTGAATGGTGCGACGGATTTCGTCATCCCGTCCAATTACGGGATCTAATTTACCTTCCCGTGCCAATTGGGTGAGATCCCGTCCGTATTTTTCTAGGGCCTCGTATTTGCCTTCTGGATTCTGATCGGTCACTTTTTGACTACCTCTAACTTGTTGAATAATTTCCTTGAGTTTGCTTTCGGTAAGTCCGAATTCTTGAAAAATATTTTTACCGAAGCGATCATCTTTAGCATAACCTAAAATCAAATGCTCGATCGAGATAAAGTCATCTCCAAATTCTCGGCGATAATTTTCCGCTCGATCGAGTAAACTATCTAAACTACGACCTAAATAAATCGAGTCGCCGGGGTTAGAGATTTTTGGTTGACGACGGATAAAGTCATCGGTTCGATCCCGCAAACGGGCTAGACTAATATTAGCTTTACTAAAGACACTGCCCGCTAATCCCTCCTGTTCGAGAAGGGCTTTCATTAGATGTTCGCTTTCGATTTGTTGCTGGCTGTTCTGTTTGGCAATGTCCGGCGTTTTGACAATTGCCTCCCAAGCTTTTTCTGTAAATTGTTGTGGATTGGTTGGCTGCATTTTCTATAAGAGATTACTTTTATACCCTAGAGATTATTCTAGATTGACCGGTTTGTCGGCTCCTAGGGGCTTACCGTACCTAGTTCAGGGGGATTTCCCCTTAATGTGCGATTTAAGCGGCTAAAGTTTCAAGTTTATAAGCTGTCAGGGATTTAAACTGCGTCTTGGAAATTTTAGTACAAATGCTCGGATTCTCAACCAAGCTAAAATCTTAATTATTAAAGATGTCCAGTGATTACTGATTACTGATGACTGTTTACTGATGACTGATTACTGATTACTGTTCGGGTGCATCCCACATTTGCAGAAATACCGACAATCAGCAATTATCAGTGACTCTTAAATTAGTACAAAAATATGAACAATTGCGTGTAAGCATCTCAC
>LFEF01000937.1_pt1 | contig 14696 bp, 12 predicted proteins | sample 619371 | NCBI WGS metagenome assembly LFEF01 (sample SAMN03014291, study PRJNA259931) | freshwater metagenome | biome: lake; feature: waterbloom | place: China: Taihu Lake | collected 2006-08 | depth 0 m m
GCCGGGCTTTTTTGATGCCGGTTTCCTGTCTGACCCGAAATGCCGGCGGGGCGCAGGGAGCCCCGCCGGCCGCTCTCACCGGTCACGATGCGCCATCACGGAGCGCACGCGTGCTCAGCGTCCGGCGAGAAGAGGGTTTCCGAAACCCGAAGACTTGGAGCGGCCTGCAGTGGCCTTCATGGCCTCGCCCTGCTCCAGCAACATGATCTGCTCCTTCAAATGCAGCTTGATCTTCTTCAAGGCGCGGACCCGGATCCCGTCCGGCTGGGGACGGCGCTGTTCCTCATCGATCTTAGCGGCGACGATCGTATGGCGGGCTTTGAGGGCTTTCAGCAGTTGCTTCATGGCTGTCTCCTTTCGTACGCCAACAATGTGATGTCTTGCGGTTGATTATTCCAATTCATTGATTGTATGATTTCGATAGTTTCTCTCTATTGAGGTCGCCATGCCCTTTCGTCCCAGCCATCGGCAATTGGAGTATCTGGTCATGCTTGGCGAGACCGGGCACTTCGGGGAGGCGGCCAAGCGGTGCAACGTTTCCCAGCCGACGTTGTCCGTCCAGGTGGCGCTGCTGGAAAAGCAGCTCGGTGTGACGCTGATCGACCGCGTGCCCGGGCAGGTCGCGCCCACTCCTGTGGGGCAGGATATCATCAATGCTGCCAAGATCATCCTGAATAGTCTCGACGAGATCACGGTGCTCGCATCAAGCTCCAAGGGCAATCTTGGTGGTGCGATGCGTCTCGGCGTGGCACCTTCCTTCGGGCCCTATTTCCTGCCCTATCTTTTGCCGAAGCTGCATTCGCAGTATCCGGACCTCAAGCTCTACATTCGTGAAGACCGACCGAGGCTTCTTGAAAAGGCTGTCCTGCAGGGGGAGACGGATTGCGGACTCGGTCCGATCCCCTTCGACGAGGACGACTTCGTATCCGAGCAGATCTGCCGCGAGCGGATCTTTCTCGCCGTTCCGAGCGAACATCCTCTTGCCAAGCTGGACAGCGTTCCGATGGCGGCGTTGAAGGGCGCTCGCATGCTGACACTCGGCCCGGGGCATCGGCTGATGGACGAGGTGCGGAAGCTTGCGGACATGTCAGGCGCGATCCTGGCGCTGGAATACGAGGGTTCCAGCCTTGATGCGATCCGGCAGATGGTGTCCATCGAAATGGGAATTTCGCTGTTTCCGGAACTCTATGTGCGGACGGAATTCGCCAAGGATGAAGGCATCAAGGTACTGCCCGTCACCGACTGGGAAGGGACGCGCGATATCGGCTTCTTCTGGCGGCGGTCATCGGCGCGGGGAAGCCACTTCCAGGCTCTGGCGAAACTTGCAAGCCAGGTCGCGGGTCAGTTGTTCGCCCGCTCGTTTCCATGAAAGAAATCCCCGGCCGGAGCCGGGGATTTAAGGTCGTAGCTCAGGCGATGCCACCGAGGCAGATGTACTTGATCTCGGTATAGTCATCGATACCGTATTTCGAGCCTTCGCGGCCGAGGCCGGACTGCTTGATGCCGCCGAAGGGCGCCACTTCCGTGGAGATGAGGCCCGTGTTAACGCCGACCATGCCGTATTCAAGCGCTTCCGCGACGCGGAAGACCTTGGCGATGTCCTTCGAGTAGAAGTAGGAGGCGAGGCCGAATTCGGTGGCGTTGGCCAGTTCGATCACTTCCTCTTCCGTCTCGAACTTGAAGAGCGGGGCGACCGGGCCGAAGGTTTCTTCGGTCGCGACCTTCATGGCGGTTGTCACGCCTGTCAGGATCGTCGGTTCGAAGAACAGCTCGCCAGCGGAGGACGGCTTGCCGCCGAGGGCGACGGTTGCGCCCTTGGAGACGGCGTCGGCGACGTGTTCCTTGACCTTCTCCACTGCCTTTGAGTCGATCAGCGGACCGGTTGTCACTCCTTCCGCAAAGCCGTTGCCGACCTTCAGCTGGCCGACCTTCTCCGCCAGCTTCTTGGCAAACGCATCGTAGATGCCAGACTGGACATAGAGACGGTTGGCGCAGACGCAGGTCTGACCGGCATTGCGATACTTGGAGATCATCGCACCTTCGACGGCGGCATCGAGGTCCGCATCATCGAAGACGATGAAGGGCGCATTGCCGCCGAGTTCCAGGCCGAGCTTCATGATCTGGTCGGCGCCCTGACGCATCAGGATGCGACCGACATTGGTGGAGCCGGTGAAGGTCAGCTTGCGGACCTTGTCGTTGGCGCAGAGTTCCTGGCCGACCATGGCCGCATCGGTCGAGGTCAGTACCGAGAAGAGGCCGGCGGGCAGGCCCGCACGTTCGGCGAGGATGGCAAGAGCCAGCGCCGAGAGCGGGGTCTGGGCGGCGGGCTTTGACACCATGGCGCAACCGACGGCAAGTGCAGGAGCGACCTTGCGGGCGAGCATGGCGTTCGGGAAGTTCCACGGCGTGATCGCGCCGACAACGCCGACTGGCTGCTTGATGACCATGATCCGCTTGTCGGCCTGGTGGCCGGGGATCGTGTCGCCGTAGACGCGCTTGGCTTCTTCGGCGAACCATTCGACATAGGATGCGCCATAGAGGATTTCGCCGCGGGCTTCCGGCCAGGGCTTGCCCATTTCCATGGTCAGGATGGTGGCGAGATCATCGGCATTGGCGACCATCAGGTCGTTCAACTTCCGCAGGATTGCGGCGCGTTCCTTGCCGGTTTTCTTCGCCCAGGCCCTTTGTGCGGTGTGGGCTGCGTCGATCGCCTTGGTCACTTCCGCCTTGTTCAGGTCGGGAAGGACTGCGATCACTTCGCCCGTTGCCGGGTTGGTGACCTCGAAGGTCTTGCCCGACTGGCTTGCTGCTAGCCAGTCATTGCCGACCAGCGACTTGTCGGTCGCCAGTGTCGGATCCTTCAGCTTGTCGGTCAGGGTTTTCGAAATGGTCATGCCTCAGGCTCCTGCTGCAACTTCACGGATCGAGGCTTCGATCAGGTCGAGCGCCTCGTTGAAGACCTCGTCCTGAATGGTGATCGGGGCGAGGAAGCGGATGACGTTGCTATAGACGCCGCAGGTGAGAAGGATCAGGCCCTTCTCCAGCGCCTTGACGCGCACCGCATTGGTGAAATCCGCATTCGGCTTGTCGGTTCCCGGGATCTTGAATTCAACGGCATTCATGAAGCCGAGGCCGCGGATGTCCATGATGTGCGGAACATCGGCGCGGATGGCTTCGAGGCGCTGCTTGAGACGGTTGCCGAGCTGGTTGGCGCGGTCGCAGAGCTTTTCCTCTTCGATGACGTCGAGAACGGCATGGGCGGCGGCGATTGCCAGCGGGTTACCTGCATAGGTGCCGCCGAGACCGCCGGGGCCGGGGGCATCCATCAGCTCGGCGCGACCGGTGACGGCCGACAGCGGGAAGCCGCCGGCAAGGCTCTTGGCCATCGTCGTCAGGTCCGGGACCACGTCGTAATGCTCCATGGCAAAGAGCTTGCCAGTCCGGGCAAAGCCGGTCTGGACTTCGTCGGCGACGAGCAGAATGCCGTGCTGGTCGCAGATCTCGCGCAGGGCCTTCATCAGCGCACGCGGCACGTCATAGAAGCCGCCTTCGCCCTGGACAGGCTCAAGGATGATCGCAGCCACCCGCTTCGGGTCGACATCGGCCTTGAACAGCTTGTCGAGGACGTCGAGCGTGGTCTCGACGTCGATGCCGTGCATTTCCAGCGGGAAGGGCACGTGGAATACGTCGTTCATCATTGGGCCGAAACCGACCTTGTAGGGGACGACCTTGCCGGTCAGGGCCATGCCCATGAATGTACGGCCGTGGAAGCCGCCGGTAAATGCGATGACGGCGGAGCGGTTGGTCGCGCAGCGGGCGATCTTGATGGCGTTTTCGACGGCTTCTGCACCCGTCGTCGCGAAGATCGTCTTCTTCTCGAAATTGCCCGGGACCATCTTGTTCAGGCGTTCGGCGAGTGCCACGTAGTTCTCATAGGGCACGACCTGATGGCAGGTGTGGGTGAAGCGGTCGAGCTGGTTCTTGACGGCTGCGACCACCTTCGGGTGCCGGTGGCCGGTGTTGAGAACGGCGATGCCGCCGGCGAAGTCGATGTAGCGCTTCCCTTCGACATCCCAGATTTCCGAGTTCTCAGCCTTGTCGGCATAGATCTGCGTGGTCATGCCGACGCCGCGGGAAATGGCGTCATTCTTGCGAGCTGAGATTTCGGCGTTCTTCATCGTTTTCGTCCTGTGCGAAGGGTTGCCAGCGGCGTCACACCTCACTGCGATCGCCCGGTGAGATATTTCCTACATTTTTTCTGTAGACTTGCAATATGCTTTGTCGGCATTATCACCCGTGACTGCGACATTTCGTGAGGGGCAGCGTGGACGATATCCGGTTCAAGATTGCGGAGGCTGCAAGGATGGCGGGGGTTTCTCCCTCGACTTTGCGTCTGTGGGAAAGCCAGGACCTGATCCAGCCGATCCGCACGCCGACGGGGCAGCGGCTTTACGATCGCGCCCTTGTCGATCGCCTGAAGCGCATCGCCTGGCTTCGCAGCGAGAAGGGCCTCAATCCGGCGGCGATCCGGGAGACCTTGCGGGAGCTTGCGCCTGACGCCGAGGAGGAGGTCAGCGATGTAGAGGATGATGCCTCTGACGTTCGTCCGGGCACCCGGATGCGGCGTCTGCGGCGTGAGGCGGGCAAGACGCTCGAAAACGTCGCCCAGGCAACCGGTGTTTCGGTTTCGCAGCTCTCGACCTTCGAGCGCACGTCGCAAGGCCTGTCGTTCACAGCGCTGCATGAAGTGGCGCGTCACCTCGGCACAACGCTTGCCTCGCTCAGCGGGCAGGAAGAGGGCAGGGGCGGGGAGTCCTTGATCCGGGACGGTAAGTGGGCCTCCTGGCCGACCACTTCATCCGGTGTCGCGGTCCAGGTCCTGGCCGAGGGGCGCAATCTGATGGAGTGCAACCGCTTCCAGCTGGCGCCTGGGGCGTCCAGCGAAGGTGCCTATCAGCATGAGGGTGAGGAATTCATCCATATGCTCTCCGGCAGCCTGGAGATCATCCTGGATGGAGACCAGTTCTTTGAACTGCATGCCGGCGACAGCTTCTATTTCGAGAGCCGAAGGCCCCATTCCTGGCGCAATATTTCAAGCGGCGAGACGGTTCTCATCTGGATCAACACGCCCGCCACCTTCTGAGCCCGCGCAAAGAAAAACCCGGCGACCGTTTCCGGTGCCGGGTTTTGTCATTGTTGTATGCCCGCTCAGTTGCTCGCTACGACCGTCTTGGCGCCATCCCAGGCATAGCCGCCGCCGATTGCCACGTTGAGGGAGACGTAACCGTTGGCCAGCTGCTGCACGGCCTGGGCAAGGTTCGCCTGCGCGCTGGCGACGTTGCGCTGCGCGTCGAGGACGTCGAGCAGCGAGGAGGCGCCGTCGCGGTAGCTCGCGGTGGCGAGTGCCAGGGCTTCTTCATAGGAGCGCACGGTTGCAGTCAGCGCCGATACCGTCTGACGGGTACGGCTTACCGCGACCAATGCATTCTCCACTTCGGAGACGGCACTCAGAACGGTTTCCTTCCAGGCGAGATAAGCTTCGCGGGCAGCAGCCTCGCGCGCCTTGATGTTGGCAACGCGCGCGCCTGCATCAAAGATTGGCAGGTTCAGGCTCGGGCCGAAGCCCCACGACGTTGCGCTGCCGCTCGCCGCAGAGGTGGCGACCAGGGTCGGCGAAATCGAGCCGCTGAGCGTGATCGACGGATAAAGGGCTGCTTCCGCAACGCCGATTTCGGCAGTTGCCGCAGCGAGATTGCGTTCGGCTGCACGGATGTCCGGACGATTGCGGATTAGATCTGCCGGTACGCCAGCATTCACGCCGCGACGTGCGTAAGGCTGGGCTGCTCCCTTTTGCAGGTCAGCGAGAAGTTCGGTGGCCGGCAGGCCGAGCAGAAGCGAGATACGGTGAACCGACTGGCGGAAGGAGATCTCAAGGCCCGGGATTTCGGCGAGCGTCGAGTTGACCAGACCTTCGGACTGAACAACGTCCAGACGCGATGCCGCACCCGCTTCGAGCTGAAGGCGGGTCAGTTCCAGGGTCTCGCGACGTGATGCAAGATTCTTGCGGGCGATCGCGATGCGCTCCTGATAGTAGCGGGCATCAACATAGGCTGTCACCACGCTGGACAGGAAGGTCAGACGTGCAACGTCGGACTGGGCATAGGCTGCGTCAAGGGTCGCCTTGGCGCTTTCCTTGGAGCGGCGGTACTGCCCGAACAAGTCGATCAGCCAGGAGACGCCAAGCGTGCCGGTCGACGTGTTGGTCGTGTCGCTTTCTCGGTTTACGAGAGCGCCGCTGGCATTGGTCTTGGAGACCTGATGCTCTGCAGAGACCGTCAGCCGGGGGAAGGCAGACGAGTCAGCAGCTTCGAAATTCGCTTCGGCCGAAGTGATGCGCTCGATTGCCTGGAGCACGTCCAGGTTCTGCGCAAGACCTTTTTCGACGAGGCCGTTCAGGCGGCGGTCGTTAAAGGCCGTCCACCAGGGCGCCAGGGTTACATCCGCTGCGGCGCGGGCGCTGCCTTCGGAGAACTTTGCGGGGAGGGCGGTCTTGGGCGCCTCATGATCAGGGCCGACGACACAGCCGGACAGAAGAAGCATTGCGAGTGGAGCGGCAGCACGAATCTTAAGCATCACGTGTTCCTGTAAAAGTCCCCCGGTCTTGCCACGACGAGGTGTTTTGAAGACCTCGAGCCAACGACCGACATACACACGCAGGCTGCCGCAGCAGCCTACGCATTAGTTGGTTAACATAGTTTGTCAATCTTCACGACGACAGCTCTTCCTTGGGTTTTGCACCGCCGAAAAGCTGCCGGATGATCACGAAAAACGACGGTACGAAGAAGATTCCGAGCGCAGTGGCCGTAAACATGCCGCCGAGAACGCCGATACCGATGGAATTCTGGGCCGCAGAGCCCGCACCAGTGGCAATTGCGAGCGGAACGACACCCAGGATGAAGGCGAGTGACGTCATGATGATCGGGCGCAAACGAAGTTTTGCGGCTTCGAGTGTTGCATCAATGACACTCACTCCGGCGGCCTGGCGGTCCTTTGCAAACTCCACAATCAGAATCGCATTCTTCGCGGCCAGACCGATCGTCGTCAGCAAGCCAACCTTGAAATAGACGTCGTTGGACTGACCAAAGACATAGGCAGCCGCCACCGCACCCAGGACACCGACGGGCACCGCCATGATGACCGAGAAGGGGATCGACCAGCTTTCATAGAGTGCAGCCAGGCAGAGGAAGACGATCAGAACCGACAGCGCATACAAGAGCGGTGCCTGCGAACCCGAAAGGCGTTCCTGATAGGAGATGCCCTGCCAGGCGACCGTATAGCCGCCGTCGAGCTCCGCCGTCAGCTGTTCCATGGTGTCCATCGCCGTGCCCGAGCTCACGCCCGCGCCGGCAGCACCTTCCATGGAAATGGCACCGACGCCGTTGAACCTGCTGAGGGTCGGTGCACCGCTGATCCACTCCGTCTTGATGAAGGAGGAGAAGGGGACCATCTCGCCGTTTGCATTGCGGGCATGCCAGTCGTTGATTGCTGTTTCCTGCATGCGGTAGGGGGCATCGCCCTGGACATAGACAGGCTTCAGTTCACCGTTCAGGGTGAAGTCGTTGACGTCACGTCCGGCGAAAATGGTCGACAACATGCTGTTGACCGTGGCGATGTCGAGACCCATGGCGCCCATCTTCTCCTGGTCGATGAGCATCTTCAGCTGCGTCTCGGCAGGAGGGTTGTTCGAGCGCAAAGAGCTGACATTCGGATTGGCGCTGCCGGCCTGCATCAGCTGCTGCGATGCTGCGGTCAGGGCCTCGGTGCCTCTCTTGCCGCTGTCGACGAGGTACATGGAGAAGCCGCTCGAGTTGCCAAGTCCGGGGATCGCCGGAGGCGCCAGAGGGAAGACCATCGCATCACGAAGCGTGAAGAAGTAGCCCATGGCGCGCTGGACAACGGCAGGTGCCGCAAGCTGTGGGTCTTCGCGCAGGTCGAAGTCCTTCAGCTTGGCAAAGACCAGTGCGTAGTTCTGGCCGGCGCCGACAAAGGAGAAGCCGGAAACGGAGAAGACGTCCTGGATCGCGTCCTTTTCCTTGTCGAGGTAGTAGTCCTCGATCTTCTTGATGATTTCCTCGGTCCGCGTCGCGGTGGCCCCGTTCGGCAGCTGAACGATGGTCATCAGCACGCCCTGGTCTTCTTCCGGGAGGAAGGAGGAGGGCAGGCGCAGGAAGAACCAGCTCATGCTGCCGATGACGATCGCGAACATCAGCATCACCCGAAGCGGGCGCTTCAGGAGGTAGGCGATCGAAGCGACATAACCGCCGGTCGCACGGTCGAAGTTGCGGTTGAACCAGCCGCCGAGACCGCCCTTCTGCTTGTGATGGTCGACCGGCTTCAGCATGGTGGCGCAGAGAGCCGGCGTCAGAACGATCGCGACGACGGCCGAGAGTAGCATCGCCGATACGATGGTCACCGAGAACTGGCGGTAGATGATACCGGTCGATCCGCCGAAGAAGGCCATGGGAATGAAGACCGCCGTCAGCACCAGCGCGATACCGACGATAGCCCCGGTGATCTCGCCCATCGACTTCTGTGTTGCTTCGAGCGGCGACAGTCCTTCCTCGGACATGATGCGCTCGACGTTTTCAACCACGACGATGGCGTCGTCGACCAGCAGGCCGATCGCGAGCACCATGGCGAACATGGTCAGCGTGTTGATGGAATAACCGGTGATGGCTAGGATCCCGAATGTTCCGAGCAGAACCACGGGAACGGCGATCATCGGAATGATGGTCGCGCGAAGGTTCTGCAGGAAGACGAGAAGGACCACGAAGACCAGCACGATGGCTTCGAGCAGCGTGTGTACGACCTTCTCGATCGACAGCTGCACGAAGGGCGTCGTGTCATAGGGATAGGTGATGACGACGTTTTCCGGCAGCGAGGGCGCGATCGACGCAAGCTGCGACTTGACCCGTTCTGCCGTGTCGAGGGCATTGGCGCCAGTCGCAAGGTTGACGGCAAAACCGGTTGCCGGATTGCGGTTCGAACGCGTCTTGGTGCCGTAGCTTTCCTGGCCGATTTCGATACGTGCGACGTCGCTCAGGCGTACGGTCGCGCCGTCGGTTTCCGTCTTCAGAATGATGGCTTCGAAATCGGAGACCGACTGCAGCTGGCTCTGCGCCGTGACCGTGACAGTCAGCTGCTGGCCGGCAGGGGCCGGCTGGCTGCCAAGGGCACCGACAGACACCTGGGTATTCTGAGCCTGGATGGCCGAGGTGACATCGGTCGGCGTCAGCTGAAACTTGTTCAGCTTGAACGGGTCGAGCCAGACGCGCATGGCGTAGCCGGTGCCGAAGACCTCGATGCTGCCGACGCCTTCCAGGCGCTTGATCTGATCCTCGATCTGCGTGGAGAAGATGTCGCCCAGTTCGACATTGCTGCGTGCGCCGTCGGTGGAGACCAGGGCGCCGACGAGCAGAATGCTCGACGTCGAACGGGTTACGGTGATGCCGGCGGTCTGGACAATGTCGGGAAGCTGCGACTGAACCAGCTGCAGCTTGTTCTGCACCTGAACCTGGGCGATTTCCGGATCGATCGAATTGCCGAAGGTCAGCGAAACCGAGGCCGAGCCGGTGCTCGATGAAGAGGTCATATAGGTTAGGTCATCAAGGCCGGTCATGCCGTCCTCGATGATCGACGTCACGGATTTCTCGACCGTCTCGGCGCTCGCGCCATTGTAGCTTGCCGAAATCTGCACCGTGGTCGGTGCGATTTCCGGGTATTGCGCGATGGAGAGCGTTGAAATAGCCAGCGCGCCGCCGAGCATGATGATGATCGCGATCACCCATGCAAAGATCGGGCGTCGAATGAAAAACTGGGCCATGGGTTATCCTTTACGCCTGGGTTGCCTTGCCTGTCGCACAATCAAGGTTGTGGAGCAGGGGCGGCAGCAGGCGCCGCAGTCACTTCTACGATCCCGTTTTCGTTGATCTTTGCCTCAACCGGCTGGACAGGGGCGCCGTCACCGATCCACTGGAAGCCATCGACGATGAGCTTGTCACCGTCCTGGATACCGCTCGCCACCAGCCAATTGTTGCCCGACACCTGGGCGTCGTCGAAGACCCGTGTCTCGACCTTGTTGTCGGCCGTGACGAATTTCGCCGAAAGCTCGCCGTTGGCGCTGCGGGTTGCTGCGCGTTGCGGGATCAGGAAGCCCTCTTCGGTGCCAACGGTGACCGTTGCGCGTACATACATGCCCGGCAGGATCAGCCCGTCCGGATTGTCGAACACGGCGCGGATCGAGAACGTGCCGGTGGTCTGGCTGACAGCCATTTCCGACATGTCGAGCTTGCCGACCACCGGGTATTCATGGCCGTCTTCGAGTGTGAGACGGATGTCGGTGGCGCCACCTTCACTGCGGTTGATGCGGCCGGAATTGATAGCCTCGCGAAGGCGAAGAAGATTGACGCTCGATTCCGTCAGTTCGATGTAGATCGGATCCAGCCGCCGCAAGGTCATCAGGCTGTCGGCCTGGTTGGCGGTGACGACATTGCCGATCGAGTAGCGCGAGGCCGTCGTTACGCCTTCGAAGGGAGCGCGGATTTCGGTGAGCGCGAGCTCGATTTCGGCCGAGCGAAGTGCTGCACGCGCCTGGGCGACGTCGGCCTCTGCCTGGAGCAGGGTCACGCGCGCGTTTTCCAGTTCAACCTGGGTTGCGCCGCTGCCGACGAGGCGTTCCTGGCGGGCCAGGTTCGATCGCGCCGTCGGGACGCCGGCCTCTGCCTTCTGCAGGCTGGCCTGCGCCTGTGCCTGGGCGGCACGATAGGTGTCGTCCTCGATCTTGTAGAGGAGATCACCTTCGTTGACTTCACTGCCTTCCTTGAAGGCGATTTCCTTGATGATGCCACTGACACGCGGGCGGATTTCAGCGGTCTGGAAGGCCGCTGCACGTCCCGGTAGCGTGCTGGTCAGGGCCTGTGGGGCTTTCTTCATCACCACAACACTGACGGTTGCCGGCGGCCGCTCGCCGCCCGGGCCGGCACCGCCACCATTCTGGGCCGTGCCCTGGTCCGAGCAACCCGCAAGAGCCGCAGTGCAGACAAGGATGGCGGAGGCGAGTTTCAAGCTTGGGCGCATCAGGGGATCCCACAATAAATTTCAAAATGAATGACGCGGCCACCGCCCGTCGATCGGGTGGCAGCCAGTCGGGACAAGGCGCCGCATTCAAACGAAAGCGGTTGTCATCGATCGAAGTGACGTAAATAAACAATCATCACTTGGCAAGGGGCGAGCGCAAGGCGGCGTCGATGAGGCCGACGACTTCCCTGCAGCGTGTTGCCATAATGTCAGCTTTTTCCATACCGGTCATGACAGGATGAATAACGCAGGCCAGCGCGTCGAAGGTGGCATTGGCGAAGCGCGGAACGTCGGCGACGTGGTAGACACCTTCGCGGATCCCGGCCTCGATGATATCGGTGATCATCTCGACCACCATTTTGCGGAAGCGTTCACCGCAATCCAGTTCCTCGGTAATCGTGAACAGGATCATCTCGAAGACAAAGGGCGCATCCATGCGACCGGTGACATGCTTATGCATGAGGTGATGCGCAAGGGCACAAAGCCGCTCCGGCGCCGGATCGTGCTGTGAAAGCCCGCGTAGGGATGCGACGGTCTCCTCGATCGCGCGGGCAGCAATTGCATCCACGAGGCTTGTCTTGCTTCGGAAGTGCTTGAAAACGTTAGCGGGCGACATGGACAATTCGGCAGCGATGTCGGCAATGGTGACACTCGCAAAGCCATGGGTACGAAACAAGCGCTCGGCCGTGTTGAGGATCTCTTCGCGCGTTTCGCCGGCAGGCTTTCTGGGACGGCGGGTCGGCCGTCCCTCGATGTCCGACGTTTTGCAGATGATCGGTTGGCCGCGATAGTCGTGGTCCATGACGTGTCAGCCTCCTCCTAGCCGAAGTATTGAGACAGATTAGTCCTCACGCGCGCCAGTGGTGTCTGGCCGCTGTCATCCGGCACGAAAGTTTTGCCCGTGATTGCCTCATAGGCCTTGATGTAGACCTTCGAGGTCTCTTCTACCAGTGCCTGCGGAATTTCCGGGATAGGATCGACATATGGGTCGCAGCGTTCGGCTACCCAGGCACGAACGAAGTCCTTGTCGAAACTCTGTGGACGCTCGCCTTTCTCGAAGCTTGCCTGATAGCTGTCGGCAATCCAGTAACGGCTGCTGTCCGGTGTGTGAATTTCATCGGCGAGGATGATGGTCCCGTTCTCGTCGTTGCCGAATTCGTATTTCGTATCGACGAGGATGAGGCCGCGTTCGGCGGCGAGTTCCTGACCACGGGCAAACAGCGCCAGTGCGTAGCGTGACAGCGTTTCCCATTGCTCGGCGGTGAGCAGCTTCTTCTCGACGATTTCCGCTGGCGTCAGGGGTTCGTCATGGCCACCGTCGAACTCCTTGCTCGTTGGCGTGATGATCGGGGTCGGGAGTTTCTGATTGTCGCGCATGCCATCGGGAAGGGTGATCCCGTACATGCTGCGCTCGCCCTTCTTATAAAGAGTGAGGATTGATGTGCCCGTCGTTCCCGCGAGATAACCGCGAACCACGATCTCGACAGGCAGAATATCGAGACGCTTGCCGACCACGACATTCGGGTCCGGATAAGCGATGACATGGTTGGGGCAGATGTCGGCCGTCTTCTCGAACCAGTAGCGCGCAGTCTGTGTCAGCACCTGGCCCTTATAGGGAATGCAGGTCACGATGCGGTCGAAGGCGCTCAGACGGTCCGTCGAAATGATGATCCGGCTGCCGTCTGGCAGATCGTAGTTTTCGCGCACCTTGCCACGATAGTAGTTCGGCAGTTCCGGAAAATGGGCTTCGGACAGGATACGCATGGATGTCCTCGATCTTTTGGCGGGTCATAGCACCGGAAAAGGTGCGGCTTGGGGCTCGCGGTACCCGAAAGCGACGGCTCTTTCAAAGGAAAAGCGCATGGCGGAGACCATGCGCTTTCCATGCACATTGAGGGATCAGGCGGCTGCGTGATGCAGTCGTCTGTTAAACAGGCCGTTGTCGGTTGCCCCTTTCCAGGATTTGGCCGCCGCCAGGACGGCAAGATCCACGAGTGGTTCGATAAGGATCACCGTCATATAGGCTGCACCGAAGGTTGCGATGCTTGCCAGGCTCTCGGCGGTGAAGCCGTGGCCATAGAGTGCCCAGAAGGTGACCCAGGCGACGATGCCGCCCTGGTAAGTCGTCGACAGGGCGAGTGCATCGCGATAGCCGACGTCGACATAGGCCTTCTTCTGCGGGATGATCCGCGCGGCCAGTTGGCTGATGGCAAAAATCGGCACGATGAGCGTCGTGACATTCATTCCGTATTGCGGCAGGTCGAAGGGCGCGAAGAACAGGCCCTGGAGAAGCAGGCCGAGCGCCAGACCGATCGAGGCTGCGCCTGCGCCGAAGATCAGGAAGAGTGTCGAGCCCAGGATCAGGTGCACTTCCGATACGCCCACCGGATGATGCGGCAGAACCTCGAAGAACGAGAAAACGAGGGCGGTTGTGACCAGTGCCCGGCCGGCAAGCCCTGTCGGGCTGGCCTTTGACCTGACATCGTCGACAACCATCTTGCCAACGAGGCCGAAGGAGAGTGCGGCCGTTGCGTAGCTCAGTGCGAGTTTGGCGCCATCGACGACGCCGGGTTCAATATGCATATCTCAAGTCCTTTCGTCCGCGCCCACCGCGCGGGAAGAGTGAATGGCGCTTTCGCGCCGCCAAGCGATGGCAGGTCTCCTGGCTCACGGGTCAGGGCTTCGGTCCGCCTTATCAGCTCAAGGCCAATGGCATGTCGGACGTCGCTCGCCGTTCACAGTTGCGGGGGCAGCCACGGTATCGGCCCCTGATGGGTAGTCCTCACCGTATTCCCTCTTCGTCCGCCCATCCTGTTCTGTCCGGGCGGAACCATCACAAACGTGAGAGTAGGACCTGTCCGGACGGCCTGTCCAGTGGATTGCAACGTTGGAAACAGGGAATGCGCGTGTGCTTGGCAAAAGCCAAATTGCCGCATTGTGGGGACCCCACCAGGACCCTTATCTGCGGTGTCAGTATGAAAAAGACGAGGTGCCGGAATGGCAGAGATGATCTATCGCGTACCGTTGTTCGGCTGGATGCTGAAGGAAGCGATCCAAGGACCGACGACTGCCAAGGTCCTGTTCGTGCTCAATGTGCTTCTGCTGTGGATCCTGGCGATCGTGACGTTCGGCTATCCCGCGATCATCATTCCAGCGCTCAGTGCCGTTCAGATCATGTTCGTTCTGCTGATCCTGATCACCAAAGGGTAAAGCCACATCAAGGCCTTTTAACGGGACTGTTCACTCCCCATATAGAGAGAGCCGTCAGGAAGAACGGGAACACAGGTTCTTGTCAGCCGAAAAGCTGCGCTTCGAATCGATCGCTGAAATTTCTACTTTGAAATCAGACACTTGAAAAAAACGACAGTTTTTTGACAAATGGCTGTTGACGGGAAAAAGGAGTGGCCGTATAAGCCGCTTCACCGAACGAGAGGGCGGCGCCAAACGGCCCGGCGCTCTGGTTCATAAAAGATCTCAAGATTGGCATCTCTGCTGGTTTTGTTGCCCGACTTTAGGGTTGGGTGGTGAGGGATTTTTGACGGGTTTTGATCCGTCTGTTT
>LFEF01035106.1_pt1 | contig 14586 bp, 14 predicted proteins | sample 619371 | NCBI WGS metagenome assembly LFEF01 (sample SAMN03014291, study PRJNA259931) | freshwater metagenome | biome: lake; feature: waterbloom | place: China: Taihu Lake | collected 2006-08 | depth 0 m m
CCTGGGGCGACCGCAGGTCGTCCCGGGATCCATTATAGGGCATCCGCGGTGCCTTATGATGGATCCCGGCCTGCGCGGCTGCGCCGCTTGTCCAGGATGACGCTGTGTTTCCTCGCGATATGCCGAGACCTAAGCCGTCGCCACCAGCCCAGCCCGCGCCAGAGCCGAGGCCTGGTCCGCCGCGACCGTCTCGATCTGGAAGCCCTCGATCTCCGCCTCGAACAGCCGGTGGAAGTTCAATTCCGCATCGAGATGCAGGAAGACGCCACCGAGACCGATCGCGGCGCGGTCCATGAAGACGAATTCGCGCGGCACGGTCACCGGCCCGCGCTTCTTCAGCGCCTGATGCACCTCGAAAGCCTGGCGGCGGCCATATTCCGCCGGGCTGACATCCTCGGCGATCCGGCGCGTGCGGTCCTCCAGCAGCGGCCCGTAGATGAAGCGCGCCCAGATGTTGAGCGTGTCGACCAGCTCCTTCGTCAGCCCCTTGAAGCCCCAGACCTCATAGGCATGGACGACGCGGGCCTCGTCGCCCTCCAGCAGGCCGCGATAGAGATCGACGACGCCGCCCACGAAAGAGGGCGGGAAGATGCGGATGCAGCCGTAATCGAGCAGGTTGATCCCCTGCGGCGCGCCGTCCTCCGAGAACACCGTGTAATTGCCCAGATGCGGGTCGCCATGGATGATGCCGTGATGGCTGAAGGGCCGCCACCAGGCCTTGAACATCGCGGTCGAGATCCGGTCGCGCGCCTGCTGCTCGTCCTGCTTGTGGGTCAGGATGCCGTCGCCCTCGAGCCAGTGCATGGTCAGAAGCCGCTTGGTCGAGAGCGAGCTCTCCAGCGCCGGCACGCGGATCTCCGGCGTCTGCGCCAGCACCTCCTGATACAGCGCGATGTGCTTGGCCTCGCGCTGGTAGTCGAGCTCCTCGCGGACGCGCGCACCGATCTCCTTCGCGATCTCGCTGGTGTCGATCACCGGGTCCATGCGCCGGTGCAGCGCAAACAGAATGTCGAGCTGGGCGATGTCGGCCTCGACGGCCGATTCCATGTCCGGATATTGCAGCTTGCAGGCGAGCGCGACGCCCTCCAGCGTCGTGGCGCGATGCACCTGCCCCAGCGAGGCCGCCGCCGCCGGCTGGAGATCGAATTCGCCGAAGCGCGCGCGCCAGTTGGCGCCCAGCTCCGCCATCATCCGGCGCTTGACGAAGGCCGCGCCCATCGGCGGCGCCTGCGACTGCAGCTTCTGCAGCTCGGCGGCATATTCCGGCGGCACGACATCGGGAATCGTGGCGACGAGCTGCGCCACCTTCATGATCGGGCCCTTCAGCCCGCCGAGCGCCTTGGCCAGCGCCTCGGCATTGGAGGCGTTGCGCCCCTCCATCCCGAACAGCCGGGCGCCCGCGATCCGCGCCGCAACCCCGCCGACATTGGCCCCGACACGCGCGTAGCGCGCGGCACGGGCGGAAAACCGGTTGGCTTCGGAGTCGCGGTCGGACATGGGGCGGGGCGCTTTCGGGGGCGGACTGAGCTCCTATGTAGGGTGGCGTCGTCGCCGGGCCAATGTGGCGGGTCGTCTCGCGGGGCGAGAGGATAGCGGGTGGGGCGGTGGCCCGGCGCAGACATTCGCAACTGGGTGCTTCTGGCCCATAGCCGACGTCTGGGACGTCTGCTTCCGGGAAGCCCGATAGTCCAGGCGACCAGCTGCCGAACGTGGCGCAACTCGCCCCGACGAGACCTGGGGACCAACGTTGCTAGCGCGTCCGAACTGCCCCTGAGCGACCTTAGCCTCTGCGCCCAGCAACGGACCCGCCTAGCACGATTCAATTCGGCCGCTGTTCCCGGTTCCAGGATAGGCTCGACAGCGTAACCGCCAGCACGGAGAGCAGAGCGAGCGCCATCGTCGGTATGAGCACCGCCCAGGGCGCGCGTTCGACGTAGGGCATGCCCTCGGCCAGAACGAGGCCCCATTCCGGTGAAGGCGGGCGGGGACCGAGCCCGAGAAAGCCGAGGGCGGCCAGTGCCAGCGCGATGCCGGGCAGGCGCAGCATGGCGTGGCGGAATACCGGCCCGATCACGGCCGGCAGGATGTAGCGGCCGATCAGACGCAAGCGCCCGACTCCGAGGATCGGCGTGATCTGGACATGGGGCTGTGCCCGTACCTCGATGACGAGAGCAGCGGTATGAGCCGCCAGCGGTGCCCATGCCACGGCGGCAATCGCGATCATCGCGCCGCTCGCGCTCGGGCCAACGAGGCCCGCGACCAGAAGTCCGGAGATGATCGGCGGGGTCGCCTTGGTGATTTCGATCGGTCCGGCTGCGAGCCGTGGTGCAAGCCCGACGGCGACACCGAAACAGCAGCAGACGCAGAGGACCAGCAGCGCCATTCCGATGGTCGATAGCCCGCCATGAGCAACACGGGCGAGCACGTCGCGCCCCGTTCCGTCGGCGCCGAGCGGCAAGTCGAAGCTCGGCGGCTGGAGCCGCATCGCCACCATTGCAAAAGGGTCGCGCGACAAGCCGGCGATGATCAGGACGATCAGCAGCATCCCTGCACCCAGCGGGACCAGCCATGCCAGGCGGTTTGACGCCCTTTCGACCGGCATCGGTGTCGACAGTGCTCCCATCCGCAGCGCGCGCCCAAGCAGCAGCGAGCGGAGCAGACTGGCTAAGCTGCCGATGACGACCGCGATCAGCAGCAAAATCAAGATACCGGTCTGCAAGGCCGGCAGATCCTGTGCCGATGCAGCTCCCAGGGTCGCGCGTCCCAGGCCGGGAATGGCGAAGACCTGCTCGACGGCGATGGCGCCGCCCGTCATCCCGACCATCACCATGCCAATCTGAGGCATCAGGCTCGGCAGGGTCCGGCGTAGCACCGCCGCTGCGCGCCGGGCTTTCGAAAAGCCGGCCACCGTCCAAGTCGCTACCCAGCGTTCCATGAATGTCGCCGAGAGGCCGTCCGAGAACAGGCGGCCCAGCAGCCCGCCGGCAGGAAGGCCGAGCGCCAGTGCCGGTAGCACGGCCGTCGACCAACCGCCCCAGCCATAGGGCGGAAACCAGCGCAGCCCGACCGCGAAGACCACGAGCAGCACCGAGGACAGCATGAATTCCGGCATAGCCGTCAGCATGGCGGCGACCGCGCCGCCCGGGCGGCCGCCCATCCCCCGCAAGCCGCGCCGGAGGGTCGGCAGGCAGACCATAGTCGCCGTCAGCAGCGCGACGCAGAAGGCCGCACTCATCAGCGTCAGCGAGACCTGTGCCGCCTTCAGCATCCCCGGCAGCACGGGAGCTCCCGAAATCCAGGAGACACCGGCGTCGCCCTTCGCAAGACCGCTGAACCAGGCCAGCAGCCGCTCGATCGGGCTGCCGTCGAGCCCCAGCTGATTGCGGATGGCGTCAAGCGCTTCCGGCGTCGCCTCCTGCTCGGCGGAACGGGCGCGCAGGAGGCTCAACGCCGGATCGCGCCCCGACAGCCAGGGCAGCAATCCGACGAGCGTCAGCACGGCCAGCAACGTCCCCAGCCGTGACAGGGTCGGCACGAGCGCGTCGAGCCCCGACAGCAGCGCACGCCATGAGCGCGCCGGAGACCGGGTGAGAGCGGGCAAGCCCCTACTTCGCCGGTTTCGCAGCGAGGGCCGTCGCGCTTGAGACCAGAGTGCGTTCACGCGGGTCACGCACCGCGCCGGAGACCCTCAAAGCCTCTCCCTGGATCACGCGCTCATGCAGCATCGGGATCGCGGCGTCGGTCGACAGGATTGCGGCTTCGGCTGCCATGATCGCCTCGCGTCGCTGCGGGCCGGACGGCAGGGCGGCAGCCTTGGCGAGTGCCTCGTCGACCCTCACGTCGCAGAGCTGGGCAATGTTGAAGGAGCCCTTGCACGAGAAGTCGCTGAACATATAGGCGACAGGGTCGCCCGAATCGAGCACGGTCGCCCGCGATAGGATGAACGCGTCGAATTTTCCGGCCAGCGCGTCGGCCTCGATATGGGCGTATTGCCGGACCTCCTGGCGAACCTTGAAACCGGCCCTGGTCAATTGCTGCTCAAGGACCACCGCGACCTCCGGCAGTTCGGCGCGGTCGGTGAAGGTCGCCAGCGTGATCTCGGTCCCGTTCGGCTTGCCGGCTGCGGTTGGCGTGAGAACGGGCCGGCGCAACGGCGCGGCCCAGGCGATCGCCGGACCGAGCAGACCCTTTGCAACGTCGGCGCGGCCTTCATAGACGACCTTGACGATCGGCTCGCGCGCAACAGCGTCCCGGATTGCCGCGCGCAGCGCCGGATCGGCCAACGGACCGCGCTTGGCGTTGAGATAGAGCGTGTTGGTGCGCGGCATCGGCACTTCATGCACCAACGCCTTGTCGATCAGCGAGACCTGAGAGACGGGGATAGCCTCGACGATGTCGGCCGTGCCGGTCCTGAGAGCGGCAGCGCGTGCCGTGCCGTCCGGAACATAGTCCGCATCGATGCCGGCGATCCTCGCCTTCTCGCCCCAATAGCCATCGTAGCGGTCAAGCTTCGCGCTGGCGGTTCCGTTGATCTCCCGCAGCACAAAGGGGCCGGTGCCTGCTCCGATCGGATTGACCTTGCCATTTTCGCGATAGGCCTTGGCCGCCATGATCGCGAGCTGCGGGCTCGACAGGCGGTTGGTCAGCAGCGGATCGTCCTTGGCAGTGCGGACGATCACAGCGTCGTCACCATCGACCTCGGCGGTCAGTGTGACGCCGTCGAGGATGCGCGGCTTGGGAGCCGCGCGCGTGGCGGCCATCAGCGAGGCGGCAACGCGCTCCGGCGTCAGCGGCGTGCCATCATGGAAGTTCACGCCCTTGCGGATGACGAAGCGCCAGCTCAGCGGGTCGATCTGCTTCCATTCCGTCGCAAGGAAGGGCTGCGGATCGCCGCCCGGATCGAGCTTGATGAGCGTTTCCGCCATGCTCCAGCGCGAAAGTTTGAAGGCGTCGTCCGACAGCGGCGTCAGGCCGGAGCGCGGCGGCTGCAGCATGGCGAGGCGGATGCGCGCATCGCCGGGAGCAGGTGCCTGAGCCACGGCGAATGCGCCGGAGGCGGCAATCGCAACGCTGGCCAGCAGCAGTGTCGTTCTGGTCATGGGAAGTCCTCGGGACAGGTGTGTTCGGAAGGTCAAATGAGAGGCCGTCGCTCAGGCTGCGAACGCCGGTAAGCCCGGGTCCAGCCCCGGCGTGGCAAAGGGCAGCGGCGGCACCGCTGCGATCAGCTCACGGGTGTGGGAGTGACGCGGCTCACCGAGCAGATCGGCAGTAGGCCTGTCCTCGACGATGCGGCCCTCATGCATCACCACCGTGCGCTCGCAGAGCGCGGCGAAGACGGCAAGGTCGTGCGAGACGATCAGCAGGCCCGCTCCGGTCGTGCGCGACAGACTTTCGAAAACGGCGACGACCTGCTGCCGGATTGGCAAATCGAGGCCGCTGACCGGCTCGTCCGCCAGCAGAAAGGCCGGCCGCGTGGCGATGGCGCGGGCGATGGCGACGCGCTGCGCCTGCCCGCCCGAGAGTTCATGGGGGCGGCGCGCCAGAAACCGGCGGTCGAGCCCCACCTGGTCGAGAGCCTCCCGGGCGCGCTGGACGAGGTCGCAATCGACATGCAGTCGGATCAAGGGCTCGGTGACGAGAGCTTCCACGCTCATGCGTGGATCGAGCGAGGCGGCAGGATCCTGCGGGATGTACTGCACAGCCCGGCGATACCAGCGCAGCGCGGCGACGGAAGCCGGCGCGACCGTTTTGCATTGGCAGCGGACTTCGCCCTCGTCGGGCTGCTCGATCGCCAGCAGCGCGCGCAACAGCGTCGACTTGCCAGAACCGGACATGCCGACGAGGCCCACCCTCTCCCCGGGCTGCAGGCTGAGGGAGACGTCCGCGAGCGCGCGGTGCGGCGTTCCCGGTCGGAAGAGCGAGCGCCGCGGCGTCGTATAGCTGCGGCTGATGCCGCGTGCCGTGAGGTAGGAGCCGTCCTCGTTCAGCATGGCGTAAGCGCCTCGGCCGGTCGAAGCGGCGGCCTGAACGTGGCGATGCGCCCGGCCTGCGCGATCTCGATCAGTGAGCGGGTGAAGGGGTGGCGCGGGGCGGCGGCGATGTCGCCTAGACGTCCCGCTTCGATCATGCGGCCTTCGGCGATAATGATCGCTCGCTCGCAAAGTTGTGCTGCCGCGCCGAGATCATGGGTGATGAAGAGCAAGGCCGGAGCATGCGCGGCCTCCGTCACGTCAGACAGTACGCGAAGGACCTGCGCCTGTGTCACGACGTCAAGCGCCGTGGTCGGCTCGTCGGCAACGAGCAGCCCGGTGCGGCAGGCCAGGGCAAGCGCGATGCAGACGCGCTGGCGCTGCCCGCCTGAAAGTTCGGCCGGGCAGCGATCGAGCAGGCTTTCTGGAGCAGGCAGGTTCATGGCCCGGAGCAGATCGATGGAGGCCGTCGTGGCTTGCGCTCGGCTCAGTCCCTGTCGGCGCCGGAGCGGCTCCAAAAGCTGCCGGCCGATCGTGACGAGCGGGTTCAGTGCCGAATGGGAATCCTGGAACACCATCGAGGCGCGCGCGGCCTTGGGACGCAGCGCCACCGGAACGCCGGCGACCTCATGGCCGCCGATGACGATGCTGCCGCTGACATGCGTGTCGGGCGGAAGCAGCCCGATGATCGCGGCCGCCGTCACCGATTTGCCGGAGCCGGACGCGCCGAGGAGACAAAGCCTCTCTCCCGGAACCAGGGAGAAGCTCAGGCCGTCGACGATCCGCTTCTGGCCGATTTCGATGCAAAGGCCTTCGACGGTCAGGACCGGAAGCTCGTGGTGACGCAAAGCCGCTGCGCCTCCGCGCTGTCGTGATTTCCGGTTATGTTATAGCATTACAACACCCCGCCTGTTCGTCAACGGCAGGCCGGCTGTCCTGATCATCAATACGGTGGACTGCTGCGGCCCAGAGGCGACCAGAGAATACCGCCTGAAGCGCTTGACGCCTACAATCGATCGATTGATAGATCGTTCATGCGAAACCAGATCGAGCCTCACCAGTACGAGGACGCCGCCGAACTGTTCAAGGCGCTGGCTGACCCGGCGCGACTGCGGATTCTGGTGCTGCTGTCAGAACAGGAGCGCAATGTCGGCGAACTGGCGGACATGGACGGCGAGAAACTCGGCACCGTCTCGGCACGTCTGCAGCTTCTGCTGCAGGCACGCCTCGTCAAAAAGCGGCGCGACGGCAAGGCGATCATCTACGCGATCGCTGACCAGCACATCATCAACCTCGTCGAAAACGCGATAGAGCATGCCTGCGAACACCACTGACAAGCGAGAGCCAAGACGATGACCACCTGCAAGCTGCCCCACCACGAGAACCACGATCACGAGCACGGCCCTGGCTGTGGCCACATCGCCATCAAGCATGGCGACCATGTCGATTATCTTCATGACGGCCACCTGCATCACCCCCATGGCAACCATGTCGACGAGCATGTGATCGAGGTATCCGAGACCAATCCGGATCGCTGCACGCCCGAAAACGGCTGCAAGGGTCACGAGTCCGGCCATGTTCACGGTCCGGGCTGTGGGCACGAGGCCGTGCCTCATGGCGACCATATCGACTATCTCGTCGACGGCCGCCTGCACCATCCGCATGGAAACCATTGCGACGATCACGGCCCGCTGGAAATTGTCGGGCGCTGAACACTCGCCGTCCCGGCTCGACGGCGATCGGCGCGCTCTGGCTGCCGATTACGCTGGTCGACGCGCTGGCGTTTCTACGGACTGAGGGTTTGAGGTCGGCCTGCAAGAGGTCTTGATCGAAAGCGCCCGCCGCTGCCTCTCTGGATTGCGATCATCATAGCGGTTGCCGCCTAAGCGAGCCTCGCTTCGATGATCATCTGCCAGGCTCATTCCGATCCGCGCATTCCTCTCTCGACAGCCCATCCATCGTCAGGAAGAAGCGCTTCGCATGAGCCATGCGGATTCTGCTGCAACTACGGGCCGTTGATCGCCGGCTGGCTTCATAGCCAGCAGGCGATCTAAACTCACATCATACGCTTGATCTCGCCATAGGCACCCGTCGTCTTCAGCGTGATCGTGACGTCCTGCTTGCCGCGGTTGCGCCAGAACCAGCCATGCGAGCCGTCGAATTCGGCGGTGAGGACACCCTGCTCGCCGGCCGAGCCGCGCCCGGTCTTGTAGCTCTTCTCCTTGCCGCCCGCGCCGGGAGTTCCGTGCATGTCGTAGTTCACGACGCCGTCCTTTGCGGTCCAGGCGAATTCGACTTTCGCTCCGGCCTTCATGGTCAGCTTGTATTCGACGCCCTCGGTGGGTTTCAGCGCGAACACGGTCTCGTCGCTGCGCGAAGGCGCTGCCTGGGCGAGCTGGACCCGCTCGCCAGCCTGGGCCGGCGAGACGAACAGGCCGGCGATGATCGTGCCGAGCAGTGAGGAGCGCTGGTCCGGCGTTGCCGGCGCTGGTTGGGCCGGCGGCGTCTGGCTGTCCTTGATCCGGTCGGCTTCGGCCTCGGCGGCGAGCTGAATCTTGATCTCGCCCATCTCGGTCAGCTTCAGCATGCGGCCGATTCCGGTCGGGTCGATCGCATATTCGGCCGGCAGGACGATGGTGACGAGGACGGCGACCGCTGAGACGGCGGCGATGGCGGTGGAGCGCAGGAGCTGGGCCGTGGTCGGCAGCTCGGCGCGGGTGGGGAGGTCGGTGTTGTACATCGGGTGAGGTCCTTGAGATGAGGTCTTTGGGATTTCAGGAAACGAAGTAGCCGGTGAGCTGGTAGCCGACGAGGACGAAGCCCGCGGTGAGCATCCAGACATTGGCGGTGTAGGCGTGGCGCCAGAAGCCGGCCGTGCGGCGCCAGAAGCCCATGGCGATCAGGATCATGCCGAGCGCGGTCAGCTGGCCGAGCTCGACGCCGACATTGAAGGCGAGCAGGTTGGGGATCAGCCCGTCCGGCGAGATCTCGTATTCCAGGATCTTGGTCGAGAGACCGAAGCCGTGGAACAGCCCGAAGATCAGCGTCGCTGCCTTCGTGTTCGGCTGGTAGCCGAGCCAGCGCTGGAAGGCGCCCATGTTGTCGAGCGCCTTGTAGACGACCGACAGGCCGATGATGGCATCGATGAGGTAGCTGTTGATCCCGACGTTGAAATAGACGCCGAGCAGCATCGTCGTCGAATGGCCGAGCGCGAACAGGCTGACATAGATCGCGATGTGCTTGGCCCGGTAGAGGAAGAAGATCACCCCGAACAGAAACAGGATGTGGTCGTAGCCCGCCACCATGTGCTTGGCGCCGAGATAGACGAAGGGGAGCAGGTGCACCCCGGTGATCTCCTTGATGTAGCCCTTGTCGCCTTCGGCGACCGCGTGGGCCAAAGCGCTCTCGATGCCCGGCAGCAGGAGCAGAAGGCCGAGCGCGAGAGGAAACAGCAGACGCAAGGCTGCGTGATGCAGCAGGCGCCGCCCTCCGGTTAGAGGTCGTTGCATGAAGGATCCGATGGTTCGTCGTTGAAGTCTGCCGCGCGTGCGGCGCGAAGTTCAGGCGACGACGGATCGAGGCGGACGTTCCAGGCCCGCGGGCTCGCCGGAGGCCGAGCGTTGATGCTCGTGCCGGATCGCCGTGCGCGCAAAGCGCGGCGTACCCAGTGGGGTCAGCGCAACGATGTTGGCCGTCTCATGGACGTGATCGGCGGTGTTGTGCCCATGGATATGGCCGGGAAGACGTTCGTCGGCCTCGCCGTCGTCATGGGCATGCCCATGCGCCGCGATCTCGGCGGCGAGTTCCGCATGCCGGACGGCTTCGGCCTGCGCGATGGCGTGGGCGTTGTGGCCGGCCGAGACGTGCACGGCCGACAGCGTCATGCCCAACGCCATCGCGAGCGCGATGACGAGGCAGGAGAGCGCTTTGATATGGCGGCGCAGCATGATGAACAGATAGAAAGCCTGTTGCTTAACGAATGGTTGACGGCGCCGGGCCCCCGGAGCACGCCACTTCCCATATCCCCCCTGGGGGGTTATGGGAAGCCATGAGCGATCACGTCCACGCCAGCCATCCCGCCATCGCCAAGCGGCTGCGACGCGCCGGCGGCCACCTCGCCAAGGTCGTGGCGATGATCGAGGGCGGCAGTCCCTGCCTCGACATCGCGACCCAGTTGCAGGCGGTCGAGAGCGCCATCGTCCAGGCCAAGCGCACCCTGATCCAGGACCATCTCGATCACTGCCTCGAGCATGTCGTCGCCGACGTCACGCCCGAGCGGCGCCGGCCCATCGACGAGTTCAAGGCGATCGCCAAGTTCCTCTAGAAGGACCCGCCCATGTTCGCCGTGCTCGCCAACCGCACCTATGGCCGGCTCTTCCTCGCGCAGATCATCGCGCTGCTCGGCACCGGCCTGCTGACGGTTGCGCTCGGGCTGCTCGCGTTCAATCTCGCAGGTGACAGGGCTGGCACGGTTCTCGGCACGGCGCTGGCGATCAAGATGATCGCTTACGTCACCGTCGCGCCGGTAGTAGGGGCGTTCGCGGCGCAGCTTCCTCGGAGGGCCTTCCTGATAGCCATGGATGTGGTCCGAGCAGCGATCGCGCTCCTGCTGCCCTTCGTCAGCGAGATCTGGCAGATCTACGTGCTGATCTTCCTGCTGCAATCGGCCTCGGCCGCCTTCACCCCGACCTTCCAGGCGACAATCCCAGACGTGTTGCCGGACGAGAAGGACTACACCAAGGCGCTGTCGCTCTCGCGGCTGGCCTATGATCTGGAGAGCCTGATCAGCCCGATGCTGGCCGCCGCGCTGCTGACGCTGATCGGCTATCACTGGCTTTTCTCCGGCACAGTCGCAGGCTTCCTCGTCTCCGCCGCTCTCGTGCTCTCGGTGACGCTTCCGGTCTCGCCGGCCGTCGCGCGGACGGGCGGCATCTATGATCGGACCACGCGGGGGATGCGGATCTACCTCGCGACGCCGCGGCTGCGCGGCCTGCTCGCGCTCAACATGGCGGCAGCAGCCGGCGGCGCGATGGTGATCGTCAATACGGTCGTCTTCGTGAAAGGCCGGCTAGGGCTCGGCGACGGCGAGGTCGCGCTCGCACTGGCCTGCTTCGGTGGCGGCTCGATGATCGCAGCGCTCGCCTTGCCGCGCCTGCTGGAGCGGTTGCCCGACCGGCGCGTCATGTTCGCGGCCGCGATCTCTCTCGGTGGCGTGCTCGCGGTCGCGGCCGCGCTCCTGTCCGGGAGCGCGGAAAGCCCTGTCTCGACCTTGTGGTCGGGCCTGCTGGTGGCCTGGCTCCTGCTCGGACTGGGCTATTCCGCTGTTCAGACGCCATCGGGGCGGCTGCTGCGACGTTCGGCGAATGCGGAGGATAGACCGGCCGTCTTCGCCGCGCAGTTCGCCCTGTCACATGCCTGCTGGCTGGTGACTTACCCGCTCGCCGGGTGGCTCGGGGCTACCATGCCGGTCGCTCTGACCTTCAGCCTGTTCGCCCTTCTGACCGTCGCCTCCGTGCTGGTCGCAGCGCAGATCTGGCCGTCAGAGGAAGCCGGCGACCTCGTCCACTGCCATGACGATCTGCCGGCCGATCACCCGCATCTCGCCGGTGCCGCACAGCGCGCTCATGCCCATGGCTTCGTGATCGACGATCTCCATCGACATTGGCCCGCGCGCGCGGGTTCAGGAGGCTGAGCCTACCCTTGGAGCGTCCGGTTTGAGGCGGATCTCCAAGGTCAGGAAGTGGCGCATCTCGCCCGGAACAGCGCGCTTCAATAGCCAATTCGAGTGGCATCACATCGCGCTGGGCTAGCCGATTGAGAACAGCTTCGTCGAGAGCCTGAACGTGCGCGTCAGAAACCGTCGTGCATCGTCCGTCAGGCGGCGATCGCGTCCTGGGCTGCGGGGACAATGGCCGATAGGTCGAGCAGGCCAATGATGTCGTCGCCTTGGATGATCATCGCGTGGAGCAACTCTTCGGCGCACCCGGTGCACGGGGGGGGCGCATTGAACTGCTCGGGCGTCACGTTGATGATGTCGGAAACACCATCAGCAAGGAAGCCGGCGGACTGGCCGGCGTACTCGAAGACGATGACGACGCCACTGGCCGTATCGCCCGACAAGAATCCAAGCATGGCTTGCAGGTCGAAGACGGGCACGACCAGACCTCGTAGGTTGATCACGCCGAGCATGAACTGAGACCCGTGAGGCAGCTCGGTTACTGGCTGCCAGCCTCGGATTTCGCGGACATTTGCAACGTCAACGCCGAATTTGCGGCCGCCCAACGAAAACAGCACTAACTGCTGGACTGAGACCTGTCGGGCAGTGGTGTCAGAACGACGATCCATGGATGCACTCCTTTCGACTTGGGCGATCAGAATTCCGACCAGCCGACATCGCTGCGGGCATTGGCAACCTTGCGGGGCGCAGGGCGGGCACTGAAGGCCGCCTGGGCGACCTCTTGCAGTTGACGAGGACCAGCGGCCGCCGCGACGGCCACAGGCAACTTGGCGACCGGCTCCATCCTGGTCCGGAATTGTCCCATGAGTTCATCGAGCCGCTTGATCTGCACGTCGAGGGTCGTGGCAGATGCGGCGCTTTGCTCGGCCAGCGCTGCGTTTTGCTGGGTAATGCCATCCATGTGGCTGACGGTCTGGGCCATCTCGTCGATGCCGTTGGCCTGCTCACCCGAGGCGGCGGAGATCTCCTTGACGGTCAGAGAGACCCGGTTTGAAGCCTCGACGATTTCCCGCAATGTCTCTCCAGCATTCCGAACCAACTTGACGCCGCTGGAGACCTGCTCGTTGGACGAGGCAATCAGAGCCGTAATGTCCTTGGCAGCGTCGGCCGACCGCTGCGCCAGTGTTCGCACCTCGGCTGCAACCACGGCAAACCCTCGACCGGCATCGCCAGCACGAGCAGCCTCGACGGCTGCGTTCAACGCCAGAAGATTAGTCTGGAAGGCGATGCCATCGATCACCGTGGTGATTTCGGAGATCTTTTTCGACGCGCCTTCGATCCGCTCCATGGCGGCGATGGCATCCTGCACGATCATTCCGCCTGATTGCGCGACGCGTGAGGCTTCATCAGCGAGGGTGACAGACTGGCTGGATGACTGGGATGCAGCCTTCACGGAAGCCGCGAGTTGCTCAGTGGTGGCCGCTGTCTCTTCCAGGGCTGAGGCCTGTTGCTCGGTACGCTGAGACAGATCCTCGGCGCCGGCATTGATCTCTTTCGATGAGACGGCGATCTGTGTGGAAGTGGCCTTGATTGTGCCGATCATGCCCTCGAGGCGGTCCATTGCGCAATTGAACTGCTCGGCAATGGTGGCGTACTCGACGGGGATATCATTGGGCATTCGATGGGTTAGATCGCCATCTGCCAGGGCCGACATGGCGGTCGTGACATGCGCAACCGCCTTCTCGCGCTCGTCGGATTTCACCTGCTCGACGCGCTTGGCTTCGGCTTCAAGCCTTAGGCGTGCAGCTTCCGAGGCTTCGAGGTAAACCGAGATCGCGTAATCCATGTCGACGAGTGCAGCCTTGACGATCGCGCTCACCTCGGCTGATCGGTCATCGGCGCCTGGCATGACGCTGCCGAGCATGTTCTTCGGCCAGTTCGCCTTCAGGACATGGGAGAGCACTTTCTCGAGGATCAAGGCGTAGCCGCCGATGTACCAGCGCGGCTCCAGCCCGATGCGGGCATGGACTTCACCGACTTTGGTGACGGCGGCAACGAAGTTCTCATCGAACTCGCCTTTGGCGATCCGGTCCCAGTGGCTTGTCTGGCGCGCTGTCGCTCCGTCGATGTGGGACTGGCTACTGAAGAACTTGGCTGTCTCAGGGTTACCTTTGAGCTGGCTGTAAAACGCTGCCAGGGCGTCAGGAAGGGCTTCCCGGATCTGTGGCTCGACTGATTTGATGCGCGTTCGGGCAGGTGCATCGAGCTTCATGAATTTGAGGCGTTGGTCGAGTGCGTTTGCCTGGCTCATGGCCACATGACCTTCAGGTTTTGGAACATTCTCGGAACTCTCGATCCATAAATTCGCAAGGTAGGAACGGCGGCGATGGCCCGCTCAATCGTAACTGTGAGATCAGCAAGCCCGATCAGCCGATCAGAGGGCATCAAACAATCCTGCAGGCACTTGAGTAAGATCTAATTGAAAGCGCAGAAGGTTAATAATTTGTATTCGATGTAAATCTTCTGAATTTCAATTGATTTGCGTCAACACTAAATTTGATTCACGTCAAGTGATGGCTTGATCGATATCAATTTTATCGCATGAACTGTCGAACGGGGATCTGTTCATCAAGCCTTGGCGCCTGGTGCCAGGAGCGCCGTGAAGTGGGCGGCTGATGAGGTCTTGCCGCGTTCCCGTCGACCACGGCGGCTCGACCCGCCAAGGCTCACCGTCGGACCCTCGGTCCGGCGGGGACGCGACACGGACTTTGTTCGGGCCTCCTGCGGACGGGCTGCGGACATGCGACACCGGCCCAAAAAGCAAAGCCCCTGGCCTGCTCGCCAGGGGCTCGATGGTGCGTCATCGCAGGTGCTCAGCGGCAGATGGTCTTGTAGCCGACGATGATGGTCTCGCCGGAGTAGCGGTCGAAGCGCTTGATC
>LFEF01012345.1_pt1 | contig 14362 bp, 12 predicted proteins | sample 619371 | NCBI WGS metagenome assembly LFEF01 (sample SAMN03014291, study PRJNA259931) | freshwater metagenome | biome: lake; feature: waterbloom | place: China: Taihu Lake | collected 2006-08 | depth 0 m m
TCGGCTAGTCTTTTCGTATAGGTTCGTTTACTGGCGACAAAATCTAACTCTTCGCTCAAGGGTTTTCGACAATTATCGCACTTAAATTGACGACGATTAACTTGTAGGTACACTGGTTGTCCTGAGATTGGTAAATCTTTGACTAAATATCGATGATTTTGGTGTAGTTTATCGCTCTCTAACCCACAACGAGGACAGATTGCTTTTTTCTTTTTCGATTCGACTGGTCAAACTATACCGACATTTTCTAGGTGTCGATAGCCTTGAATAGAGGTTCCTTCTAGGTTCAAAAATTTGTCAAGTATCATAAGTAAAATACTCTGGTTTTTGGCTATTATATCAAATCTTAACTCGATTGTCTATCTTTTGGTATTAACCTGTTTGTGTCTAAAATTTCTCCCTGTATAAATTTCAGCTATTTTTGAGCGTAGGCACTATCATCGAATTTTATTTTAAGTTAATTATTTGCATAACAATTACCGAAGAGCCGAAAAAGCGTTAGCTAATGAGTTACAAGTAACTCTTAACCAAAAGTATTGTCCTGAAAAACCAGAGGGATGTTTTGTTAGCCATGATCTATTAGGAAATTATCCTAATCTCCCTAAAAAACAATTTGAAATTTGGATTGATGTCAACAAAATACCAGAGCCATTTCATTAAGCTAATTATTTAGTGTGATTTCAAATCTCACAGCCTTCATAAAAAAGGAGGAAAGGTAATGCAAAACACAAATCTCCCTATAAACATAGACTCAAAACTAATCTGGAACGATACAGGAATTAATCTTGTCGCTGGACAAGAATATCATTTTCAAGCAACAGGTCAATGGACAGACTGGACAATTACCTCTAATGCTGATGGTTATGAAAGTACTAATTTCTTTCTGAAACTATGTGAAAGACTACGACGAATGCCTAATTCACCTTGGTTTTCACTGATTGGTTCAATTGATAAAGATCAAGATAGTTTGTTCCTCATTGGCACAAATAAACAGTTTACAGCACCAAAAACAGGACGGCTTTACTGCTTTGCTAACGATGTGATCATCGCCTATGGCAATAATCGAGATAGCATCCAACTCACTGTAACTTCCTTAACTTGATAAAGGGAAAATATCCTATTTGTGAACCGTATGCTGTTGTTAAAGTAACCTGTCCAGAATCAGGCAAAAAAGGATCAAAAATGATGACTAACCAAAAACTGAAAGCTCTAGTCAATACTGTTATCAAACAATCTACCCTAGATAGCAGTCAGATTACTGATCTTACTCAAAAATTTTCCTTGACAGCAGGAGATGAACTTGAGATTAATAATTACAAATCTGCGAACAATAATCACTGGAAATTAGAATTAACAACTCCTGTTAATCAGATGACGAAATGGTTCGCTTATATGCCCCATGTCGAAATTAAAAGTAATGACCCTGTGGCCAAGATATTGCAAGATATTAAGCAGTCTCAATTTAAGGTGTATCATCGACCAACAGAACAAGATGGAGATGGAGTGGGGATTCCCCCTAATGGACAAGACAACCGTTCAGAAAGAATTTGTCCTGTGTACGTTCTTAGTCCAAGAAGACAAACAGATTCTTTAGTTAGACAACTGATTGCACTGCTTCGGGTCAAGGATACAGCGTTCATTATTGCAGAACGATTGGTACAATATCCCGAAGATTATCTCCCCACTATTTCTCAATTTGAAAAAGCGGTCATCGTCCAATCTTTTGTTGGTGTCGGTCCTCCTCAACCGGATCCAACTCCTTATCCAGATTGGGCAAAAGAAAGACACGACAAAGAGTTGTGGAGACTCGAACAATCTATCCGTCTATTACAGTCGATGAATCGAAAAATCTCAGCTGTCGTTTGTGCGATGGGAGATTCTCAAAAACATTCATCCAAAGATGTGCGAGAAACAATGCAAACAAGATTATACAATCTTCTGGATAAGTATAATCTCTCGGCTCTCAAACAGCCAATTACTTGGGGAGCAGATGAATTAGTAGCAATGGGAATCGCTCAAACTCTCCCTAAAACTAAAGTGCGTGTCCGCATCTCTAATAAGGAGACTGAAATGTGGTACGACGGGAGACGACCACCGCGAGAACTTGTGACTGAAAAATTACAAGCAGTTGGGTTAGAAGAATCAGAAACTGACTGGGATTTCGAGGTAGCTATTTTAACTCGTCGTCAAAATGGTAGTATTGATGATTATCAGAAAGACGACCAGAAACAAGCCCAATTAGATGAGCAATTTCTGGCTAAATACAAGAACTATTCTTCCGAGCAGCGCGCTAAATTAGTCATCATTGATGGCCGACTTTTTAATGGGGCTTGGAATGTCACTTCTGTGTTACCTTATGATGATTTATTGGCCTTCGGTAGTTGGGGAACATTTGGCAATTGTGTTGGCTCAACTTTGGCGGTGGCAAAAATTCTTTTCTACGCTAAAAATCCCGCCGCTCAAAGACAACTTTATTTAGAAGCCATTGCTCATGATGTTTTTGCTAATGGCTATAAAGAAGTTCAACGACCCGAAGAACCTAAAAGCTTCTGTAATCAGCTAAAAAATCAAACAGGAATCACTTTCAATCATTACGACGGATATGATAATCCTGCTACGGTCAAAAAAGTCTTTGAGGTCTTAAATCGGCACGTTAATGTCAGAATGCAAGAACATTTTGCAGCACTTCCCCTTGTTAATAACCGAGTCTTCCGAATTACCCCGCAATTTTGGCGCACTTTTGAGAGTGAAGTCCACATCTGGCCAAGATTACCAGAGGAAATTCATAAAGTTGGTATCTATCGTACCGATCTGGAAGCGATCGCTTTTAATCCTTCATTGGGCGATCAATTCGTCTAACAGTAAATTTTTCAACAATCCCATAGGAGAAATGCCATGACTTCCTTACAAATTATCAATCCTACCAATCATGCTCGATTTGAATGTCTAAAACCTGTTACTTTTACAGGCAAAGTCCCCACTGAAATGGTCACTGTAGAACTCAAAGCAGACGAAAAATATCCCCTGGGCAGTGGTCAGGTTAAAGCGGATGGTTCTTGGTCGATTACTTATTCAGGATTTACCAATATCGGTGGGCGCAAAATTACCGCCATCGGTTTTGATCAAGGAAATCAAAAAAAGGCAGAAACCAGTATCTATATTAATGTTGTTTCCGCCACGGATGGACTTGATAAAATTATCCAGATTGCCGCTAATTCCCAAATAGCCCGTTATCACTGGCTCGATCGAGGAGTTGCCCCCAAAGGTTACATTAAAGGCATGGCAGTTGTCTACGCTAAAGTTTATTGCCAGTTGAAAGCAGGTAATCCCTTTGCCAAAGAAATGGCGAAAGCTAACACAGGAAACTCCGATAAAGATGCCTTAGCACACTATGCTCAAAAATTCGGTTATTTAGGGATGAATAATAGCGTGGCAGGGGTTGATACCCTCAGACATTTATTTGTCTTGCTGATAGGTTTAGGAATGCGGGAAAGTTCTGGAAAATACTGTGAAGGACGTGATAGTTCAGCCAGCAATACCAGTGCTGAAACGGCAGAAGCGGGATTATTTCAAACAAGCTATAATGCCCGAAATTCTCATCTATTGTTACCTCAGTTATTTGAACAGTATTTAGCCAATTCATCAGGGTTTATCGAAATCTTTAAGGAAGGGGTTACTTGTCCTCCTCAAGACTGGGAAAACTATGGAGAAGGGAAAGGAAAAGAATTTCAACGCTTGTCGAAAGCTTGTCCGGCTTTTGCCGCCGAATTTGCTGCTATTGGCTTAAGAAATCTCGGAAAACATTGGGGGCCAATTAACCGCCTAGAAGCGGAAATTCGTCCTGAAGCTGATGCTATGTTACAGGAGGTTCAGAAGATTGTTGATCAATTGAATCTTTGTTCATTGTTTTAATTATCTTTTTTTCTATCTCTCAAATAAGGGAAAGGAGGGAGTTATGAAACTGTTCAATACTCTAATTGCTGGTGGATTATTAACTATTAGCTTTTTAGTCATTCCTGTGGCAACCAAAGCTCAGAACTTTCAAGAAAAAGTGGCTGAAAACGCTGTTAAAGAATGGCAAAATTTTCATAATCCACCCATTGTTGTCAGAGCTAAAGCAGATACTGAAATACGCAGAGATACAGGAACAGCTGAAAGACCTCTAGAATATGCTCAATGCAACATAGTTAATCGTTACTGGCGCAGTGTACAAACACCCCCTAGAGGTGACTTTTGTAGATTACCCCAAATAGCAAATAAAAATCAAGGAGGCTGGGATAATTATCCTTGGTCAGCCGCTTTTATTTCTTTTATTATGGAACAATCAGGGGCAGGTGATCAGTTTAAATATAGTGTCCGTCACGCTACTTACATCGTTGATGCTGTCAGAAATCGGGACAATCCTCATGCTTCTTTTCGAGGCTATCCCATTGATTGGATTCGTCCATCTGTTGGCGATCTAATCTGTGCGCCGCGAGGAAAAAATGCGGGTTTAACCTATCCACAGATTATTGATAAAGGAGATTTTGAATCTCATTGTGATATTGTGGTTGCCAAAAATAACAATCAATTAGAAGTCATCGGTGGGAATGTAGGAGATAGTGTGGCAAAAACGATTGTTTCTCTAGACGCTCAGGGACACATCAAAGTCACCAAACCTGATTTCAGACCTTGGTTTGTGGTTATCAAAAATAATCTCAGATAAGGTGCAACCCTTGAAGTGATGGCAAACTTGAAATCTTTAAGGAGAAAAGGCGATACAAATGGGAGAATCCTGCGCTTTTCCTCCCCTATAGTTAAGCGTATTGTAGCTTGATAAGACTATTATTTCCCAGCGATAGCTCAATGGATTGAGGGAAATATTCCTGCTGCCATTGTCCGGCACTAACAGCAGCGGTCAAAACCACCATTCTAACGATCGCCAGTGGGAGAGGAAATATTATCTTTAACGATCCCAACCAGAATGATGACAGGGGCTATATTAACGACAAAATCAGCGATAAAAGTCCCAATCGCCAAGATTAGGCGATAATAGTCGCAAAAACTCCCTAGCCATGCCGGTCTCATCGAGATGATCTGCATAAAAATTTAAGAATGATCCCCGTCTGGTGATAGACTTTTGACTGTTAAGGAAACAAACTCACTAGATAAATCATAGATTCAGTTGTAGGGAGGATCATCGAGTGGAAAGTACGCTAGGGTTAGAAATTATCGAAGTGGTCGAACAGGCTGCCATTGCCTCCTCGAAGTGGATGGGTAAAGGCGAAAAAAATACCGCCGATCACGTCGCTGTAGAAGCGATGCGCGAACGGATGAATAAAATCCATATGCGCGGTCGCATCGTTATTGGAGAAGGGGAAAGAGACGAAGCTCCCATGCTCTATATTGGCGAAGAAGTGGGTATCTGTACCCAAGCTGATGCCAAACAATATTGTAATCCCGACGAATTAGTCGAAATCGATATCGCCGTCGATCCCTGCGAAGGCACTAACTTGGTTGCCTACGGTCAAAATGGTTCTATGGCCGTGTTAGCGATCTCCGAAAAAGGTGGGTTATTCGCCGCTCCTGACTTTTATATGAAAAAATTAGCCGCTCCCCCAGCAGCTAAAGGTCATGTGGATATTAATAAATCGGCGACGGAAAACCTGAAAGTTCTTTCCGATTGTCTCAATCGTTCGATCGAAGAACTGGTGGTAGTGGTTATGGATCGTCCCCGTCACAAGGAATTAATCCAAGAAATCCGCAACGCCGGGGCCAGAGTTCGTCTGATCAGCGATGGTGACGTATCGGCCGCTATTTCCTGCGCTTTTTCGGGAACTAATATTCATGCTCTCATGGGTATCGGTGCCGCTCCGGAAGGGGTAATCTCGGCGGCGGCTATGCGTTGTCTAGGCGGTCACTTCCAGGGACAATTAATCTATGATCCCGAAGTGGTCAAAACCGGTTTAATCGGCGAAAGCAGAGAGGGTAATCTCGCTCGTCTGCAAGAAATGGGCATCACTAATCCCGATCGCGTTTACGGTTGCGAAGAATTAGCCAGTGGCGAAACCGTCCTCTTTGCCGCCTGTGGGATCACCCCCGGCACCCTGATGGAAGGGGTACGCTTCTTCCATGGTGGCGCTCGTACCCAAAGCTTGGTTATCTCCACCCAATCGAAAACCGCCCGCTTTGTCGATACCGTTCACCTGTTCGACCAACCCAAATACATTCAACTGAGATAATTCTCTGACCGGGTGGGGTGGGTATGGCTCACCTCGCCCCCATTGGTAAAAATATATAAAGTTTTTTTTCAAACATCTTTTATTTGCATCCCGATGGGGACTAAATTGCAACAATTAGAGACATAACGCACTGATCTTTATCAATAATTTTTGTAGCCTGAGCAACATTTGTAGGAGAACATAAATGAATATTGCTGTAGTGGGCTTGAGTCACAAGACAGCCCCTGTGGAAATTCGCGAAAAATTGAGTATCCCGGAAGCGAAAATCGAGTCCGCCCTTACCCACCTCAAGGGTTATCCCCACATCCAAGAGGTGGCTATTATCAGTACCTGTAACCGTTTGGAGATCTACGCCGTGGTTACGGATACGGAAAAGGGCGTGGTGGAAATTACCCAGTTTCTCGCTGAAATCGGGCATATTCCCCTTAATGTCCTGCGTCGTTATCTGTTTACCCTACTGCATCAGGATGCTGTCCGTCATCTGCTCCGGGTGTCGGCTGGTTTAGAAAGTCTTGTCCTCGGTGAAGGGCAAATTCTCGCTCAAGTTAAAAATACCCATAAATTAGCTCAAAAGTACAATACTATCAGTCAATTACTCGATCGCCTGTTTAAACAAGCGATGACTGCCGGTAAACGCGTCCGCACGGAAACCAGCATCGGCACGGGAGCCGTATCGATCAGTTCGGCGGCGGTGGAGTTAGCCCATGCTAAGGTGGCAGACCTCAGCGGCAAGAAAATCGCTATTATCGGGGCAGGGAAAATGTCCCGATTATTAGTTACTCACCTTCTGGCTAAGGGTTCTCAGCAAATTGCGATCGTCAATCGCTCCCAAAGACGGGCCCAGGAGTTGGCCCGTGAATTTCCTCACCTACCGCTGCAACTATATGGCTTAGAAGAGATGATGACTACCGTAGCGGCATCGGATATCGTCTTTACCAGTACCGGAGCCACGGAACCAATTTTAACTAAAACTTTATTGACAGAAGTGACGATTTCTGCTAGATCGCTGATGTTAATCGATATTTCCGTTCCCCGCAACGTCCATACCGACGTGAAGGAATTGGCACAAGTGCAAGCTTTTAACGTCGATGATCTCAAAGCGGTGGTTGCCGCCAATCAGGAAAGTCGCCGTCAGATGGCTAGGGAAGCAGAGGCACTCCTAGAGCAGGAAGTGGAAGCTTTCGAGCTTTGGTGGCGTTCTTTGGACACTGTACCGACAATTAGCTGTTTAAGAAGCAAAATTGAAGATATTCGCGAACAGGAATTAGAAAAGGCCCTCTCCCGTCTGGGGACGGAATTCGCCGAAAAACACCAAGAAGTTATCGAAGCAATGACCCGCGGTATCGTCAATAAAATCCTTCACGAACCCATGGTACAACTGCGCGCCCAACAGGATATCGAAGCCCGCAAGCGCTGTTTACAATCCCTGCAAATGCTCTTTAACCTCAGTGTCGGGGAGGAATATAGTTAGGGACTGGTAATCCACAAAAATTAAGGGCGATTCTATTGGTCTGTCAAGGTGATTTTGAGGGATTGGGAGCGGATAATTTGGCAGCATTCCCCTATCCACAATTTCAAGATTGACAGACCAATAGACTTTTGGCTGTAGAAATGCGGTAATTATGCCCAAATTGAGGGGGTGTTAAAGCGATGGAAGTAGGACAGAGGAGGGTGTGGGACCGCAGGGAGCGGTATAATTGATAGTTAGGCTGTTAAAAACTGAGTTCTCTCTTTCACAGATTTGTCATCAATCCCATTGTTAGCTTGTTATACTTGGAAAAGCATACTAAGCCTGAGTAATATGGAAAACCTTGCAGAAAAAGTAGCCTTAGCAGAAAAAGTAGCCTTACTCGAAAAAGCAGTCTCAGATGAGAGAAAAAGGCTGTCGTCTGATAGACTTGACATTTCTTTTGGGGAGTTGATCAGCCTATACAAAAATAATGAATTAATAATTAGACCAGAGTATCAGAGATTATTCCGATGGTCAGAAGCACAAAAAACTGCACTTATAGAATCAATTCTACTCTCGATTCCAATTCCTCCAATATTTGTGGCCGAGGATAAAAACGGTGTATGGGAATTAGTCGATGGATTGCAACGTGTTTCTACTTTCATAAGTTTTTTTGGTGAACTAAAAGGTAGTGGATGGACAATTGACTATCAAGAAGATATAGACAGATCAGGAGTCGAAGAAGAAGAAATTGATGAGGAAAGCGGGGAAGAAACTGGGGGGATAAAAACTATAAATAAATGGACTTTGCAAGAAGGAGGATTGGTCAAAAGCTTGCAAGGCTTTAATATTGATAATCTTCCAACAAATCTAAAAATAAACTTGAAAAGGGCTGTTTGTAGAGTTGAAATTTTGAGAGGAGAAAGTAGCACTTCCATGAAGTATGAGTTGTTTAAACGACTCAACTCTGGAGGTTCAAAATTAACTCCACAAGAGATAAGAAATGCAATTTATCGAGGGGTTAATCCCAGGCTTAACGAGCTTTTACTAAAAGTTAGTCAAAGCACAGTTTTCAAATCTCTTACTCAATTAAGTAGTGGCAAACTTAATGAATTATATGATCAAGAATTAGTTCTTAGGTTTTTTGCTTTCTACAAAAATGCTGAAAATGTTAATGAAAATATGGAGAAGTTTTTAAACGATTTTATGGAGGAAACTGTTCAGGACGCTAGTTTTAAATATGATGTTTATGAATCTCTCATCATGAGAGTTTTAGAGTTAATTTACCAAATAGAAGACAAAAAGATATTTAGAAACGAGAGAAACTTTTTTGTTCCAGCTTATTTTGAGGGGATATTAATCGGAGTTGCTCAAAATATCGAGACGTATGCTGAAGACCTTGAACTTTTGAAATCAAAGATAACACAATTAAAAAGTGACAACGACTTCAAAAGATATTCTGGGACCGCTTCTAATAGTAGAAGTCGGATTAGAAATCGTCTTAAAAGAGTAGATGAAATTTTTAAATAATAAACTTAGCAATAGACTATGGATGATTTTGATAGGGCATTGCAAGAGATTATTGAAGAGAGAATATCTGTTCTTTTCGAAATTGAGAGAGCAATTTTTACGAGAAGGTACTCTCTATCTTCAAAGCATCAAGACATTTTCTCAACTCAATCAATATCGATGATTTATTCTTTATGGGAAAGCTTTATCCAAAAATCTTTCAACCTCTATATTGATGAACTTAATAATGTTGGCAGAGATCTTCATGATTTTTGCGATGAAATAGTTATTCACCACATGGAAAACTCCTTTAAACAGTTCAAGGAATATCCGACAAATGACAATAGAAAAGTAAGGTTTTTTGCTTCACTTAAAGAGTTTCACGCTGGGGATAGCTGCACTTTTTCAAGAGTTGTTAATACCGAGAGTAATGTTGGTTTCAACGTCTTAAACAAATTACTCAAAAGCTTTGCACTTGAAAAGTTTCCAGAACATTGGAAGGATTATGCACATCCGAATCCTAATTTAAAGGAATCCTTAGAGTTATTTCTGCGGTTACGCAATGCTGTAGCTCATGGAGGTGATTTAGCACCAGAGGATAGGATTAGCCAGGAATTATATACCAGATTTAAGAAGTTGGTGACAGATTTGATGTACGAAATCCGATTGAAAATGTTGTATGGTCTTAAACATAAAACATTCTTAAAGTTGCAGTAGCGTATTGTAACAAATAGCAGGTAATAGTAATTAGCTGTAGCTGTAGGGTGCGTTCCCTGATGCAAGTCCTACTGCTCCACCAATAGATTTTTGGGAACGCACCATGCTCATTCATTGAAGCTGTGAGTCTAAGAGTGCGATGTCGAAGCCACTGCCTAACAGTACGTCAATCTTGTCGGGTGCGAAGCATGAAATGTAAAGCACCTTTTGAGTGGAATACTACAAACCTTCTGCGGTGATTATGCCAATATTGAGGTGATTAAACCCCGCAGTGCGCTATTAAGTTTCATTAAACCTCTTGCATAATTAATTTTTGAGGGTTCAAAAACGGCAAAAATAGGGATTAAATTGCATAAAATCTGCAAATAGACCATTTAATTGATTATTATTCATTCTTAATTCTCCTGACTACTGACGACCGACTCGGCTCTTCTGGTTTCTGTGTGAAAACGAGGTCTATACTGAATAGTTTCTTCGGCGAAATAGTCCTAAAAGTTTTGCCCGATAAGCACTTCACGATTCCATAAGCAAAAATTATCACACAAACCCGACAAGAGCCATGAATCCTGACTCCTGACCCCTGACTCCTAATCCTAACAACAATTTTTGATTTTTACAAGAGGTCTATTTTTAACTTGACGTAAGCGGTCAGGGATTGAGATAATCTAACAAGTATGTACGACAATGAAATCCTAGACTCTAGCAACTCCTTAAATAATCCTCTCGATGGGAGCGCTCCGGATCAAGCAGCGGAAATCCCCCCCGATCCAGAGGAAATGCTGTCATTGCTTACTTCTGCTCATGTCAGCGAGAGAATGATCGCCGCCCGCGCCTTTTGTGAATTGCGTGATGAAAGAGCGATCGCCCCGTTACTAGAAATGTTAAACGATGTCTGTCCCCTAGTGCGTGTCAGTGTCGCCTACGCTTTGGGCAGAAATCCCAGTCTTAACTCTGTGGAACCCTTAATCGATTTACTGACCAGAGATTGGAATGGTTACGTCAGAAAAGGAGTAGTTTGGGCCTTGGGCAACTGTGGCGATCGCAGAGCGATCGAGCCTTTGGTTCATGCTCTTAAAACTGATATTTCGGCGGTGCGATTATGGGCGGCCAGTAGTTTGGCCCAGATTGCCAAGGTCAATTATGAAGATATCATCACCGTCTTGCCGCCTTTAATCGAAGGATTGCGCCGAGATTTAATCGCCGCAGTGCGGAGTAATTGCGCCTGGTCAATCGGTCAATTATGCCGAGAATTGCCCTTCAATGTTATTTATGCCACGGCGATCGATGCTTTGATCGAGTCCTTGGTGGAAGATGAGGATTTAGGTGTCAAGGAAGATGCGAGAGGTGCTTTATTAAAAGTGGGCGACCCGAGAGGATTACAATTGATCGAGGAATTAGAGCTTGAAGGAATTATCTAAACCGCTAATTTTGGGCGTTACGGGGGCATCGGGGCTGATTTATGCCGTCCGTACTCTCAAATATCTACTTTTAGCCGACTACACGATCGATCTAGTGGCTTCCAAATCAGCTTACACTGTCTGGCAAGCAGAAGATAATGTGCGGATGCCTCCAGAACCGGAACTGCAAGAACAATTTTGGCGCGGCCAATGCGGGGTGATGGAAGGGGGAAAATTACGCTGTCATCGTTGGGGGGATGTGGGGGCAACAATTGCCAGTGGTTCCTATCGCACCCTTGGTATGGTAATTATTCCCTGTAGCATGAGTACAGTGGCTAAATTAGCGGGGGGGTTAAGTTCCGATTTGCTAGAAAGAGCGGCCGATGTGCAGATTAAGGAGGGCAGAAAATTGGTTTTAGTGCCGCGAGAAACCCCTTTTAGTTTAATTCATCTGCGTAATTTAACCACTTTAGCCGAGGCGGGCGTTAGAATCGTGCCAGCAATACCGGCATGGTATCACCATCCCCAATCGATCGAGGATTTGGTCGATTTTGTCATCGCTCGTACTCTCGATCAGTTAGATATCGATTGTGTGGCCATTAATCGCTGGCAAGGACATTAACAGTGATCAGTTATCAGTGGGTAAGTTATCAGTGGGTAAGTTATCAGTGGGTAAGTTATCAGATTGGAGTTTTAAGTGAGCAGTATGTGTTAAGTGAGCAGTATTAAATAGCTGGTTATAATTAAATTGAAGATAGATTTTGGGTTCGATCCCCCCTTAATCCCCCCTTAATAAGGGGGGTGTCTGACAGTTTTTAACACCTAACTACTTAAATAGCAGTTTCTTGCCATCTTTTCACTGTTTACTGATCACTGTTTACTGATCACTGTTTACTGATCACTGAATCAAGGGAGGTAAAAATGGGCTGGATTATGGTCTTATTTGCGATCGCTGTGGGCGGATTACTGATCTGGCAGAATCTGGGGGTGATCACTTTGGTCTTTTTTGGCGGTATTATGACGGTAAAACTGCCCCTAGCGGTCTGGGTGTTACTTTTCACCCTAGCGGGAATTATCAGTGGTTTAACCCTGCAATTTCTCTATAGTTTTGGTCGTCCTTTGGCTGCCCCAAAAGCTTCCCCTCCTATAGCCAATAATCCTACAGTTCCACCCCCATCTCCCCGACCTACCTATATTCAAGATACTACTGCTTCTGCACGGGGTAACGATTGGGAAAGAGATAGCGGTGATGATTGGAATTTTGATACACCCCCCCTTCGACGTAGCTCAGGGCAAGCCGAAAAACCGACGACCATTCAGGATCGGGAAGAATTCCCGCCTAGGGTTGCCGATTGTGAAAAAGTTGACCCTGAGCGAAGCCAAAGGGCGGATTTTGTCAAGCCTCCAAGTGACAGTTCTCAAACTGGCTCAGTTTATTCCTATAGTTACCGCACAGCCAAACAGACTCGCGGGGAAAAAGCCGATCAAGTGTACGATGTCAATTATCGGATTATTAAGCCCCCTACCCAGGATCAAAACCAAGATCGGGAGGTAAACAAAGCGGATGAAGAGGAGTGGATTTAACTTTCCCTTCGACGTAGCTCAGGGCAAGCCCCTCGACGTAGCTCAGGGCAAGCCCCTCGACGTAGCTCAGGGCAAGGACAGAGTGGAGGTTTCTACCTGAATCCCTCAGAGAAGATAGACTTTTCTGGCCTTGTCTCCTGTCTTACCGAAAATTTGGGTTTAAGGTTCCCCGCACGACCGGGCGGCTTTTAGATAATAGGTTGTCAGTTTAATATTTAATGTGTTAGAATAAGTTTATCCTGTCAAGCCTAGCGTAAATGTTTGTCCTAGAGTTTAAAGTTGAGGCTAAAACAAAACAATATCAAGCTATAGACGATGCTATCCGCACCGCTCAATTCATCCGTAATAAATGTTTAAGGTATTGGATGGATAACAAGGGTGTGGATAAATACGACCTATCGGCTTATTGTCGAGTTTTAGCGCACGACTTTAAATTTGCTGGTGAGTTAAATTCCCAAGCAAGGCAAGCATCGGCTGAAAGAGCATGGTCTTCTATTTCCCGTTTCTTCGATAACTGTAAAAAGAAGGTAGCAGGAAAGAAAGGCTATCCTCAGTTTAAGAAGTTTTCCCGTTCCGTTGAGTACAAAACAACAGGATGGAAGCTTCTTAACCCTAAAACCATTCATTTCAGTGATAAAAAGGAGATTGGAACACTTAAACTAAAAGGGACTTGGGACTTAGGATACTTTCAACAGTCTGACATTAAACGGGTTAGATTAGTTCGTAGAGCCGATGGTTATTATTGCCAATTTATTCTTTCTTGTGATGTTAAAGAAGATGTTAAACCATCGGGTAAGTGTATCGGCTTAGATGTGGGGTTAGCTTCTTTCTATACTGACCACGAGGGTAATAAAGTTGACAATCCTAAATTCTTAAGAAAGTCTGAGAAAAGATTAAAGCGACTTCAAAGACAGTTATCTAAAAAGAAAAAGGGAAGTACAAATCGTCAAAAAGCTAGACAAAGATTAGCTAAGGCTCATCTTAAAATAAGTAGGCAACGTAAAGACTTTGCTGTAAAGTTAGCCAAGTGCGTAGTTCACTCTAACGATGTGATAGCCTACGAAGATTTAAGAATCAAGAACTTAGTCAAGAATCATTGTTTAGCTAAATCGATCAATGATGCGGCGTGGTATCAGTTTCGAGAATGGATAGAATATTTTGGAGTTAAATTCGGCAAGATAACGATTGCTGTCCCACCGAACTATACAAGCCAAAACTGTTCAAACTGTGGTGAAATTGTTAAGAAATCTTTATCGACTAGAACCCATCAGTGTAAATGTGGGTGTGTTTTAGATAGGGATGAAAACGCCGCTATCAATATCCTTAAAAAAGGGTTAAGTACCGTAGGGCATACGGGAACTTTCGGGCTAGATCCGATAAACGCTTGGGGAGAGAATACCTCTACTTTTTCAGAAGCGATTCTGTCTAAGCAAGTAATCTCTTTGAACCAAGAATCCCCGTCGCTTTAGCGCGGGGAGTGTCAA
>LFEF01001092.1_pt1 | contig 14359 bp, 18 predicted proteins | sample 619371 | NCBI WGS metagenome assembly LFEF01 (sample SAMN03014291, study PRJNA259931) | freshwater metagenome | biome: lake; feature: waterbloom | place: China: Taihu Lake | collected 2006-08 | depth 0 m m
GAGGTACAGGATAGACCGCGCCCGTCTCCCCTGCCCGCGCGCCGCCTGTCGGCTGGGCAATCATCTACGGGGGGATTCACAAGCAGCCGGGGCTGGTGTTAGGCTCCTGTCACGGTACAGCCGGGGACGGCGATGACCGTGAGGAATGCGAGGCCCGCTGTCACTTGATGATGGCGGGCCTTGTCCGTTTCACCGCCTGAGCGGCTCTCTGCATCGTTTCGCGCGGTGAGTTCTCACCATGCCTCAGGTCGACCGACAAAAGCACGCGACCGCCCTCCCCGCTGGGCCTGACGCCACCCTCAGCATTCCTCATCAAATATCCTGGGGGTGTGGGGGCAAAGCCCCCACGGGGTGTTTCTTGTTTCTGATTGGGCCGCGCGTCTTTAGAAAAGTCTTTTATTGTCTATAAGAAAGGTCTGTATAGGCCAAATTCTCTCGTCAAATCAGCAACATGCGACATACTTTTGGGGCGAGGGTTACGAAAATTTGGGGCGAGGGTTACGGCTTTTGGGGCGAGGGTTACGAGAATCTGGGGCGAGGGTCTGAACGGCGGGCTGTCCCTCAAGGAAGCCCGCAATTCCGCGATTTTGGGGCGAGCGTTCCCGAATCTGGGGGAAGGATTCCGGCGAGCTGCACGCCAAACGGCAATGACGATATTTCAAGGGCTTAGGAAGTAAGCCCGAAACTGATACGGGCCTCTGCCAGGGGGATTTTGGGGCGGCGTTTACGGCCTACATTGAATAAAAACAGTGGGTTAGGACTACTCGTGGCCAGTACCCTTCTGCACACGGGCACCCAGCTCCAGCTCAAGCTGACGGGGCGAGGCGTGGCGGTAGTGGTAGCGGCGAGATTTCTTGTGGCCACTGCCCGTGACCTCCTCGCGCCATTCCGTGAGCCCCCCAGCCGCCTGCATGTCGCGGAAAGCTTCACGGCACTCCTTACGGAATTGCGCGCGGCTGGCGCTTGTCTCGTGGTCGCCCCACAGGTCGCGCCCTGCGAGCTGGGCTAGGCGCATCTCGTCTATGTAGGCAAAGTTGGGTTGGCTATCGATGAACGGCCAAAAGGTCTTGGCGTGGTCTGATTTCAGGCGGAACTGCACCTCGGCGTTGATGCTCACCAGGTGCGCCTTCTCGATCATTTCCAGCACGCTCGCGCCGTAGCGCACTTCCACGCGGCTATCGAGCTGCGCCCCGTCCCATTTCAGGTCGGTAATGATGGATGACACGCTGCCAGGCGTGTCGGGCAGCATGCCGCCGCGCCGGTTCTTGCGAATGTTTTCCATCTGCTCAAGCGAGCGGCCTTCGTGGATGATGACCGACACCTGCCGGATTTCCTCGAACACTTGCAGCAGGCTCAAGAGGTTGTTCACATGCTCGCTGCGCCCCATGACGGTCAGCATCTCGCGCCAGGTCGTGGTGGTCTGGTAGTGGCTGACGGTCGGCGGGATGAACGTGCGCGGCCGATAGTCGGGGTTCGGCACGGTGATCCGCGAGCGTGGCAACCGAAACAGGGCATAGATGGCGTCGCGGTGCTGACTGCCCAGCTCCCTCCCCTTCACCTCTACCACGGAATACCCAGGCACCTCGTACACGCGGGTAAAGTTGCTGTCGGTGATGAGCCCCTGGCGGCGCGGCGTGAACGCCGACGTGCGCGCCAGGCGATCGGGCATGACGGCGGGCTGCTTGCGCCCGCGTCGATTCTGCAAGGTGCGCATTTTGCGCTCAAGGCGGGCCATTTCAGGCTCGCTCAGCGCCTTCTTGACGGTCAGCCCGATCTGCGCCCGATTGGCGCGCTTCTGCTCCTTCAAGCTCTTGGGCACGGGGGGCTGGTCTGAATCGTCCATGCCGCCATTCTAGCGCGACACGGGAATGCTCGCACCAAAAAATGGGAACGCTCGCCCCAAAACAATCAGAGTCTTAGACGACATTCCCGCTGAAAGCTGCACGCAAAACAGGCACCAGTATAGCAGTATGCTAGTACGCTAGCGTGCTGCTATATCAGCAAGGCCCCCAAAGCCCTTGGCCTTCAGGTAGCTGTCCAGGGCCTTCAGATAGATGTCATGGGCCTTGCAGTCCTCGTGCAGGGCGATTTCCTTCACCTTCTTGGCCACCTTCGGGTGCAGATACAGCATCACCCGCGCCACGTCGGCCTTGTCGTCCTGGGCCGCTTTCAGGGGCACCACGCGGGCCGTTTCAACGGCGGGTACATCCTCGACCACGCGGGGGGCGGTTGCCGTCAGGCCCAAAGCCTCAAGCGCGGCGTTTTTGTTGGCTCTGGCCATGGGTCGCTCCTTCCATTTGTTTCTTGCACCAAGCCCACAGCTCGGCCACCTCGGCGGCGGCCTTGCTGGTCGGGTCGTATTCCATAGCCGCTTGGCCCAAGGCGTAGGCGTATTGCATGTCCATGCGCGCAGCGATGGCGACGGGGGCCACAGCCCCGTCGGTGCCAAGCCGCAAGGCCACAGTTTGGGTGACGCGGGTCTGGCGGTTCGGCGGGGCTTGATTCAGCACAAAGGCGAACGGACGGCCCATGTCTTTCAAGGCGCGGATAGTGGGGACGGTCGCATTGATGTCGGCCTGGCTCGGCCGTACAGGAATCAAGCAGAGGTCGGCCGCGTCCATGGCTCCGCGTGTCGCGGGGCTGTCCACGCCTGGCGTATCGATGACAGCCAAGGTGAAGCCTGCCGCTGCGAGCTTGGGCAGGGTCTCGGCCAGCTTTCCAGCCTGATTATGGTCAAGCAGGGCAGGGGTCTCGGCGCTGCGGGTTTCGTACCAGGCGGCGGCCGTGCCCTGGGGGTCAAGGTCAATCACTACCACCTTGTGCCCGTCAGTCTGCGCGGCCACGGCCAGATTGAGGGCGAGGGTGCTTTTCCCTGTCCCGCCCTTCTGGGTGACAAAGCTGATGGTTTGCATGGGCGTATCCTACGGCTGGGGAATCAGCCTGGCCATACTGTTATGCTATTATGCTAATAGACTGTTGCAGCAGCGCACTGCCAAAGCAGCATACTAGCATACTGCCACACTCCGCCTTGCTGTCCATGATCGCCAAAAAAAGGGGAGCGGAGAGGGGAGGGGTCAAGGGTTTAAGCGCAGCGGCCCTTGACGCCTGCCCGCGCTCCCCACCCCTTCACCATGGATAGCAGGGCAGGGCCGCCGCACGATAGCAGCAAAGCAGCATACTAGTATGCTGCTTAACCGCCTTAGAGACGGTCAACGATGCGCTCCTTGCTGGCGGCGGCATAGGCGCTCAAGGGATGCGTCGCCTGCCAATGGCGATCCCGCTCGATGGGTAAGCCCAAGCGGCCCCGTACGGCTTTCAGCTCGGAGAGGCTCACCGTGCCTAGCTCGGGGCAGCCCATGCCAAGGTCGCAAAGCCCGAACGCGGTATCCAGGTCGTAGGGGTCAAGCGAGGCCAACAGCCACGTGCCGCTGCCGTCAGGCGCGAACAGCTTCACCACGGGCGATGGGTCGTGGTCGGCGTCGGTGAGGGCGCGCGCGCCGTTCAACAGCAGCTGTTTCAGGTGCTGCTTGGTGAGTAGTTTCATGATGGGTTCTCCCGTTGGTTGGTTTCGCCCTTGCGGGCGCGGGAGAAAGGGCAGGGCGCTTCAACGCCCCCTGTCCTGCGCAACACGGGAGCGCAGCGAATGGAGCGGGCAGGGCATGGATAGGGGGCGGCGCTCTGCCAAAGCCGCGCTCAACCCGCATGGGATGAAAAACCGGAGGGAACGCCAGAAACTATCATAGCAGCATACTAGTATGCTGCTATCACGCCCATGCGCTCAGCCTCGCTCACGTTGTGGACTTCCAACACATGTTCATTACGAAGAACCGAACAGCGTCCCGGTCTTGATGTGATCGCGCTCGTATCCAACAACAGCCTCAGCGATATCCTGGTGGCCTTCTTTCAATCGTGCGATGTAGTACCACCAGAAATCTTCCGTGCTCAGCAGCTCCGCAAACTTGGCGGACTTCATCGTGAAGAGCCGATCCTGGGCGGCCGTGATCGCGGCGGGAATCTTATCGACCACATGTTGATGCGCATACATGAGGCAATTCTCCGCGAGCCTAACACAGTGCTGTGCGGCTCTATCGCGGACAACCTCTCGCGGCGTCTGGGCACGATCCGGAGCAGTCCGGAGATCGCTATACATCGACGGTTCGCGGCCGCGTTTAAGATGACCGATTAGATCGAGCGCGGTCTCTAGCGCCTTACCCTTATCCGGACTACTGAGGGCCCACATGCCCAATGCATAGTTGATCTTCTGCCCGTGGTTTTCCATCGACGTCCGCAGTCTTGTGCAGACGGCTGGATCGGCCAGATTCCGGTTCTGTGAATCGAAAGAAAATAGCGCTTTCCCCGCCTCCTCAATGCACGCCACCGCCAAAAAATAAGCTCGTGCAAAATGGTCATGCGTGCATAGAAGCGAGGCTTCAACAAGCAATTCATCCGCGTTACGTAGTGCGGCCTCACTGTACGATTTTAGAAGCGCGGTTGTTAGCTGGGGTATATGCGGTTTGCTCAAGGCTTCAACCTGCTAATGGTGCTGTGGCTGACGTTGTAGCTGCGAGCGATATCGCGGATGGGTTCACCCTGCGCCCTGCGCTGCAAAGCTTCCTGGCGTTGATGATGCGAGAGCTTGAAGCTGCGGCCAAGCTTGACGCCTCGGGCCTTTGCGCGGGCACGCCCTTCGCCCGTACGGGCCTTGATGAGGTCGCGCTCGAACTGCGCAAAGCCGCCCATGATGGTCAGCACCAGCCGCCCCTGGGGTGTCGTGGTGTCGGCCCATGTATCCGCCAATGAGCGGAATCCAGCCCCCGCCTGGGCCACCCGCTCAAGGATACGCAGCAGCTCCAAGGTCGAACGGGCAAGGCGGTCAAGCCGCGTCACTAGCAGGGTGTCGCCTGCCTCCAGGCTCGCCAGCAAGCGGCCAAGCTCGCGGCGGTCGATCGCGGCTCCGCTGACCTTCTCCTGGTAAATCTTGGTTGCACCTGCCGCTGTCAGCGCCTCGCGCTGTGCGTCGAGCGTTTGCCCGTCCGTGGATACCCGCGCATAGCCGTAAATCATGCCTGCATTATGCACCAGATTTACGCACCAGAAAAGCGCCGCGAGGGCAGGGGCTTAGTTTTGGTGCATAATTCTTGAATTATGAAAAAATGTCGTGCTTATCGCCGTCATCGTCGTCGATATCCGTTGCGGGTAGCGCGGCCTCTCCCCTGAGAAGAATGTTTTCTGCCTCTTCATCTTCAGGAGGTATGACCTCGTCCAGCAGCTTAAGCGCATAAGTAAGTTTGTTTGTGAGTTCAATTTTACGCTTACGGCTAACCCTATCCTTGAATTCTTTTCTGAGCCAGTCATTTAAGACTGATGCATTGTCATAAATCATCCCATAATCGCCATCGCGGGAAACAATTAAAATATGATGGTTGTCTTTACTTAATTTTGCACAATGAATTATTGATTCCCAATTTATTGCATCTCCAATAGAGGTGTCCTCTCTTTTTCGAGGCGGATATCCTAATATAAATCTCTTTCGTGCAGCATTTCGTATTGTAAAGCGTTCTTTGTTTGGGCGCTTTACATGAAAGCTTCCATTATGCCCGTAAATTCGGTTGATAGCCTGAAACACGGGGTCGTGACGACTGGGATCTAAAAGTATGTTTTCTATGGCCTTGCGAACCTCTGTATATTTTCCCTGTGCTGTTTTCACGCTTGATTGCAGCTTCCTAAAAGGCTTGCGCTCTGCGATAATTGGCGGAACAGAAAGCATCTTCGGCTTCTCCATTCCTTTCATAGTTTCATTAATTACTTTTTGTCTATTTTTCATAAACTCCATATAAACTTGATCGTTCAGTATAATGCTATCTTTGTGCTTCTCAAGAGCCTTCAAAGCGCGGTCGGCGCTTTCCCCGCCAAGCCGATAAAAGTCCAGCAATACATTCGTATCAACGAATATAAGCCAATTACCTTTGGCGGGGGCACGTGCCATTACGATTTTCCAATTGCTTTGAGATTCAGGCCTAAGAGCTGCCGGAGTGCTTCTTCGTCGGTGATGTCAGCTTTCCAGCCATATGCGGCTGCAACGGCCGCATCCAGCTCAGCATGGGCATTCACCAGCCAAGCTGGGCGGGCGTTGTAAAGGTTCGTCAGAGTTCGCGTCTTCAGCTCGTGCCTGGCGGAAATGCCAACTGGTTCGATGCGGTCGGGATAGCCTGCAACCACCTCAGGCACACGCTTGATGAGGTCGGGTGGGCTCAGCCAATTCTCGCGCAACTCATTCAGCCGCTTGGCTGCTGACGCTATCTGATCGGCGTGAGCGTTCTGATATTCTACTGGTGAGCGGTTTGGCTCCAGCCCAGCTGGAAATGGGAACGTTTCGAAAGTCATCGTCGGCGAATAGGTAACGTCGTTTCCCTTGCCAATCCAAGTGCACATTCCAAGCGTCCATATTTCATGGAATTTGCTGCTCAATATACCAAAGCATTCAAAATCTTGTCGGGGTATGACCACAAGCTTTTGGTTTGGCAGAAATGCTTTATCCAGAAAAGCAAAAACACGTGTACTCGATACCATAGGCGTTACAATATATCGTTCAACCTTATTCAGTGCAGAGCGCATACCTGGTCGAGATTCAGCATATCGCCACCAATTTTGCCTGTGATTAGTCCGCCGAACAGCAAAAGAACCATCATCATTTAATCTCTGCCTAAATGGCTTCACATGTTCTTTTATGTACTCGAAGGGCTTCTCAAAATAGGAGGCCTCGACCTCGCTCATATCGGCTCCAAAATCGATCAGCCACTTTTCAGGGCGTTCCTGCAAGAGATCGGAGCCATTCATAGTTCGGCGCAACACCAAAGCATTAGATTTACCGTTGACATTCAGCGGCAGCGATAACCATTTGCGGGCTAAATCAGGCTCAACATCAAATTTTCCATTAATGAATACGCCGATAAATGATGAATTAGCATTCTGCGTCAATCGCTTAGCTTTTGTGAGATCTGTATCATTACCTCTAGCAGTTAGGTCCGCCAATATGTTATGGGCGGGCATCCCGTTCAGTACAACATTCTCTGTCTTGGAATTCTCAAAGCAGACTAGGGAAACGCGAACCGCCGCACCGTCTAGATTCCACTCCTCGTCAGACCACGCGTTAAATATTTGTCCATCTGACACAATCGGCACCAAAACCTCGCGGTTGGCTCCTCCGCGAATTGAATTCGTTGCAACTAGACCAACACGTAATGCATGGCCGTGGGTGAGCTGGTGCCAAGCCTTTGCAAACCAATAGGTGACGAGATCGCATCCGCCAGGCACATCCGGCCAAGCAGCACGTAGAGACATTGTGTAATTCTCGCCCAGTTTTCGGATCATTTTTTTATTACCCAGAAACGGGGGGTTTCCGATTACTACGTCAGCATTAGGCCAATCTGCTTTGATTCCCTCTGAGGTGAGGACTGCATCACGATTTTCAATGTTCTTCAGCGGCTTTAGAATTGGCCTCTTACTAATGTCGAAGCCGTTTTTTCGCATCCACTGAATCTCGCCGATCCAGATGGTCACGCGCGCCAGCTCGGCCGCATAGGGGTTTAGCTCAATGCCCTGCACGACCTCAGGGCCGACGGTCGGGAACTGCCGCCCGAGGCCCATGGCCTCGGCCTCAAGGTTCACGCGGTGCTCGATGTCCTTCAAGGCCAGTAGGGCGAGATAGAGGAAGTTTCCTGAGCCGCAGGCAGGATCGAGCACCCTGAACCCGCGCAGCCGCTCCAGGAATCCTCCCAAGAGCGCGCGCTTCTTCTTGTCCGCCGTCTTCGGCTTCTCAATCTGGGCCTTGACCGCCTCCCACTCGCGCCACAGCGGCTCGATGATGACGGGCCGCACAATCATCATGATTTTTTCGGGGTCGGTGTAGTGCGCCCCCAGCTGGCTGCGCTTGGCAGGGTCAAGCCCGCGCTCGAACAGGGTGCCGAAAATCGATGGGTCGATGTCTGACCAATCCATTTCCGAGGCTGCGCCTATGGTCTTGATGTCGGTGACAGTCAGGGGCAGGGCGGTGGCGTCGTCAAACAGCCCGCCGTTAAACCATTCGATTTCATCCACGCCGAATAGGCCACCCGCGCGCATCGCCTCGAACAGCTGGCTGAGCATGGCGGTCGCCATGGCGGGCTTTAGCCGCGCCTTGTCCAGAATCTGCGAAAAGAGGCGTCGTGGCAGAAGATTGATGTCCTCGGCAAACATGCAGAACACCAGCCTGTTGACGAAGTGCGCAACGGCCTGCGGGTCATTGCCTGCCTCCCGCAAGCTGATAGCCAAACCTGCGAATTTATCGGCAACCTCGCGGGTGAGGGCATCAATAGTCTTTTTGGGCTTGAGGCGGTCAGGGTCGGTAAAAACCGAACGCAACAGGTCGCGCTTATTGGCGTCTCTCAGGTCGTCCAGCGTGATGCTGTGAACCTCTGAAACGGTGTTCGTCCAGTTGGTGTGGATGACGATCCGCTCCATGTCGGACACGACAAGCAAGGGCGGATTTTCGAGGGCGACGGCATATTGCTGGAGCTGGGCGAAAGCTGCGGTCAGGTCTTTGCGCTTGCCCTTGTATTCCCAGCCGAAATGGTTGCGCATCCACACGTCGGCCCAACCCTCGCCCCCTGCGGTCTTCGACGCGCCACGCTCGAAGCAGTAGCGCTCGCCCTTGGGGTCGGCGTCGGTCGGGTTATCCACCCCAAGCAATTTGCACAGGTCATTGAAGTGGGATTGCGAAGCCGAGCGCTCTTTGAGCGTCGAGGCGCGCCATTTCTCAATAAACTGGTCTGGCGTCATGCAGTCACCCAGCTCGGCGGCTTTGCGATGACGCTGCCATCCCCCAATCCTATTCTGTCTGGAACCTGCGCCTTAGCCAAGAGACCTGGGCGCACATACACGTGGAAGGATACGGCCCGCATCAGGCGGGCGAGCGGGGAGATGATGGGCAACGGCAAGCCCACGCGATTATGGCTCCAGCTCGGCCACAACATCTTGGCCGCGCCCAAAAACACGCAGGATGACCACATCACCCTCATGCACGGTGAAAGCAATCGTGGCCTGCCGACGATATCCCAGTATCCGCAGGGCCGGGCGAATGTCGTCGCGCAAGGTGCCCCGCTCGGGGAAGGTATCGAGCCCAAGACAATAGGCATGCAGACGGGCCACAAAGTCCCGGGCGACCGCCTCGCCGCCCCGTGGGGCGATGTAGTCGTAAAGCGCGCGAAGGTCGGCAGTGGCCTGCGGCAGAAAGCGGACGGTGTAAGCCATTACTTGGCGGTTTTCGCCTTCGTCGCATCCATGTGGGCTGACACCTCGGCCCATGCCTCATCGGCCGACAGAGTCTTCGCCCCAGCCTTGAGCGCATCAAAAGTCGGCGCAACCTCTTCAATCAGCCACTTTTCAACGGCGGCGTCACGGGCGGCAAGGGTACGCAGGCCGTCGCGAATGACCTCGCTCTCGGTCGCATACTCGCCTGAGGAGACTTTGCTTTTCACCATCTGCGCCATTTCATGGGGCAGGGTGATGCTGAGAGATTGCGTGGTGCGCATGGACGTAGCTTTCATTGAACCTAACCCCTTATAGCATGGCGCACGATTAAATCCTAACATTTTGTTCATTCTTTGTTCTGATCGCTCAACAGGGGTGCCATGCACCCCTGACTAGCCAAGCGGCAATGAGCCGGGGGAACGGCGGGTCAAGGGGTTGGTGCGGGCGCAAGCCATCAGGCTGAGCCTCGGCCCCTTGACGCGCGACGGGGCAGCCGCCCCTATTCATGCGCTCGTCTCGCTGGACTCTAACGATGCTTCACGCCCTTGCAGCCTCCCATGTGCTGCGCATCGCCAAGCTGCCCCTGGGCACGGTCGATGCGGGGACGCTCAACGATATTGTTGCCGCGTTCCCCCAACCGGCGGAGGCGGTGAAGCTGATGGGCCTCCAGCTGGGGAACTGCCCCATTCTGTTTCAGGATGTGAGCGTGAAGGATTTGGCCGATATCCTCGGCGCGTTCATCTTCGACGGCGAAGCCCCCTGGCCAATCTTCTACATGCCCGTGAACCGCATGGAGGGCTGGAATCATGACCCCGTAGCGGAGGCGTTCTTAGCTTACCTGCACAAGCATGGCCTCGATGTGCAACTGACGGTTGGCGGGCCTACCACCTGGCTGCGCGGGCACTGGGTGCTGCTGTGCGATATGCGGCTGCGCTTTCAAGTCGGCGCAACCGCGATCGAGTTAGAGCAGGTAAGGCTCTTACCGCCGACCAAATAACAAGCCGAGCAACGTCGCGGCGGCTTTGGGGGCTTGTGATTTCATCCCCTCTTTTGCGCCACGCCACATAGCTTCACCAGTCGTTTGCGACGCCTGGCCGTGCTGCATCGCCCGCCCGGCAAAGTTGTTGGACGGCGGGGCAGGAACAGGGTTAGGTATCGTCACAGGATTCCCGGCCGCAAACTGCTGGCGAAAGTAGTCATCGACTTGCTTGCCAACAGTGCTGCTACCAGCACGATAGCCATCAAAAAAGAATTGTGGGACGGGAATGCGGAACTGCGCGTCAAAGTGATGGCCATATTTAATCGCATAGTCGCACCAGTCTATCCAACGCGCGACAATCTGCTGGCCATTGGCCTTGCTCCAAGTAGCAAAATCCACGGAACCCCCCCAAAAAAATCCGCTGTCCGAATTTCCCGTCTCAAACGGACGCAAGCCTAACGGCTGAAGGAGGAAAGTCCAGCCTGTTGCGGCGTTCGAAAGAGCGCTCTTACAATAGGCATCGGCGTTGCCATGCAACGCGGCAGGGCTGACCCTATGGACGTGCTGCGTCTTTTCTTCATGTTGCTGCTGACCCTCCTGCGAGGGCTGGGCATCGCGCTGCTCGGGCTGGCCAAGGGCTTCGCCTGGCTCTCCCGTGTCACCCTCCGCGCCTTGCAGCGCGACTATCGCGCGCAAGGCGTCTTCGGCACGGCGCGCTGGGCGTCAGCCTGGGAGAAGTGGCGGGCGGGCGTCTACGGCGGTGCTGGCCCCATCATCGGCCAAACCGCGCTCGGCCGTCTGGTGCGCTTCAACCGTGACGGCATCGTGCATGTCTTCGCCTCCCCCGGCTCGGGCAAGGGCGTGGGCATCGTCGTACCAACCTTGCTCACCTATCCAGGCTCCATGGTGGTCACGGACGTGAAGGGCGAGAATTACGCCATCACGGCGCGCTGGCGCAGCAAGCTCGGCCGCGTGGTGATGCTCAATCCCTCCGACCTGGCCCGCTCGGCGCGGTTCAACCCCATGGACACCATTCGGGTGGGCACCGACCAGGAAAGCGATGACGCGGCGGCGCTCGCGGCACTGATGGTCATCAAGGATTCGGCTGATGGGCATTGGTCAACCAAGGGCATCGATCTGCTGACCGCGCTCATCCTGCATGCGCTCCATGACCCTGACCCCGTGAAGCGCACACTGGCGCAGGTGTGCAAGCTCTCGGTCGGCGGGCAGGAAGTCATTGTGGAGCGCGTCACCGACATTGCCGAGAACTCGCCCTCGGCGCTCGCGCAAACGGTAGCGCAAGGGTTCCTCGGCACCATGGGCACTAGCAAAGGCTTCAAGCCTGAGTTCTCGTCCATCCTGTCTGACCTGCAGAAGGCCACCAAACCCTGGGCCGAAGGCACGCCAGCGGGGGCCCTCTCCGCGAGCAGCACCTTCCAGCTCGAAGACCTGAACGCGCAAGAAATCACCACGCTTTACCTCTGCGTCGATGAGGAGAAGCTGTTTACCTATCGCCGCTGGCTGCGCGTCATGACGGGCTGCACGCTCAACGCCCTCATGCGCCAAAAGCGCACGCAGCGGCCTCGCCACAAGGTTTTGCTACTCCTCGATGAGGCCCGCGCGCTCGGGCGGCTCGACCCCTTCGTGGATGCGGTCGCCTTCCTGCGCACCTACTGCACGCCCATGCTGATTTGGCAGAATGTTGCGCAAGTCCATGCCGCCTATGGCGAGCAAGGGGCGGAGTTCCTGGCGAACGCTACCTGCCGCGTGTTCTTCGGCATCGAGGACCAGCCGACCGCGCAACTGGTGGCCGAGATGTGCGGGCAAAAGTCGGTGCAGTCCCGCTCGCAAGGGACGTCGCAACAGTCCGACGCCTGGCTACGCGAGAACCGCTCACAGAACGAAAGTGAGAGCGGCTATTACCTGATTGACCCCGCCGAAGTGCAGCGCCTGCCATCAACCATGGTGCTGGCGAAGATGCGGCACGTGCCCTTTCCCATGCGTTTGAGGCGCGTCACCTACCACGCCCGTTGGGCTTGGTTGTTCCGCTATGACCGCTGGGCGCCAGACGCTGCCGCTCCCGTCCAGGCGCAAAGGCCCGCCCTGCCTCCCGCGCCGCCTCGCGCCCCATATCCTGCCCCCAGCTGCGCTCCAGCTGCTGAGCCCGACGCAAGCCCGCCTCCTGGCGTCCCGCCAACGCCGCCGCCAGCTGACGTAGCGCGGTGGTGAGGATCGCCAGCTGGCCCGCCCGTTTGGTGGCATGAGCCGCCTTGCGGGTCTGCCCCTGATCACGCAGCCAAGCCGCTTTGCGTTGCTGATAGTCACCCCATTCGGTGAAGCGAGCTGACCGTGCCTCAAGGCGGGAATGGTCGGCTTTCAGCTTGGCGGTATTGCCTGACAGGATGCTCCACAACCAGGTTACGCGCGGCCCCTGGTCGGTACGCGCATAGTCGCGCACGCGGTAGGTCGGCAGTGGACGCCCTTTGCGCAGGGCACGCTGCTCGCGCGCGCGGCGACGCTCCTCGGCCTCTGCCTGACGCACGGCGCGCTCATCCGCGCGAAAGCGCCGCTCGCGCTGCCGCTCCTCCCATTCTTTGCGCCGCGCCCATCGTTCCTCGGCGCGCTGCAAGCGCTCCTGGGCGAATAGCTCCCGCTCGGCGTCTCGCCGTGCTGCGCGCTCCCGCTGAAACGCCTCGTAGCTCTGCCGCCTGGGCGGGCTTTCACGGAGCTGGTAGGGCGGCCGCTCGCGTCGCGCATTGCCTTGGCGATGGCTCCGGCTGGTGGGCGCAGCACCTCGGCCCTGCATGGCGCGCGGTTTCGGGCCGACATGAATCTCTGGGGCGCGGTCAAGCAGCATCGCGGCCTTGCGGTCGCCGCGTTCCTTGGCCGCCTCGCGCTGCTCCACCAGGGTGCGGTGGTCAACACGCGCCCGCTGCCCTGCCCGCTCCAACGCCAGATTGGCATGGTGCTGCCAGGCGGTGCGCCATTCCCCCAACAGCTCGCGGCTGTTCCACTCCCGCGTCTTGACCTCGTGCAAGCCTGCTCCGGTGGCTTTTCTCAGGGTCAGCATGATGTGGGCGTGAAAGTTGCGCGGGTCGTCCCCGCGCTCGGCCACGGGGTCGTGCAAGGCGAAGTCGGCTACCATGCCGCGCGCCGTGAACTGATCGCGGATATACGCCTGCACCAGCTCGCGCCGCGCATCAGCCGTCAGCTCGTGCGGCAGCGCGATGTTGATTTCCCGTGCCAGCTGGGCGTCCGCACGGGCTTCCATCCGCTCGACCGTGTTCCAAAGTTTCTCGCGGTCGGCCAACCACACCGCGCCGCCCTCGGGCACGATGATCTCGCGGTGCGCCACGCCCTGCTTGCGGCTGTAGTCCTGGGCCTTGTTCTCGCGCTCGTCGCGCAGCTTCTCTCCTGCCCGATAGGCCGCTGCCGCCACGGCGTTGTCGGGCTTGCTCTTGGGGCGCCCATCCAGGGTTTTGCGGCCCTTGCCGCGCCCCAGCACCTGCGCGCTGAAATGATAAATCGCCACGTGCCGTCCCCGTGAGCACCCACCTGCAACCGTCGCCGTATGGCGACACCTTCGCCGCCTCCTTGCCACACCCCCGGTTGGCTAGGTTGCGGCGGCGCACCTATGTCGCAGAGCGATGTATAAGTGCGCTATTATCTCCCTTGACCCTACCCCGCATTCTCGGCTGTTGTCCACCTGCCACGTCCGCCCGCCTCTGCTTCCCCGATAGGCACCCATGCTGCCACCAGACCTCAAGCGCTCGATGCTCCCGCCCAGCGCGTCGCAATGGCTGCGCCTCGACAATCTGCTGGTAGGCGCGTTGCTGGTGACCGCTGGCGGCTGGCTAGTGGATTTTCTGGGCTGCCGTTTCGGCTATTCCCTGGGCGTGTTGAACTGGCTGTATGGCACCCTCGAGCCGCTGGGCCTCGCCATTGCGGTATTCTGCGCGCTCATCGGCGCGGTACTGCTGGCGTTCCGGAAAAGCCCGTTGCTGTGGTTTGTGACGGCGGGTGCACTGCTCATCCTGCCGCGCCTATTCGAAGGCTATGCGCCAGCTGCGTGCGTCGCCTGACGGCGACACG
>LFEF01044793.1_pt1 | contig 14240 bp, 16 predicted proteins | sample 619371 | NCBI WGS metagenome assembly LFEF01 (sample SAMN03014291, study PRJNA259931) | freshwater metagenome | biome: lake; feature: waterbloom | place: China: Taihu Lake | collected 2006-08 | depth 0 m m
TACAGGGAGAAGGCTTCATGTCGGCCTGCGCCTCGGTTCCCGGCCGTGTGGCAGAGCCGACGCTGGCGGCTTGCGTGCTCGCCAGCACGCTGCGCATGCCCTGGACCAGTGGTGCTGGTTGCATCGGCTGCGGTGCCGGGCCGATCTCGCTCGGCGCGGCACCTTCGGCCATGGAGGCTTCCCAGGCGGCCTGTTCGGCCTGCTGGCGCGCCAGTTCGCGACGAAGCTTGTAGGTGAGCGCCCGCGCGCCCACGGCATCCGGCGGCTGCGGCAGCGTCACGGAGGCCGGCATGCGCGGTGCTTCCGGCTTCGATGCCGGAGCAGGCGCGCCGCTGCGCGGCAGTCCTGCAAACGGCACGTTGCTCGAAGGGGCCGCAGCCTGCGGCCTCTGCGGCTGCATCGCGGGCGCGCGCTGTGTGTGCGGCTGCGTCACAGGGGCGGGCTGCTGGGCGCCAAGCTGCCGGGCGTCCATGTGCTGCGGCGCGCTCGGGCGCGCGGCCTGTGCGCTTGTCGAGGGGGCGGCGTTCGGCTGAGGCTCCGGCTTGGCCGGCACCCGGTCGGGCGTGCGCGTGAAGCGCACGTTCGGGCCCAGCACGAAAGCCTTCTGCCAGACCGGTGTTTCCTCACGGCCCTCGATCTGGTTGGCCGCCGACTGATCGGCGCCTTCACCCTTGTTGTCCCCTAACTGATTGACCTGATACGCGGAATTGGAACGGGGAGGGTGCATCGAAAACCTGAACGCTGGCGGGATACAAGAACGCGAAAACGGAGCTATCTGAGTAGAAAATAAAGGTTAACGACCGCTTTCCGTTCAGCAGTTATCGCTAATGTGCGGTCGCCCTCAAAACGACGGTTTCGACCCCGATGCCGCTGTTGCCAAAGCCGAATTTCCTCCCCTGCGACAAGAAGCGGGACCCCAAGTTTTTTTCTCGCGCCCTGTCTCGGCTCGGGCTATGGACGGTAACGAACAGAAAGCCGGTCATGTCGAAGAAAGAGAAGCCCAGCCCCTTGAAGAAGCTCCTGAAGGCCTGGACATCAGCAGGTCCGGAAGAGCGTCAGGCCTTTCTCGATCTGGTCCAGGCCGAGGCGCGGGCGAGGGGCACCGACACCTCGTGCCAGGGCCAGGACCCGGTGCCCGGGGATGCCGCCGCCCTGATTGCCAATGGCCGCTATCTCCTGCCCTCGACCATCGAGCGGGTGGAAGCCGTCATGCGCGCCCGAAAGCTCTCGCCTTCGGGTGTCATGGCCGAACTCGGCTTCTCCAGCCGGGATGCCTCGCTCACCCGCGCGCTCGCCATGAAGGCCTCGCTCAGGCTGTCGGTGATCGCAGCGCTGGCCGATTGGCTCGCCGAGCACGAGAGGCAAGGTTGAGTCGCCCATGCCCCACACCCTCGTCGCCCCCGTCGAATTCGTCCAGGACATCAAGAAGAGCCGATTCATCGGCCAGGCGGCATCCATCGCCAGCGAAGAAGACGCCAGGGCCTTCCTCGCGCAGGTCTCAGATCCCGCCGCCAACCACAATTGCTGGGCCTGGCGCCTCGGTCAGGCCTACCGCTTCTCCGATGACGGCGAACCCTCTGGCACGGCCGGCAAGCCGATCCTGCAGGCGATCGACGGCCAGGATCTCGATGGCGTGGTCGTGGTCGTCACCCGCTTCTTCGGCGGCATACTGCTTGGCAGCGGCGGCCTGGTGCGGGCCTATGGCGGCACCGCGGCCCAGCTGCTGCGCGCTGCAGACAAGCGCGAGATCATCCCGATGGTCTCGGGCACCTGTGCGGTGAGTTTTTCGGATCTCGCGCTCGTCAAATCGCGCCTGACCGCGATCCCGCATCTCGTCCTCGACGAGAGCTTCACGGCAGAAGGCGTCGATCTCACCGTCACCCTCCGGCAAGGCGACGAGCCACAGGCGATCCGGCTGGTGCGTGATCTCACCAGCGGTCGCTCGAACCTCGTTTTTCCCGATTGAGGGTTTAGCCGTTCTGCTTGGCCTTGTCCTGGCTGGACAGCTGCTTCCACGAATTCTGCTGGGCGAGCATGCCGCGCAGATATTGCAGGTTTGCCGCCGCCTGCTGCGGATCGAGTTCCTGCGCCGCAAGCTGCTCGGCTTCCTGGAACCGCCCCTGCAGACCGACGACCAGCGCCAGGTTCTGGCGCACGCGGCTGTCGGCGCCCGGCTGCTGCGAGGCCTGTCGCAGGAAACCTTCCGCCGTCTTCAGATCGCCGGAGAGCACGAAGGACATTCCCATGTTGGAGAGCACGCTCGGATCGTTCGGCTGCATCTGCAGCGCCATGCGGTAACGCGAACGCGCTTCGCTGGAGCGGCCGAGTTGGTCGAGCACGGCACCTTCCGCCGAATAGAGCCGCCAGTCGGGCCGGTCGGGCGTCTGCGCCCGCTGAATGGTGCCAAGCGCCTTTTCCAGCTGGCCGGCGGCCGCCTGCGCCTTGCCGAGAGCCGCCAGCACTTCCCGGTCGCTCGGATGAGCGATCGCCACCTGCTGCATCACGGCGAGCGCCTGGGTATTGCGCCCGGTCATCATCAGGCCGTTGGCATAGGAAAGACCCGTATTGCGGTCCTTGGGGTTGCGCTCATAGGCCTGGCCGATCCCTTCGACCGCGGCATTGAGCTGCGGTCCGCTCAGCTGGTCGAGCTGCCGGTTCATCTTCGGGATCGAACCGGTCGTCAGCTCCTTCTTCGACGAGGCACAACCCGTCAGCGTCAGCGCCGCCAGCACGAGGCCGGTCGTGGCCATGAACTGCAAACGGTTTGCCGAGCCTGGATTTCGCATGCGCATGGTGATCGTCCCGAGTTAAATCGTCCCCACCGCCTCTTCAGTCCAGGGCGGCGCAACCTCCACTCAAGCAATAATCTGTTAACCCTAACGGAGTGTTAATCGGACTCGTCCGCGATTCTTCAGCCGTCTCTCCAGAAAGCGTCCACCATGGCCCCGTTCCAGTATATCGAAAGACCATCGCCCTTCAGCACCAAGGGCGGCAAATCGCTGCCGGTCTTTGCGGTCACCCCGGCCCATGTCGAGACAGGAACGCTGGAACCGCTCGCGCTGGATTGGGCCAGGAAGGCCGGCTTCAAGGCAGAGGCCGGCTCGGTCCTGCTGATCCCGACGGCCGATGGCCATGTCGGCGGCGCGCTCTTCGGCCTCGGTTCCAACCCTTCCGAAAACCCCTATCTGACCGGCAAGCTCGCGCGCGCTCTGCCGGCCGGCGAATGGCACATCGAGACCGCGCCCTTGACCGCCAACCGCCTGCTGCTTGGTTATGGTCTCGGTGCCTATAGCTTCGACCGCTACCGCTCCGAACGCGTCACCGAACCACGCCTGCTGATCCCGCAGGATGCCGATGCCGCCGACATCAAGCGCCAGATCGCTGGCGTCTATCTCGCCCGCGACCTGATCAACACGCCCGCCAACGACATGAGCCCGGCGGATCTCGAAGCCGCCATCCGTCGTCTCGCCGAGCACTATAAGGCGGAAGTCTCGGTCATCACAGGCGATGAACTGATCGAGAAGAATTTCCCCCTTGTCCATGCCGTCGGCCGCGCCTCCACGGTCGCTCCGCGCCTCATCGAGATGCGCTGGGGCAAGAAGGGCCACCGCAAGGTCACCCTTGTCGGCAAGGGCGTGAGCTTCGACACCGGTGGCCTCGACATCAAGCCGGCCTCCTCCATGCTCCTGATGAAGAAGGATATGGGCGGCGCGGCGAATGTTCTCGGCCTGGCGCTGATGATCATGGATGCCAAGCTCAAGGTCGACCTGCACGTCGTCATCCCCGCCGTCGAAAACGCCATCGCCGGCAATGCCTTCCGCCCCGGTGACGTTTACAGGAGCCGCAAGGGCCTCACCGTCCAGATCGACAACACCGATGCCGAAGGACGGCTGATCCTTGCCGATGCGCTGGCCTATGCCGATGCCGAAGAGCCGGAACTCCTGATCGACATGGCAACGCTGACCGGTGCCGCCCGTGTCGCGCTCGGCCCGGATGTGCCCCCCTTCTTCACCGATGACGAAGACCTCGCCCATTCAATTGCCGAGGCGAGCCTGGAAGTCGATGATCCGCTGTGGCGCCTGCCCCTGCACAAGGGCTATGAGCGCATGCTGAAGGCCCAGATCGCCGACCTCACAAACGCCCCCTCGGGCGGCATGGCCGGTGCGATCACCGCAGCCCTTTTCCTCAAGCGCTTCGTCTCGCCGAACCGCCACTGGGCGCATTTCGATATCTTCGGCTGGTCCCAGACTGAGCGCGCCCACTCGCCCGTCGGCGGCGAAGCCCAGGCCATCCGCGCCCTCTACCGCTACCTTCAGTCCGGCGCCAGCTGAGCCGGATCGAAGCCCCCTTGCCAGATCGTTCCATTACCGGAATGATGCGGGCGAGGGGTCTTTTCGCCCTGCTGGATGACGAGGGGAGGGGCCATGGGCCTCGAAATGACGGCAACCCAGGCGCTCGGCCTGTGGCACAGGGTAACGCTCGATCAGGTCCTCAAGGATGGACATGATCTCACCATGCGCCAGCTCGCCGTCCTGCTCGAGATCTATCTCGTGCCCCCGCCGCATACCGTGCGCGGCCTGGCTGCAACGCTCAACGTAACCAAGCCCGTCATCACCCGCGCGCTCGATACGCTCGGCGAAATGGGCCTCGTGGATCGCGTCCGCGACGACCTCGATCGCCGCAGCGTCATCGTCAAGCGCACCGTCAGCGGTGCGCTCTATCTCGAAAAATTCGGCGACAACATCATCGCCAGGGGCCGATCACTCGGCTGACGGAGACTTCCATGCTCGACCGGCGGCTCAATGCCTTCCGTCCCGACCTTGCCGACATCGCCCTTGAGGGTCAGGTCGAGGCCGACCGTTTCGTCTCGTCCGAACCGGCGATGGTCACAAGGCCCGTCGTCGCGCTGCGCCCGAAGCCCGATCCTGCAGTCGGCATCGACACCGAACTGCTGATCGGGGAAGAAGTCCGTGTCTTCGAGCGCAGGGAGGGCTGGGCCTGGGTCCAGGCCGTCGACGATGCCTATGTCGGCTATCTGCCGGAAGAGGCACTCGGACCCGTTATCGCCCCGACCCATATCGTCACCGCGCCCCGCACCTTCGTCTATTCCGGGGTCGATCTCCGCTTTCCCACCCGCATGGCCCTGTCGATCGGAAGCCGGCTGACGGTTGTCGGAGAGGCGGAGACCCGCGGCACCCGCTACCTCATTCTGCCGGACGGGGGCGCACTCGTCGCCCGCCATCTTCGCCCGATCGCCGATCCGCCCGCGCCGGATTATGTCGGCGTTGCCGCCCTTTTCCTCGAAACGCCCTATCTCTGGGGCGGCAAATCCGGTTTCGGTATTGATTGCTCTGGCCTCGTCCAGCTTGCCATGTGCCTTGCCGGCCAGAAAGCCCCGCGCGACAGCGACATGCAGGCAAAGGACCTTGGCACGCCGATCGAACTGCAGGAGCTGAAGCGCGGCGATCTCGTCTTCTGGAAAGGCCATGTGGCGATCATGGAAGACGAGACGACCATGATCCACGCCAACGGCAACACCATGTCCGTGGCGCGGGAAACGCTCGAAGCCGCCATAGAACGCATCGGCTGGCTCTACGGCACCCCGACCGGCTACCGACGCCCTGTCGCCGAAACGTGATGATGCCGGGCTTGGTGGCAGCGGCCGGAATGCCTATATCGGCTTCGTTACAGCTGACGAGATGATTGCCCATGCTGCCGGTCCGCCAAAATTCTGATTTGCCGCGCAAGCGCCTCCTGCTTCCCCTGGCATTCTTGCTTGCCGGCCTCGTGTCACCGGTCCAGGCCGCCGAAGGCATCGCCTGGGGTCAGGCTGGGCAGGAGAGCTTCAAGGATCTGCCGGGCGTCAAGCCGCAGGATCCGGCAAACCAGTTTGGCGAAAACATCAGCTGCGAAACGCGCACCGTTTTTCCCGATCGCCACTTCGGACGCAACGAGCTGCGCGACAGCCTTCCCTACACCGTCTACAGATGCGAAAAGAACGGCATCATCTACGAAGGGACTCAGCCGCCGCGTACGGGCCGCATGTGGTATCCGGGCGTCAATCCGCGCGTCATCGACTGATCACTCGAGCGGCGATAACGGTTGTTTGATGAAAAAAATGCCGTTGCGGCGGCAAGTGAGCCCGCTTTGCTTAAAGTTTTAACGACGGAACAAACGTCAAAATAGCGCTTTTCAGCGATGCTACCCCATATAGCCGCATTCGTTCGCCGAAGTTTTGAGGTCTGAATTGCGGAACTTCAGAATCAACGGGGGTAGCGTATGCTTCTGGAAAAGCTTCGTCAGGGTTGGCTGGATCGCTCCGGCAATTTTGGAATCATCTCGGCGGCTCTCGCTCCGATCCTGCTGGTCTCGGCAGGGGGCGCGCTCGATATTGCCAGTGCCTATAACACACGTGTCGATATGCAGGGGCAGCTGGATGCAGCGATGCTGGCTGCGGCACAAAAAAGCGGGACCACAGCCCAGGAGGTCGAGGCCCGCAATTTCCTCGGACTCGATGTAAACGAGGACAAGATCAACGAAACCGTTGGCTTTCGCCTGACGGCGAACGCAGATGGGTCCCTCACCGGCGACTACGAGCGGCAGGTTGACAATAAGTTCCTGCGCATCATCGGCCTTTCCAACTTCACGCTCGACGTCAGCACGACGGTCGCAGCTAGCCCCGCGCCGGCAGGAGGCAATGGCTGCATCTATGCGTTGGGCAATCGAAGTCAGGCGGTGCTGATCAACTCCGGCGCCAATGTCAGGTCGGAGAAATGCGAGGTCCATGTCCATTCGACCAGCAGTCCGGCCTTCATCATGAATGCCGGCGCGACGATCGACACGGCCAAGTTCTGCGTCAAGGGAGCGAACTTCATCAGAAACGGCGGCACGCTGACCAATCTGCAGACGCGCTGCGCAGCGGAAGCGGACCCCTTTGCCGGCAAGCTGCCGGAGCCGCCGGTGCCATCCACCTGCACCACGTCCGGCACCAGAGATGGCCAGAACATCACGCTGCAGCCAGGCAGGCATTGCAGCACGACCTTCAACGGTTCGCCGACGATCACCTTCATGCCCGGCCTTCACATCATCTCCGGCCGCATGATCATCAATTCCGGCGCAACGGTCAGGGCCGAGGGCGTGACCTTCTATTTCCCGGACGTCAACAGCGAGATCCGCGCCAATGGTGGCCTGAGCTTCACGGCGACGGCACCGACGACGGGGGCCTACAAGGACATCCTGATGTTCGAGAAGACCAGCGACGCGAACAACAATCGCAATCCGCAGCAATACATCTTCAACGGCAGCCGGGGCGAGATCCTCAAGGGCATCATTCACCTGCCCAACCGAGACGTGACCTACAACTCGACGACCAACCAGACCAACAACATCACCCTGGTCGTCAACACGATCATCATGAACTCGGCAAACTGGAGGATCGAACCCTATTCCGGGGCAGGCCCTGCCGCGACAAGCGGTCTGAGCAATCCTCGTATCCTGCGCTGACCACAGGACAAGAAATCAGGAAAGGGCGCCCGTTCGGCGCCCTTTCGACTTTTTGACACGGGTTTCAGCCCTCGTCCTGGCCGAGCAGACCATCGAACACTTCAAGCAGCGCCTCGCTGATTGCGCCGCCCAGTTTCTGGCCAGCTTCCCTGACCGCCTCTTCGTCCATGTCGCGGGCGGCAAGGGCCAGCGCCGTGCCCTCCTGTGCCACGATTTCCTTGGCCCGCTCGATGGCCCAGAGCGCAAAATCACTGCGGCTTTCGATTGCGACGGTCTCGTCCATGGTCTGTCCTTCTCGTCCGTTTGCTGCGCTGGGAAAGGGGGATGGGCGCGTGGCCGAAAGCGGCGGAACACGCCTTTTCAAGGCAAGAAAAAAGCCCGGCGAACCGAGCTTTTTCTGTGTTTGACGATCGCATAAACTGCTGATCTCAAATCGGAATTTGGTGCCCAGAAGAGGACTCGAACCTCCACGCCTCGCGGCACAGGTACCTGAAACCTGCGCGTCTACCAATTCCGCCATCTGGGCGACGAGGAGCCGTGTAAAGGCACTGCTCCGGCCTGTCAACCGGCTTTTTGAAGTTTTCATGTCGACGCGGGGAAACCGCCTGCCGGAAAAGAGAGCTCCTGCGCCGCCGAGCCATGTCCCGTCGGCCCTGTGGAGAAAACGCTGTGCTATCAGGTGATGACGCCGTCGTGAAAAAGCCGTGATCGAAACGCTCTATTTCCGGGTCGGCATACCCCCATCAGGGTCAGGCCGGGACGAAAAACAGGAAGACGAGATGACGATTCGATCCGCATGCTTGGCCTTGGCTTTGGCCGGTGCCCAGTTCATCACCCCGGTTGCCGAGGCCGCTATGCCGAAGCCTGTGCTGCAATCCCAGGAGCGGCCGACCAATGTCGAACGGGTCGATCTCGTTTGCGACTTCTCCGGCTGCTACGAGACCTGGGATCGCCCGCCGCCGCGTCGTCCGCGTCCGCTTCCGCCGGATTACTATCCGCCGTCTGTCTACGACGAGCCGCCGATCTATCGCCCGCGCCCGAGACCGCCCGTCTATGTGGAGCCGGGTTACCGTCCCCGTCCGCCTGTTTATGTCGAGCCCGGCTATCGCCCGCCGCGCCGGTCCTGGGAGCGGCATGTCGACTGGTGCCTGGATCGCTACCGGTCCTATAATCCCCGCACCAACCAGTTCTTCTCGTCGAGCGGTTATTACAAGGTCTGCCGATCACCCTTCTATTGATCGGCCGGAATTCGAAGGCGGCCATCCGGCCGCCTTTGTCGTCTCAGCTGTCCAGACCCTCGTTTCGGCTTGCCCGGTCGACATGGCCGAGATCGCGATCCGGGTCGATCGCATCCCGGACCTTCTGCTTGAGCTCCTTCGGCCCTGGAAACCCGCCATCGCGCTTGCGTTCCCAGATCAGCTCGTCGTTCAGCCGGATCTCGAAGATCCCGCCCGTGCCCGGAATGAGCGCAACCTCGCCGAGGTCGTCGGCAAACGTATGCAGCAATTCCTGCGCCATCCATCCGGAGCGCAGGAGCCAGTTGCACTGCGTGCAATAGGTGATCGAAATCCGCGGCTTGCTCACTGTGTTCATCCTCGTTTCACGAATAAGTTAACTTGATAACTCAACTTTTATGACTCGGACAATTGCCACGTCGGCATCCTTGCGCCAAGACGCAAAAATCAGCGTCACTAAGGAGTTTTGCATGTCCAACGACCCCAACCGACTTTTCATTCCCGCCCTCGCCCCTGTCTATCGCTCCGGCCATGATCTGGTCGAGACCCTGCTGCGCGTCGTCGCCGGTCTCTTCTTCACCATTCATGGCGCCGGCAAGATTGTCGATCCGTTCGGCGCTGCCGGCATGGTCGAAAGCCTTGGCTTCTATCCCGGCGTTTTCTGGTCGCCACTGCTGGCCGCTACCGAATTCTTCGGTGGCATTCTTCTCGCAATCGGTCTCTTCACCCGTCCGGCTGCCGTTGCCGCGAGCTTCGTGCTGCTCGTGACCGTCTACTTCCACTGGATTCAGCTCGGCCAGGGTTTTTCCGGCGCGGAGAAATCCCTGCTCTGGACGGCGATTACGCTGTTCTTCGTCTTCCGCGGCGGCAACAGCCAGTCTGTCGATGCGCGTCTGAAGAAAAGCTTCTGAGATCGCGGGCGGGCGTCCCTTGCGGCGCCCGCCGTCTTGCAGTGCACGCGCACCCATGCTTTTTCTGGACAACCCGCCCCAGAGATCCGATTCCCCCATGCGCGTCGCCATCGTCGAAAACACCAAAGTCACCGAAACCGGCCAGGTCGGCATTGCCCTTGCGGAGGCCGGTGCGAAGACCGTCACCATCCGCGCCTATGCCGGCGAAGCCCTGCCTGATTTCGAGGCCCATGATGCCCTGGTCGTCTTCGGCGGCGAGCAGAACGCCCGCGACGACGACAGGCATCCTTATTTGCCGGATCTCGCGAACCTGATGCGCCGCTTCGGTGACAGCGGCAAGGCGGTGCTTGGCATCTGCCTCGGCAGCCAGATCCTCGCCCGTGCCTATGGCGGTGAAAACTTGATCGGTGCCGCTCCCGAATTCGGCTGGCGCACCATTGGCCGCACCGCGGCCGGCGGCGTCGATCCGGTGCTTGCGGCCATGCCCGACCGCTTCCTCTCCTTCCAGTGGCACGACGACACCTTCACCCTGCCGGAAGGGGCAGCCCATCTTGCCGAAAACACAGCCGCCCGCCACCAGGCCTTCCGCATGGGCCGTGCGGCCTATGGCTTCCAGTTCCATTTCGAGGCCAATCGTGACGTCGTACGCAACTGGATGACGCATTTCCCCGAAGTCATCGAGCGCAAGGAGCCGGGCTGGCTCTCCCGCCATCCGGAACTCGAGCCGACCGATGGCGCCCTCTCCGATGAAGCGGGCCTTGCCATAGCGCGCGCCTGGGTCCGTCAGATCGTGGCCGCCTGACAGCGCGACCTGCCACTCGACGCAGAGCGGCTTTGACCGAAATCAAGCCACCTGTCCGATCCAGATGGTATCTCCGGCGTCATGAATTCGGAGTGTTGCCCTTGTCCCTGTCCGCCTTTGCCCTCGCTGTCCTGCTTCTCCTCCTGACGCCTGGACCGACCAACACGCTGCTCGCCGTCTCCGGTGCGGCGCGCGGCCTGAAAGCCTCGCTCCCCCTGATTGGCGCCGAGCTCGGCGGCTATCTCACCACCATCCTGCCGCTGGTTTTCCTCGCCGCACCGCTGCTGGCCGATCAGCCGGTTGCCGCCATGGTCATCAAGCTTGCCTCGACGCTCTGGGTCCTGCTGCTGGCGGCCCGTCTCTGGACCCGCCCGCCCTCGGCCACGGAACCGGGTGCTGTGACCACCTTCGCAGTCTACTGCACCACCGCGCTCAATCCGAAAGGTCTGATCATAGGGCTCGCCCTCATGCCGCCTGCATCCCTTGCATCCGCAGAGGAGCTGATGCGGCCATTGCCCTATCTCGCAGTGTTTTCCGTCACGGTGGTCTGTGTCGCCACCTGCTGGTTGAGTGCCGGCGCTGCCATCCTGCGCCGTGTCGCAACCACAAGTCCGCTGCTTTTCGGACGGGTCGCCGCAAGCTTCCTCGTGGTCTTTGCCATCAGCCTTGCGGGCCGCGCCATCGGCTGGATTTGATCTTCCGTCATCGTCTGCCCCCTTGCGACTGTTCCGTCACCGTGCTTAATCGGCATTCAATCGATTGAGATGGCTTCAGAAACCTGTGGGAGGGGGACATGAAAGCAGTGGGGAAGCGCATGGTTGCGCTCTGCTTCATCATGCTGGCGCTGGCGCTCCAGCCGGCTTACGCATCGACGGTCGGGGCCGACAAGGTCATGCGCGACTGGTATCGGCTGATCCTGGAACTCGTCCGCCACACGCCGACCTATTCGCCTCCGGTTGCAAGCCGCGCCTTCGGCTATCTCGGTGTCACGGCTTACGAGGCGGTTGCCTCCGGCGATCGCAGCATGACCTCGCTGGCCGGCCAGCTGAATGGCCTCACCCCCGTGCCGCAGCGTGCGGGAGGCGTCAGCTATGACGAGGCGGTCGTGATGCAGGCCGCACTCTCTTCGGCTGCCCTCGAACTCTTCGGCAATACCGGCCCGACCGGTCAGCGCGCCCTGAAGCGCCTGACGGAAAAACTCTCGGCAGAGGTTTCCAAAGGTCTGGATGCCGAACTCGTTGCCCGCAGCGAAGCCTATGGCCGGAGCGTCACCGACCATATCCTGACCTGGTCGGAGAGCGATGGCGGTGCCAAGATCGAGAATATGGGCTTCCCGCTCGAATTCACCCTGAACAACGGGCCTTCGCACTGGGTGCCGACCAGCCTGATCAACCAGCAGCAGCTGCCGCTCCTGCCCAAATGGGGCGAGAACCGGCCCTTCGCCATGCCGACTGGCAATGCCTGCCCGCTGCCGCCGCCGCCCGCCTATAGCGAGGAAAAGGGCTCGGATTTCTACAAGGAAGCTTTCGAGGTCTACGAGACCGTCAAGAACCTCACCCCCGAGCAGCGCGCCATTGCCCGCTTCTGGTCGGATGATCCGATGCTCTCGCCCACCCCGCCCGGCCACTGGGTCGTGATCGCGCTGAAGGTGCTCGACGAACGCCAGGCCAGTGCCGCCGAGCATGCCGACCTGCTCGCGCGCCTCGGCATCTCGCTCGCCGATGCCTTTATCGGCTGCTGGTATTCGAAGTTCGAATACGACCTTCTGCGCCCGGTCACCTATATCAAGCGGGTCATCGACCCCAAATGGGAGCCGGTGCTGATCACGCCGCCCTTCCCGGAATATCCCTCCGGTCATTCCACCCAGTCGGGTGCGGCGGCGACCGTTCTGACCGCCTTCTTCGGCGAGAACTTCGCCTTCACCGACAACACCCATGAGAAGGACAAACTGCCCAATCGCAGCTTCAACAGCTTCTGGGATGCCGCCAACGAGGCCGGCATGTCCCGCCTCTATGGCGGGATCCATTTCCGCGCCGCCATCGAACGCGGCCTGGAACAGGGCCGTTGCATCGGCGAGAAGGCGGTTGCTTTGAGGACGCGCGGATGACCGGATCGATCACCTCCGGCGCAGCGCGCCTTACCATCCTGGGAACGCTGGCCTTTGCCTTGCAGGCCGGCACGGCACTGGCGAACGGCGGCCCGCTCGTTCCCCGCTTTGCCGACGAAACCGCAACCAGCGGCATCGCCAGCACCTATCGCGGCGATTGGGAATACATGGTCGGCGGCGGCGCCGGCAGCTTCGACTGCAACGCCGATGGCTTTGCCGATCTGGTTCTGGCCGGTGGCGAGGACAAGGCCAAGTTCTACGTCAACCGCAGCCAGCCCGGCGGCGCGCTGAAATTCGAGGAACAGGCCTCGGGCCTGGAACTCGACAAGGTGGTCGGCGCCTATCCGCTTGATGTCGATGGTGACGGCAATCAGGATGTCGTGCTGCTGCGCTCCGGCGAGAATGTCCTGATGCGGGGCTTGGGCGAATGCCGCTTCGAGCGCGCCAACGAGACATGGGGCTTCGACGGCGGCGACGCCTGGTCGACGGCGTTTTCCGCCACCTGGGAAAAGGGCAATGCCTGGCCGACGCTCGCCGTCGGCAATTACATCGACCGTTTCGAGGATCTCGAACCCTGGGGCTCCTGCACAGACAACTGGCTGCATCGCCCGGTCTCGGCAAGCGAGCGCCGCTTCGCGCCTCCTGCCCCGCTCAATCCCTCCTATTGCCCGCTGTCGATCCTGTTCACCGACTGGAACCGGTCAGGCACCCCGTCTTTGCGCGTCTCCAACGACCGCGAATATTATAAGGGTGGCCAGGAACAGATGTGGAAGCTGCCGCCGGGCGGCACGCCAGAGCTCTACACCCAGGCAGAAGGCTGGCGTTACCTCCGGATCTGGGGCATGGGCATCGCATCCCACGACCTCGATTTCGACGGCTATCCCGAATATTTCCTGACCAGCATGGCCGACAACAAGCTGCAGAAGCTGGCCGAGATCCCCGCCGACGGCAAGCCCAAGCCCTCTTACGCCGACGTCGCCTTCGCCAAGGGCGCGACGGCCCACCGCCCCTATATCGGCGGCGAAATCCGACCCTCGACGGCCTGGCATACGGAGTTCGAGGACGTCAACAATGACGGCCGCACCGATCTCTTCATCGCCAAGGGCAATGTCGCCAAGATGCCCGACTTTGCCGCGAAAGACCCCAACAACCTTCTGGTCCAGGGCGAGGACGGCAAGTTCATCGAAATGGGCGACAAGGCCGGCGTCGCCTCCATGGCAACCGGCCGCGGCGGCGGACTGTCCGATTTCAACCTCGATGGCCGCATCGATCTGCTCGTCGTCAACCAGGGCTCAGCCGTGGAAATCTGGCGCAATACGACGGAAACGCCCGGCCGCTTCCTGCAGGTGGCACTGCGCCAGGACGGCCCGAACCGGGATGCCATCGGCGCCTGGATCGAGGTGAAGACCGGCGACTATATCCAGCGCCGCGAAATCACCATCGGCGGCGGCCATGTCAGCGGCAAGACCGGCTGGCACCATTTCGGTGTGGGCGATCAGGCCGAAACCGAGATCCGTGTGCTGTGGCCGGATGGTGAGGCGGGCGAATGGCAAAAGGTCTCGACCGACGTGTTCTATGTGGTGGAGCGCGGGGTGGCGCCGAAAGCCTGGAAGCCGGGCGAGGGGATCTGAGGCTCATCTCCCCCCTTGCGGGGGAGAACGGAAAATCGAAGGCTTAGGCGA
>LFEF01018005.1_pt1 | contig 14205 bp, 13 predicted proteins | sample 619371 | NCBI WGS metagenome assembly LFEF01 (sample SAMN03014291, study PRJNA259931) | freshwater metagenome | biome: lake; feature: waterbloom | place: China: Taihu Lake | collected 2006-08 | depth 0 m m
CCGCGCACCCCGCGCGGCGGCTCGCCACGCCACGCCGCTCATCCTTGTTCCGGGAGGTTCCCATGCCGACACGCCGCCGCCTGCTCCAGACCGGCCTTGCCACCATCGCCATGCCGACCGTGCTGCGGGCCCAGGGCCTGAGCGGGCAGATCACACTGATGTCCTATAGCGGCATCTTCCAGGACAACTACACCAAGGCGGTGGTCGAACCCTTCCTCGCCGCCAACCCGGGCGTGAAGGTGAACTACGCACCGGGCGGAACCTCGGCGCAGATGGTCGGCTCGGTGCGGGCGCAGAAGGCCGATCCGCAGATCGACGTCGTCATCATGGACGTGACGACCTCGAGCATCGGCAACATCGAGGGCCTGTTCGAGAAGCTGACCCCGGCGGAATTCCCGGTGCTCGAGGAGCTGGCGCCCGAGGCGCGCGCAGCCGGCGGCGAGTTCGGCCCGGCCGTCACCTTCGACCACCTCGTGCTGGTCTACGACACGCAGAACCTGAAGCCCCCCATCACGAAACTGGCGGATCTCTGGCGCCCGGATCTGAAGGGCCAGCTCGCGCTCTCGGCCCCGCCGAACATCCAGGGCCTCGCCCTGACCGCCATGGTCGAGAAGATGGAAGGTGGCGACCACCGCAAGTCGATCGACGCCGCGATGAGGAAGCTCAAGGAGCTCGCCCCCTCGGTGAACACCTTCGAGCCCAATCCGGACGGGTACTCGCTGATCCTGAACGGGGTGGTGAAGGTCGCGACCGGGTGGAACGCCCGCTCGCAGCTCTATGGCGACCAGTCCAACGGCCGGATCGGCACGCTGCTGCCGCCCGAGGGCTCGGTCTTCCAGATCAACACGATCAATCTCACGGCCGGCTCGAAGAACCGTGCCGTCGCCGCCGCCTTCGTGAAACACGCCCTGTCCCAGCAGGCGCAGAAGGCCTTCACCGAGCGGATGTTCTACGCCCCCACCAACGCGAAGGCGCAGATCGACCCCAAGGCGGTCGCCCGGACGGCCGCAGCCCCGGAAAGCCGCGCGAGCATGATTCCCGTGGACTGGAACGACATCCTGAAAGTCCGCGACCAGTGGAACAACCGCTGGCGCCGCGAAGTGATTTCGGCCGCCCGGTGAGCCTGGCACGATGAGCTATCTCGAACTGGCCGGCCTGCAGAAGCGCTACGGGACCTCCGTCGCGGTCGACGACGTCTCGCTGTCGGTCGCGAAGGGCGAATCCGTCGCCCTGCTCGGCCCCTCCGGCTGCGGCAAGACCACGACCCTGCGCATGCTGGCCGGCCTGATCGCGCCCGATCGCGGCACGATCCGTGTTGACGGCACCGAGATCACCAAGCTGCCGGCGCACAAGCGCAACATGGGCTACGTCTTCCAGTCCTACGCGCTGTTTCCGCATCTCTCCGTCGCCCGCAACGTCGCATTCGGCCTGGAAGAGCGCGGCGTCGCCAGGGCCGAGATCGCCCGTCAGGTTACGGAAGGGCTGGCCATGGTCCAGCTCGGCCATCTCGGCGAGCGGCGCCCACGCGAGCTCTCCGGCGGCCAGCAGCAGCGCGTCGCTCTCGCCCGCGCGCTGGTGATCCGCCCTTCCGTCCTGCTGCTCGACGAATCCCTGTCCAATCTCGACGCCAAGCTGCGCGACGCGATGCGCCACGAGATCCGCTCGATCCAGCGCTCGCTCGGCATCACCACCCTCTTCGTCACCCACGACCAGGTCGAGGCGCTGACGATGTGCGACCGCATCGCCGTGATGAACCGCGGCCGCATCGCCCAGATCGGCACAGCAGAGGATATCTACGAGCGTCCCGCGACGCGCTTCGTCGCCGAATTCGTCGGCCGGATGAACGCGCTCCCCGCCACGCGCGACGGCGACGGCAAGGTCCTGCTCTGGGGCGGGCGCCAGCCGCTCGCCGCCCCGCCCCAGGGCGAGTTCGATCTCTTCGTGCGGCCGCAGCGCATGCGGATCGTCGCGCCGTCCGAGGCCGTCGGCGAGGCCAGCCTGCGCGTCGCAGGCCGCGTCCTGCGCAGCGTCTTCGTCGGCGACCATGTCGAGGTCCTGGTCGAGGGCGCAGGCGGGCAGCTCACGGTCGAGATGCCGTCGGGGACCGCGCTCCCGGCCGAGGGCGACGAGGTCGCCGTGGTCTGGCCCACCGGCGACAGCCTTGCCTTCACCCGCGAGGCCGCATGACCGGTGCGCTCCGCCTGCCGCTGCTGCTGGTCCCCGCGGCCCTCTTCGTCCTGGCGATCTACGCCTGGCCGACGCTGCTGCTGCTGCGCAACGGCTTCAACGAGGTCGGGCCGACCGGCGCGATGGTCGAGGCCTGGTCGCTGAAGACGGCGGCCGACACCTTCGCCGACGGATTCACCTTCGAGCTGACGCTGAACTCGCTGCAGCTCTCGCTCAGCGCCACCGCGATCGCGCTCGCTTTGTCCTATCCGCTTTCGCTGTTCCTCTTCCGCACCGAGTCCCGCTTCCGCGGCCTGCTCGCCGTCATCGCGATCATGCCCATGCTGATCTCGGGCGTGGTGCGCGTCTTCGGCTGGCTCGCCATCCTCGGCGACCGCGGCCTCGTCAACGGCCTGCTGCAATCGCTGGGCCTGATCTCCGCGCCGCTGCGGCTCGTCTTCAACTGGACCGGCGTCACCATCGGCCTGGCCGAGAGCATCATGCCCTACATGATCCTGGCGCTGCTCGCCGGCTTCGGCCAGCTCGACCGCACGCTGGAGGAGGCCGCCCGCTCGCTCGGGGCCTCGCCCTGGCGCACCTTCTGGCGGGTGACGCTGCCGCTCAGCCTGCCCGCGCTCGCGCTCGCCGCGGGGCTCGGCTTCATCCTCTCCATGTCGGCCTACATCACGCCGAAGCTCCTGGGCGGCGGGCGCGTCTTCGTGCTGGCGACCGAGATCTTCGAGCAGGCGACGACCAACACCAACTGGCCGGTCGCGGCCGTGCTGGCGATCTACACGCTCGGCCTGCTCCTGCTGCTGCTCGTCGCCTCCAACCTACTGGCGCGGGGGCTGAGGCGATGAACGGCGCCGGCCCCGTCCTCTCCACCCTCGCAGGCATCGTCTACGCGCTGATCCTGGCGCCGATCATCGTCGTCGTGATGCTCGCCTTCTCGGCCGACAACTTCATCCTGTTCCCGCCCTCCGGCTACTCGCTGCGCTGGTTCCAGGCGTTGAGCGCGCATGCCCCGCTGCTCTCGGCGCTGGGACTGAGCCTGCAGGTCGCCAGCGTCGTCACGCTGTTCTCGCTCGCGATCGGCGTGCCCGCGGCGCTCGCGCTGGCCAAGGGCACGTTCCGCGGCAAGGAGGCGCTGACCGGCTTCTTCCTGGCACCGCTGCTGCTGCCGACCCTGATCACCGGGCTCGCCCTCCTCCTGTTCTTCACCCCGATGCGGCTGACGGCGACGCTGCCGGGGCTGGTTCTCGGCCATATGACGGTGACGGTGCCCTTCGTCATTCGGATGATGACCACGGCGCTGTCGAACCTGCCTCATGACATCGAGGCGGCCGCCGCGACGCTCGGCGCCACGCCCTGGCGCGTCGTGCGGCGCGTGACGCTGCCGCTGGCGACGCCGGGCCTGATCGCCTGCGCCTGCCTGTCCTTCCTTTTGTCCTTCGACGAGACGGTGATCTCGCTCTTCATCTCCGGCCCGCGCGCCTCGACGCTGCCCGTCGAGATGGTGCGCTATGTCGAGGGGCGGACCGACCCGCTGATCGCCGCCCTCTCCGTCGTCCTCATCATCGCCACGCTGATCATCGTGGTCGCGGTCGAGCGCCTCGTCGGCGTCGCCCGCGCCGTCGGCAAATAGGAGACCATCATGCCCGACTACCGTATCGCCCCGATGCCGGAGCAACTCCCGCCCGCCCTCGTCGCGAAGCTGCTGAAGGTCGAGACCGCGACCGTCGGGCACTCGCAGCACTGGGGCTTCATGGATCGCGGCATCCAGCCGCTGCTGCGCACCAAGCGGATCGCCGCCGCGGCGGTGACGCTCGCCATCCCCGGCCAGGATTCGACGCTGCTGCACCACACGCTCGGCCTGCTGCGCCCCGGCGACATCCTCGTCGTCGACCGGCTCGGCGACGACAAGCATGCCTGCTGGGGCGGCGGCGTGACGGTCGCGGCCAAGGCGGCCGGCGCGGTCGGCGGCATCGTCGACGGGCCCTGCACGGACCTCACCGAGATCCAGGACAGCGACTTTCCGATGTGGTGCCGCGGCATGTCCCCGATCACGACGCGGCTCTACAATCTCGGCGGCACGCTGAACCTGCCGATCTCCTGCGGCAACGTGCCGGTCAAGGCCGGCGACGTCATCCTCGCCGACGAATCCGGCGTGCTCGTGCTGCCGCGCGACGAGGCGGAGGCGATCGCCGACGCGGCCATCGCCCGGCAGGAGCGCGGCGAGCGCACGCAGGACCGCGTCCGCAAGGGCGAGAAGCTGGGTGACATTTCGGGCGCGACGAAGATGGTGCTCGACGCGCTGGCGCAGCAGGCCGGCTGAGGACACGCCCCATCATGACCACGACCGCCCGCGCGCCCCGCGTCACTCCCTTCACCTGCGACAAGAAGCCGGCGACCGGCTCGCGCGGCATGGTCGTCACCAACCACCCCCTCGCCTCGGCGGCGGGCTCGCAGATGCTGCTGGCGGGGGGCAATGCGGTCGATGCGGCGGTCGCCGCGCTCTTCGCGCTGACCGTCGTCGAGCCGATGATGGTCGGCATCCTCGGCGGCGGGCTCGCCCATATCCGCATGGCTGATGGCCGCCATGTCGTCCTCGACGGGCTCTCGACCGCGCCGCGGCGCGCCACGCCGGACATGTATGTCTGCCTCTCCGATGAGATCGGCAAGCAGCGCGACGTCCGCGACCGCGAGAACGTCGTCGGCCCAAGGGCCGTCGCGGTGCCCGGCGCGCTCGCCGGCTGGTGCGAGGCGCTTGCCCGCTTCGGCACGCTGCCCCTGGCGGAGGTCCTGCAGCCGGCCATCGCGCTGGCCGGGCGCGGCTTCACGGTCACGCCCTATCTCTCCAACTGCATCGCCGACAATGTCGCCGATCTCGCGCGCGATCCGGGCCTCTCGGCGCTGTTCCTGCGCGATGGTCAGGCCCTGCCCGCGGGCACGAGGCTGGTCCAGAGCGACTACGCCAAAAGCCTGAGCCTGATCGCAGAGACGGGCCCCGCCGCGCTCTATGGCGGCCCGCTCGGCAAGGCCCTGACCGATTTCATGGCGGCCCATGGCGGTTTGATCGGCCAAGACGATCTCACTTCCTACCGTGTCGAGACGCGCGAACCCATTCGCGGCCACTATCGCGGCCACGAGATCCTGGGGCCGCCACCGCCGGCCTCGTCCGGCGTCCATATCGCGCAGATGCTGAACATCCTCGAGGGCTACGACATCGGCGCGCTCGGCTTCGGCTCGCCCGACGCGATCCATCTTCTGGCCGAGGCCCTCAAGATCGCATTCGCCGACCGCGCCGTGGCGACCGCCGATCCCGCCTTCGTCAAGGTCCCGGTCGCCCGGCTGATCGACAAGGCCTACGCCGACGAACGCCGCGCCCTGATCGAGATGGACCGGGCCAAGACCTGGACGGCCGGCCTTTCCGGGGGCGAATCGGCCGACACGACGCATGTCACGGTCGCCGATGCCGACGGCAACGTCGTCACCGCGACGCAGACCATCAACGGCCTGTTCGGCGCCTGCACGCAGATCCCGGGCACGGGGATGCTGGCCAACAACTACATGTTCAATTTCGACCCCCATCCCGGCCGCGCGCTCTCGATTGCGCCCGGCAAGCGCGTCTTCACCTCGATGGCGCCGATGATCGTGCTGAAGGAGGGCAGGCTCGCCTTCGCGCTCGGCCTTCCGGGCGCGCTGCGCATCTTCCCCTCGGCCCTGCAGGCGATCGTCAACCTGATCGACCATGGCATGAGCCTTCAGGAGGCCGTCGAGGCGCCGCGCATCTGGACCGAAGGCGGCGTGCTCGAACTGGAAGAGGCCTTTCCCGAGACGGTGGCAGACGCACTGCGCGCGCGCGGTCACCGCATCGTCCGGATGCCGCGCATCGCCGGCGGCATGAACGCCATCCGCTTCGATGACGTCGGCACGCTCACCGGCGCCGCCTGCTGGCGTGCCGACGGCACGCCCGTCGCGGTCTCGGGCGGCCTCGCCCGCGCCGGCGCCCGCTTCACGATCTGACAACGGAACCAGACGATGACCGAGACCATCTGCCTCCTCGACATGACCACGCCGGCGCGCGCCGAGAAGCTGCGCGCCCTGCTGCCGCCGGGCTTCGTGCTGACCCATGGCACCGCCCGGGGCGACGAGCACATGAAGGAGATCATCGCCGAGGCGGATTATGCCATCTCCGGCCAGGTCGCTGTCTCCGGCGACGTGCTGCGCGCCGGCAAGAAGCTGAAGCTGCTGCACAAATGGGGCGTCGGCTACGACAACATCGACATTGCCACCGCCAGGGAACTCGGCATCAAGGTCGCCCGGACCACGGGCAGCAACGCGCTTCCCGTCGCCGAATTCGCGCTGGGACTCATGATCTCGGCCCTGCGCTACATCGGCTACGGCCATGCCGAGCTGAAGAAGGGGCACTGGAGCACGGGCCACCTCCCCGGCGACACCTTCATGCTCTCGGGCAAGACGGTCGGCCTCATCGGCTTCGGCGCGATCGGCCAGAACGTCGCCAGGCTGCTCCGGGGCTTCGGCTGCACCATCCTCTACAGCAAGCGCCAGCCCCTGACGGCAGAGGAGGAGGCCGCGCTCGGCGTCCGCCATGCCACCCTCGACGAGATCCTGGCACAGGCGGACATCGTCTCGCTGCACTGCCCGCTGACGCCCGAGACCACCAATCTGATCGGCCGCGAGGCCTTCGCGAAAATGAAGAAGACGGCTGTGCTCATCAATGTCGCGCGCGGCGGGGTCGTCGACGAATCGGCGCTGGTGATCGCGCTGCGCGACCGGGTGATCGCCGGCGCGGCGATGGATGTCTACGCGATCGAGCCGCTGCCGGCCGACAGCGAACTGCTGACCCTCGACAATCTCGTGGTCACGCCGCATCTCGCGGCGATGGCCGCGGACAACTTCGCCCCCACCGTGTCGCGGATGTTCGCCAACATCGCCCATGTCTCTCGCGGCGAGCCGGTGCCCGCGAAGGACCTCGTCGTCTGAAGCCAGCGCCGGCCCCGGCGGCGCCTTGACCTGAATCAAGGCCCGCCGGCACCGCCCCCTCTAAGCCTCGTCCATGACAGCGTGCGCGAAGAGCGCCGCAGGGTGAGCAGGGGCTGGGCATGGCGACGACGGGCAATCCGATCCGACAGGCGACGACAGGCGAGTTGACGGGCATCGCGCTCGCCGCAGTGACCTTTCTGGGTCTTCTGCTGATCGCCGCGAAGACCGACCATGGCGCCTACGCCTTCCATGCCGCCGTCGGCATGGCGGCGGCACTGGCGACCATCTTCCTGATCGGCAACCGCTGCTTCAAGCCGGGCACGGGGCCCGCGCCGCAGGAGATCGACGGCCGGCCCAACTACAACATGGACCCGGTCAAGTTCGGCACCATCGCGGCGATGTTCTGGGGCATCGCCGGCTTCACGGTCGGGCTGATCATCGCGCTCCAGCTCGCCTTCCCGGTCCTGAACTTCGATCTGCCCTGGATCAATTTCGGACGCCTGCGCCCGCTGCACACCTCGGCGGTGATCTTCGCCTTCGGCGGCAACGTCCTGATCGCGACCTCCTTCTACGTCGTCCAGCGCACCTCGCGCGCCCGGCTGGCAGGCGATCTGTCGCCCTGGTTCGTGGTGCTCGGCTACAACCTGTTCATCGTCATCGCCGGCACGGGCTACTTGCTCGGCATCACCCAGGGCAAGGAATACGCCGAGCCCGAATGGTATGCCGATCTCTGGCTGACGATCGTCTGGGTGGTCTATCTGCTTGTCTTCCTGCTGACGCTGGCCAAGCGCAAGGAACCCCACATCTATGTGGCGAACTGGTTCTACCTCGCCTTCATCGTCACCATCGCGGTCCTGCATCTCGGCAACAACCTCGCGCTGCCGGTCTCGATCTTCTCGCCGAAGTCCTACATCGTCTGGTCCGGCGTGCAGGATGCCATGTTCCAGTGGTGGTACGGCCATAACGCGGTCGGCTTCTTCCTCACCGCCGGCTTCCTCGCGATCATGTACTACTTCGTGCCCAAGCGCGCGAACCGGCCGGTCTACAGCTACCGCCTCTCGATCATCCACTTCTGGGCGCTGATCTTCATCTATATCTGGGCCGGCCCCCACCACCTGCACTACACCGCCCTGCCCGACTGGGCGCAGACGCTCGGCATGACCTTCTCGATCATGCTGTGGATGCCCTCCTGGGGCGGCATGATCAACGGAATCATGACCCTCTCGGGGGCCTGGGACAAGCTGCGCACCGACCCCGTGCTGCGCCTGATGGTCGTCTCGCTCGCCTTCTACGGCATGTCGACCTTCGAGGGCCCGCTGATGTCGATCAAGGCGGTCAACTCGCTCTCGCACTACACCGACTGGACCATCGGCCACGTCCATTCCGGCGCGCTCGGCTGGGTCGCCTATATTTCCTTCGGCGCGATCTACTGCCTCGTGCCCTGGCTCTGGAACCGCAAGGAGCTGTATTCGCTCAAGCTGGTGAACTGGCACTTCTGGATCTCGACGCTCGGCATCGTGCTCTACATTTCGGCGATGTGGGTCTCGGGCATCCTCCAGGGCCTGATGTGGCGGGCCTACACATCGCTCGGCTTCCTCGAATACTCCTTCATCGAGACAGTCGCGGCGATGCACCCCTTCTACGTCATCCGCGCGCTCGGCGGCGCGCTCTTCCTGGCCGGCGCTCTGATCATGGTCTTCAACGTCTGGATGACCATCACCAGCGGCGAGCCGGAGAGCGCCCAGGACAACGCACCGCTTCAGCCCCGCCTCGTGCCGGCCGAGTAAGGACCGCTTTCATGACCACCATCGAACACAAGGCCCCGCGCAAGTCGCTCTGGTCCAAGCACAAGATCTTCGAGACCAACTCCATCGTCCTGATCATCGGCGTCCTGCTGGTGATCTCGGTCGGCGGCCTGGTCGAGATCGCCCCGCTCTTCTACCTGAAGAACACGATCGAGAAGGTCGAGGGCATGCGCCCCTACACGCCGCTCGAGCTGGCCGGCCGCGCCATCTATGTTCGCGAGGGCTGCTACAACTGCCACAGCCAGATGATCCGGCCGCTGCGTGACGAGGTCGAGCGCTACGGGCATTACTCGCTGGCCGCCGAGAGCATGTACGACAAGCCCTTCCAGTGGGGCTCGAAGCGCACGGGGCCAGACCTCGCCCGCGTCGGCGGCAAGTATTCCGACGAATGGCAGCGCGCCCATCTGGTCGATCCGCGCTCGCTGGTGCCGCAGTCGATCATGCCGGGCTACCCCTTCCTGACGAAGACGGAGCTCAGGTTCGACGACATCGCCGATGAGCTGCGCGCCAATCGCGGCGGCGGCGTGCCCTACACCGACGAGATGATCGCCCAGGCTGCGAGCGACCTGCGCGCCCAGGCCACGCCGGAGCATCCCAAGGCGGGCGAACTCGAGAGCCGCTACCCCAAGGTCCAGGCGCGCGACTTCGACGGCGACCCGACCCGCATCACCGAGGCCGACGCGCTGATCGCCTACCTCCAGGTGCTCGGCACGCTCGTCGACTTCAAGCTCTACGACAACAAAGCCAACATCCGCTGAGGGAGGGGACCATGGACACGACCTATCAGTGGCTCGCGCGTTTCGCGCAGTCCGCCGGCCTCCTCTACTTCGTCGGAATCTTTCTCGCCGTCTGCGTCTACGCCTTCTGGCCGGCCAACCGGGCCCGGTTCGAGGAGGCGGCCCGCACCCCGCTGCAGGACGACTGAATCATGGCTCAGCATCAGGACAATCACGAGGTGGACGCCCATACCGGCGTGTCCACGACCGGCCATGAATGGGACGGGATCCGCGAACTCAACACGCCGCTGCCGCGCTGGTGGCTCGGCATCTTCTACGCCACCATCGTCTGGGCCGTGGGATACTGGATCGTCTATCCGGCCTGGCCGCTGATCACCACGACGACCCAGGGCGTGATCGGCTACGCCTCGCGCAACGATATCGCCCGCGATCTCGCTCTGCTGCAGCAGCAGCGCGCCGGCCAGGCAAAGGGACTGACCGAGGCGTCGCTGGAGCAGATCAAGGCCGATCCCTCGCTCTTCCGCATCGCCATGGCGCAGGGCAAGGCGGCCTTCGGCGACAACTGTGCCGCCTGCCACGGCGTCGGCGGCGGCGGAGCCAAGGGCTACCCCAATCTGAACGACGACGAATGGCTCTGGGGCGGCAGCCTCGGCGAGATTCACCAGACCCTGCAGAACGGCATCCGCGTCGCCGGCAACGCCGAGACGCGCATCAGCCAGATGCCCGCCTTCGGCAAGGACGGCCTGCTGAAGCCGGCCGAGATTCGCGTCGTCGCCAACCATGTCCGCGCGCTCGCCGGCCTGCCGACGGAGCAGGGCGTCGACCTGGCCAAGGGACCCGAGCTGTTCGCCACCAACTGCGCCGCCTGCCATGGCGACGCGGGCAAGGGCAACAAGGAGCTCGGCGCGCCGAACCTGACCGATGCGATCTCGCTCTACGGCATGGACATGGCCTCGCTCACCGAGACCCTCACCAACAGCCGCGCCGGCGTGATGCCGGCCTGGGGCCAGCGCCTCGATCCCACCACGGTGAAGGCCCTGACCCTCTACGTCCATTCGCTCGGAGGGGGCCAGTAACATGGCCTCCCAGGAGACAGAGCTCGGCGACCTGCCGCTCTTCGCGGCAACGAAGAAGGTCTATCCGCAGAGCGTGTCCGGTCCCTACCGGCGCGCCAAGTGGCTGATCCTCGGGCTCTGTCTCGGCGTGTACTACCTGCTGCCCTTCCTGCGCTGGGACCGCGGGCCGAACCTGCCGAACCAGGCGGTGCTGGCCGACATCGCCAATGCGCGGTTCTACTTCTTCTTCATCGAGATCTGGCCGCAGGAGGTCTACTACTTCACCGGCCTCCTCATCATGGCCGCCTTCGTGCTGTTCATGATGAACGCGATCGCCGGTCGGGTCTGGTGCGGCTATCTCTGCCCCCAGACCGTCTGGACCGACCTCTTCCTGACGGTGGAGCGCTTCTTCGAAGGCGACCGGCGCGAGCGCATCAAGCTCGACGAAGGTCCCTGGACCCCCAACAAGGTCTGGCGAAAGACGGCCAAGCACTTCGTCTGGCTGATGATCGCCTGGTGGACCGGCGGCGCCTGGGTTCTGTACTTCGCCGACGCGCCGACGCTGGTGCGCGATCTCGCGACGCTCCAGGCCCCGTTCACGGCCTATGCCTTCATCGCGATCCTGACCTTCACGACCTATGCGCTCGCCGGCATCATGCGCGAGCAGGTCTGCAACTACATGTGCCCCTGGCCGCGCATCCAGGCCGCGCTCACCGACGACGACGCCCTGAACGTCACCTATCGCTATGATCGCGGCGATCCGCGCGTCTCGGTCAAGCAGGCGGAACGCCTGCGCGCCCAGGGCGAACCGGCGGGCGACTGCGTCGACTGCCGCCAGTGCGTCGCCGTCTGCCCGACCGGCATCGACATCCGCGACGGCGCCCAGCTCGACTGCATCCAGTGCGGGCTGTGCATCGACGCCTGCGACAACGTCATGGAGAAGATCAGCCGCCCCAAGGGGCTGATCGCCTACGACACCGACGACAACGTCAAGCGCCGCCTCGCCGGCGAAAAGCCCGTCTACAACCCGCTGCGGCTGCGCACGATGATCTATGCGGCGCTGATCCTCGTCGTCGGCGGCGCCATGGTCTATCAGCTCGCCACGCGCCGCACGATCGAGATGTCCGTGCTGCACGATCGCGCGCCGCTCTTCGTGATGCTGAGCGACGGGGCGATCCGCAACGCCTACACCATCCGCATCCTGAACAAGCGCCCCGACGAGCGCCCCGTCGCCCTGACGGTGCATGGCCTGCCGGGCATCCGGATCGAGGCGGTCGGCGTCGCCGCCACGGCGGATCTGCGCCCGGTCGTCTCGGTCGCGCCCGACTCCTCGCGGGAGGTGCGCGTCCTCGTCACCCTGCCGCCCGACATCCGCCCCGAGAAGACCCAGACCATCACCTTCACCGCCGCCGATCTCTTCGCCGGCGAGATGGTGACCGCGACCGACCATTTCATCGCGCCCTGAGGGGGCACGCCATGTCCTGCTGTGGAGCCTTCATCATGCCCGTGGACCTGACAGCGCCGGTTCGTCCGCGCAGCGACAAGCCCTTCCGTCTCAGCGGCCGCATGGTGCTGGGCGCGCTGATCGGCTTCTTCGTGGTCGTCGCCGGGATGAACGCCCTGATGATGACGATCGCGATCCGCACCATGCCCGGTGTCGACGTGAAGAGCGCCTACGAGACGAGCCAGCGCTTCAACGGGGAGATCGCGCGGATGCAGGCCCAGGCCGAGCGTGGCTGGACGGCCGAGGCGCAGCTCAGCCGCAGCGGCACGGATGCGCTGGTGGCGCTCTCGCTGCGCGACCGGGCAGGCGCACCGGTGACCGGGCTCTCGGTGTCGGCGCGGCTCGAACACCCCGCCTCCCGGCGCCAGGATCACGAGGCCGATCTCGACGAGCAGGCGCCGGGTGTCTACCGCGCCGGCATTCCGGCGGTCCATGGCGGGGGCTGGACGCTCGCCATTGCCGCGACCTGCGGCGGCGAGACGGTCTTCGTCTCGCGCAGCCGGGTCGTTCTGAAGGACTGACGCCGATGGCTACGCAGCAGGATCTCTCTGTCTTCGTCCGCCATGGCGAGGGCGGCGTCGCGGGCATGGAGCTGGCGGTCGAGGGCATTCGCTGCGCCGGCTGCATGCACGCCATCGAGAGCGGTCTGGCCAAGGACGCGTCGATCCTCAAGGCGCGCGTCAACCTGGCCCTGAAGCGCGTCACCGTCGAGTGGAAGGAGGGCGCGCTGCGGCCGGAGGGCGTCATCGAGCGGCTCGGTGCGCTCGGCTTCAAGGCCTATCCCTTCCTGCCCTCGGCCGAGCGCGACAGCGTCACGCTCGAGGAGCGGCGGCTGCTGCGCTATCTCGCCGTCGCGGGCTTTGCGGCCATGAACATCATGCTGCTGTCGGTCTCGGTCTGGTCGGGCGCCAATGGCGACCTCAGCCCGGTCACGCGCGACTTCTTCCATTGGCTCTCGGCCCTGATCGCCCTGCCGACGGCGGCCTATGCCGGTCGCCCCTTCTTCGAGAGCGCGCTGCGGGCCCTGCGGGCGGGCGGCGTCAACATGGACGTGCCGATCACGCTGGGCATCGTGCTCGCGCTCGGCATGTCCGTCGTCGAGACGGCCAACCATTCCGACCACGCCTATTTCGACGGCGCGGTGATGCTGATCTTCTTCCTGCTGATCGGCCGCTATCTCGACCAGATGATGCGGCGGCGCACCCGCGACCTCGCCGGCAATCTCGCCGCGCTGAAGGCGGAGACCGCGACGCGGCTGCTGCCGGACGGCACCACCGTGACCCTGCCGATCGCGGCGATCGCGCCGGGCGACCTCGTCCTCGTCCAGCCGGGCGAGCGCGTCTGTGTCGACGGCCGCGTCGAGAGCGGCCGCTCGGAGATCGACCGCAGCCTCGTCACCGGGGAGACCGACCCCGCCCCGATCGCTGCCGGCGGACAGGTCCATGCCGGCACGATGAACCTGTCCGGCGCCCTGTCGGTCCGCGTCGAGGCGGCCGGCACCGGTACGCTGCTCGACGAGATCGACAAGCTGATGGCCCAGGCCGTCGAGAGCCGCTCGCGCTATGTGCGCCTCTCGGATCGCGCCGCGCGGCTCTATGCCCCGCTCGTCCACGCCACGGCGCTGGCGACGCTGGTCGGCTGGATCATCTTCGGCCTCGCCTGGCAGCAGGCGCTGATCATCGCCATCACCGTGCTGATCATCACCTGCCCCTGCGCGCTGGGACTGGCGATTCCCGCCGTGCAGGTCGTCGCCGCCTCGGCGCTGTTCCGCCGCCAGGTGATGCTCAAGGAGGGCGACGCGCTGGAGCGGCTGGCCGAGGCCGACATGGTCGTATTCGACAAGACCGGCACCCTGACGCTGCCCGAGCCCGATCTCCTGAATGCGGACGCGATCGGCCCCGAGATCCTGCGGGCAGCCGCCTCGCTCGCCG
>LFEF01009674.1_pt1 | contig 14107 bp, 10 predicted proteins | sample 619371 | NCBI WGS metagenome assembly LFEF01 (sample SAMN03014291, study PRJNA259931) | freshwater metagenome | biome: lake; feature: waterbloom | place: China: Taihu Lake | collected 2006-08 | depth 0 m m
TAATTATAACAAAAATTAAATTATCATTTATTTTTTAAGAAATAATGCAATAATGTAGTGGTAGAACTATCATGAGCTTTTACCTCGCCCGAATGTAATTCATCCAAAATAGAATTAGCCAATTGTTTTCCTAATTCCACTCCCCATTGGTCATAACTGAAAATATTCCAAATAACCCCTTGCACAAATATTTTGTGTTCATAAAGAGCAATCAATTCGCCCAAACTTTCAGGAGTTAATTGATTGATTAATATCGTATTGGTTGGTCGATTGCCTGAAAAAATTTTAAACGGCAATAAATAAGCAGCTTTTTCTTCACTTAAGCCTTGTTTGTTAAATTCAGCTATTACCTGCTCAGCAGATTTTCCATTTAATAAAGCTTCAGTTTGAGCAAAAAAGTTTGACATCAATTTATCATGATGGTCTTGATTGCCGTGTAATGGCTTAATAAACCCAATAAAATCAGTAGGAATTAATTTTGTTCCTTGATGAATCAATTGAAAAAAGGCATGTTGCGAATTGGTTCCGGGTTCTCCCCAAATCAAGGTTCCGGTTTGATACTGAACAGGGTTGCCACCTCGATCAATACTTTTACCGTTACTTTCCATGATACCTTGTTGTAAATAAGGAGCTAATTTTTGAAGGTATTGCGTATAAGGAATCAATGCTTCACTTTCGGCACCAAAAAAATTATTGTACCAAACACTCAACAAGGCCAATATAACCGGTAAATTTTGCTCAAATGGAGTGTTTTTAAAATGGTTATCCATTTGATGGGCTCCTTTTAACAACGCATCAAAATGATCATACCCAACCGCTAAACTAATGGATAATCCAACCGCACTCCACAGCGAAAAACGTCCGCCAACCCAATCCCACATCGGGAAAATATTATCCGAGTGAATACCAAAATCGGTTACTCTTTGCACGTTAGTAGAAACCGCCACAAAGTGTTTCGCCACATCTTGTTGAGTAGCCGATTGTAAAAACCAATTACGAATAGTTTCAGAGTTAGAAAGTGTTTCTTGCGTCGTAAACGTTTTTGAAACAATCACAAACAAAGTAGTTTCAGGATTTAATTTCTGAATCACTTCCTTTACATGGTCGCCATCAACATTGGAAACAAAATGTACCGCTAAATGGTTTTTATAAAAAGCCAATGATTCAGTAACCATAGCTGGTCCTAAATCTGAACCGCCAATGCCAATGTTTACAATATCGGTAAAAGTTTTTCCGGTAAATCCTTTTCGAACACCTGAAATAACTTCATTGGTAAAAGTCTTTATTTTATTTTTAACCGCTTGAATTTCGGGCATAACATTAATGCCGTCCACTTTTACAACCGTTTCTGCCGGACATCGCAAAGCCGTATGCAAAACTGCTCTGTTTTCGGTTTGATTAATCGCTTCACCGTTAAAATATTGTTGAATGGCGTCCGATAACTCAACTTCATGAGCCAAGCCAATCAAGTGCTTCATCGTTTCCTGATTGATTATATTTTTGGAATAATCAACATAAAAATCATTCCATTGAACATGAAATGATGTAGCTCGATTCGGGTCTTGTTCAAATAATTCCTGCATGGTTACCGTTTGCATTTCTTCAAAATGATTTCGAAGGTTTTCCCATGCTTTTGTCTGTGTCGGATTAATATTCTTTAACGCCATTTTATTTAAATTTTTGTTGTGCTATACTGTCTAATTCTTTCTTTAACGGTGCAATGTATTCTAAATACTTTGCTTTGTGTTTCGCATTCATGGGTTCAGTATTCGGTAATTTCTGTGCCAAAGGATCAACTTGTACACCATTCTTCCAAAAACGATAACACACATGCGGGCCGGTAGCTAACCCTGTGCTTCCTACTTTACCAATAATTTGACCTTGTTCTACACGTTGTCCTTGTCGAACCAATATTTTGGACATATGAAGATACTGAGTGGAATATGTTCCGTTGTGTTTTACCTTTACATAATTTCCGTTTCCGGCAGTATAACCCGTTCGTTCAACTACTCCTGAAGCGGTTGTTTTAATCGGTGTTCCATGTGGAGCAGCATAATCCGTTCCTTTGTGAGCTTTCCACGTCATTTGCACCGGATGAAAACGTTTAGGTGAAAACCGTGAAGAAATACGAAAATAATCCAAAGGAGCTTTTAAAAACATAGTTTTCAATCCTTTTCCCTCCTCGTCGTAGTACTCAAATCGTTTTGCAAGGCTATCTATTTTATATGGGAAAGCATAAATTCGTTTGCCTTTGTGTTCAAAAAATGAACTTTCTAAACGATCAACTCCAACATAAACGGTATCGTTGATGAACTTTTCATACATCGTTACCGCAAATTTATCATCTTTCTGAATTTTAAAGAAATCAATAGAATACTCGTAAATCTTAGCTAAATTGTTCGCAACGCCGGCTTCCACTCCGTTTTTATTTAAGGTTTCAGACAATGAACCGGTGATAGCGGTAGCAATCGTTCGTTTTTTTATGGTGATAGGTTTTTGCTTGTTATACGCTTTTACAATCGTATCTCTAAAGTCAACAACACTATAGTGAATATTGTCTTTTTGGTAAATAAAAACTTGTAATTGATGCGGAGCTTCTTTTGCTTTTAGAAGTGTAATCGGTTTTCCTACCCGAATATCCCGCATGTTGAAACTGTCTTTAATTTGTTCGGTAACTTCATGCACTTTAAAATTACCAATGTTATAACTTTCGAGGAGCTTACCGAAGGTATCGCCGGTTTTAATGGTATCTTGCACCACTTGAAAATCATTCAAGGTAAACCCAAATTCTACTACAATCGGGATTTTCTTTTGTTCATCTTTTTCAATTTCTACTTGGTCAACCTTTCTTTCGCATGAAAACAAAAGCAACGAAACACCCAGCAGAAGAACTTTATGTAATTTCAATTTGTTCTTTTTAGTTCAATTATACACTTTCTTTTTCTCCCCAAACCGCTAATTCTTCTGCTGACCATAATTCAGGGAAAAATATTCTGCGTTGATACTTTGGCAACATATACTTTTTCCAATCGCTTCCCCCGGTAGCTTCTCCACTTCCTTGTCCGCTTTCAATGTACTTTTTAGCCGCATGATAATGCCCCATCACCCAAGTAATATTTACCGTGTAATCATAATGCCGCATGGCTGCTATCAATTCCGCATTTTGCTGATCTTCTTGCGGTAACTGCTTGAATTTACGCCATAGATTGATAGTGTTGTATTCTTCCATAAAACGCAAAAACTCCTGCTTATATTTTTTCTCAAAGGCTAAAATTAAATATGATTTTTCACCGGTTTGATAATCTTTTCCGGCCGCTTGCCAATACAGGTGTTCAAAAGCGTGTTCATAAGGCGTATTTCGGTCAATCGTGGCTCTAAATCGATAATCAATTAAGTTAATTAAATCCGTTGAGGCGAATTCTATCAAGCGGTATTGAGCACTTTGAAAACCGCTGGCAGGGGTTAACGTGTTGCGGAATTTCATGTATTGCTCAGCTTCCATTCCGTCTTTCATGATGGTAAAAGAAGTGGTCAACATATCAAAATAGCGACTGATTCGCATCAATTTATCAGTAAAAACACTTGTTGTTAAGGTGGATGAATGACAAATTTGTTCTATTTCCCATAATATCATCTTAAACAACAACTCATTCACTTGATGATACATGATAAACACCATTTCATCCGATAAAGTGGTGCGTTGCGTTTGTAAATTCAACAAAGCATCAGTTTGAATATAATCCCAATACGTAATCGGTTTAGCCCACAAAAGTCCTTCTAAATGTGTTTCGGTTTTTTGGTTTATTGCTTGAAACTTTTCTTCTAGTTTTTCAAGAATTTCTTCGTGTGCTGTATTCATTACGGTTTTGCTTTAACGGTAAAGGTATGTTTTAATCCTTTGAATTGTTCCAAATCTGCTTTTAACGAACCCACCATCAAACTGGCTTTGATACGAATGGGTAATTTATTGTCATCATCTGATATCCAAACGGTTAGGCTTTCTTGTTCTTTAAAAACCCTGCCGGCTTGCACATACGGACGAAAGATCATGGTTGGAATGACCCCAAATTTAGTTTTTAAATCTTCACGACCAATGAATTTTAGCTTAAATTTAGTCGTTTCATCATCAAAAAACATATCAATATCAATCGATTCACCAACTTTTAATTTATCTACTCGAGGATGATTTCTCAAATAATAAAAAGTGGATAGAATATCTTGCACATTATTGGGCACTTCAAACGTTTTCTCCGTTTTGCGTTTATAGTCTTTTACTAAAACCGTTTTATTTTGCGGATTAAAAAACCCTTCTTGATTTTTGGTGTAGCCGCCTTCATTAATTTTCCGCACAAACTGATATGGATTTCCATTTTCTTTATCAAAATAACTTTGGTAATCGTCTTCTACCTCAAAGAAAAACTTGGTCATACCGGTGGTATATCCTCTTCCTTTAGCGTGAAATACTTTTTTGTTATTTCTAACCGCTTCATGAACACTTAACTCTGCAATTCCGGCATTAATCAAACCATAATGAATGCGGAATTTAAACCATTCCCCTACATCAAATGCATCCTCTTTAGGTGGCTGTACCCCCTGAGAACTAAACCCGGTAGTAATAAAAAAGAGTAGTAAAAACAGTACTTTTTTCATGTGATATCGTCTTTTTGATAAAAGGCGTTACAATTTCTGTTCCAAATGTACTAAAACTAAAAATGACCTCAAAAAAAGGTTGACTTTTAATGATTTTTTGAGGGGGTTGGGATGTTGATTAGAAGTTATTCTTATACAATTATTGTTAAACAAAGAACCTTTGCTAGTAGAAAAGGAATCCGTTCTTATTCATTTTCGCAAAGCGAATCAAATAAAAATCCACGCTCATCAACTCAATTCTTCTCATACGTGTTCTAATTGAAACAAATCTATTACTTTTTACTATTCCTAGTTCAGAGAAAGCACAATTGACAAATCGACAAATCAACACATATCCAAACAACACAAAACACAAAGCCCAACTGTTTCCAATTGGGCTGTATGCTAATTAACTAACCAAAAAACTATAAATTATGAAAATTTACATTACTCCAAGGAGGTAACCACTCCTCCTTTTTGCGAGTGCAAAGATAATTCCTTTGTTGCGATATGTTTATTGATTTTTTTACTTTAACACTATTTTGATAAAAAACTACTCCTTTGATAGGTTAAAATTTCATTATTCGTAATTTTAAGCTGTTTTTGTTTCTAACTTGTTACTATAATTTGACAAACTTTACACGCTTTCATAAAAAAACCGTTAGATATTCGTTTCAAAAACAACTACCTAACGGAATTTTTTAATAAATTTTGATTTATAACGTTCCTCTTAACGCTTGCTCGCGTTCGATACTTTCAAACAACGCTTTGAAATTTCCGGCTCCAAATCCTCTGGCTCCCATCCGTTGGATGATTTCAAAGAATAAGGTTGGTCGGTCTTCCACCGGTTTGGTGAATATTTGTAACAAATAACCTTCCTCATCGGCATCAATCATGATGCCCAATTTCTGAAGTTCGTTGATGTCTTCCTTGAATTTAGACATGTGGTCTTTTAACCGTTCCGGAATGGCATCGTAATAGGCTTGTGGTGGAGTACTCAAAAACTCCACCCCTCTTTTTCGCATTTCAGCTACCGTAGAAATGATATCATCGGTGGCAACAGCAATATGCTGCACACCCGGTCCTTCATAAAAATCTAAGTATTCTTCAATTTGCGATTTTTTCTTTCCTTCTGCCGGCTCGTTGATGGGGAATTTAATTCTACCGTTTCCATTACTCATCACTTTACTCATCAAAGCCGAATATTCGGTGGTAATTTGTTTGTCGTCAAACGATAAGAAATTCACAAATCCCATGACATCTTCATACCACTTTACCCAGGTATTCATTTCGTTCCAACCTACATTGCCCACCATGTGATCTACATATTTCAAACCAACTGAAGTAGGATTGTAATCCGATTTCCATTCTTTATACCCCGGAAGGAAAGTCCCGTTATAATTTTTGCGTTCTACGAATAGATGAACGGTTTCGCCGTACGTATAAATTCCGGAACGAACTACTTCGCCATGTTCATCTGTTTCAACCGTTGGTTCCATGAAAACTCGGGCTCCTCGTTTGGTGGTTTCTTCAAACGATTTACGTGCGTCTTCTACCCAAAGAGCTACAATTTTTACACCATCTCCATGTTTTTTCACGTGTTCCCCAATAGGCGAATCACTTTTTAAAGCCGTGGTTAATACCAAACGGATTTTATCTTGCTTCAACACATATGAAGCTCGGTCTTTCACCCCGGTTTCTAATCCGGCATAAGCTAACGATTGAAATCCAAAAGCGGTTTTATAAAAATGAGCTGCTTGTTTGGCATTCCCAACATAAAACTCTACATAATCGGTTCCCATTAAAGGAAGAAAATCTTGAGCTCCTTCAAATATTTTTTCTAGTCCGTATTCTACTGATTTTATTTCTTGTGACATGATTTTTTAATTTGGCAATTGGTCAATGTGGCAATGTGTCAATTTTTGAAAACTGTTGAAATTGCATTTCAATAACCAATTTGGTTAAACTTTTTTTTCAATGTGGCAATGTGTCAATTTTGAAAACTGCTAAAATTTACATTTCATCAACCAATTGATTTAAACTTTATTTATTAATTTTTGAAGTTGCAATAATTTTATTTGTAATTTTTAAAATATCAAATAACTCTACTAACAATTCTTTTGTGTCAGGATAACGTTGCAGTTCATTGCATAAAAACAACCAAAATTCGGTTTCATCAGCATCTTTCATTGCAATTTTAAATTTATGAATGAAATCGGCTTTGCTTTGTGCGTTTTGAGCTTCTTTTATGTTTGCTCCTATTAATGTACCGGACTTAAGCAGTTGATTGGCAACAACAAACTTTTTGTTTTCCTCTAATTTTTCGGTGTATAAAACAATCTTCTTGGCAAACTCAAATGATTTTACAAGAATTAAATTATCCTTGTACTTTTCTTTAAATGTTATCATGGCTTATAAAATTAATGTGTAAATTGAATGATTTGTTTACAAATGTTTTTAAATTATAAATGTGATTTTTTTAATATAATTTCTAATATCTTAATTACTACTACCCCTCATTGACAAATTGCCGAATTGACAAATTGACAAATTATCAAAGCCACGACTGAAAATACGTCTCATCAGCCACTTTTATCGCTTCATCCGTCACCATCAACGGCTTAAAAGTATCCACCATTACGGCTAATTCTTTGGTTTCGGTTTTTCCGATGCTTCTTTCATAAGCTCCCGGATGCGGACCATGTGGAATTCCGGCCGGATGCAACGATATATTCCCCGGTTTCACATCGTTTCTACTCATAAAATCTCCATCTACATAATATAACACCTCATCACTGTCAATATTACTGTGATTATAAGGTGCAGGAATAGAAAGCGGATGATAATCATACAGTCTCGGAACGAACGAACAAACTACAAACGCATCGGTTTCAAAGGTCTGATGCACCGGTGGTGGTTGGTGAATTCTTCCGGTTATGGGTTCAAAATCGTGAATGGAAAAGGCATACGGATAATTGTATCCATCATAACCCACCACATCAAAAGGATGAGAAGCATAGACCATTTCTATAATCTCATCTCTTTTTTTCACTTTAATGACAAAATCACCCACTTCGTCATAGGTTTCCAATTCGGTTGGGCGACGTAAATCACGTTCGCAATAGGGAGAATGTTCTAACAATTGACCAAACCAATTGCGGTAGCGTTTTGGGGTGTAAATCGGACGTCTGGATTCTACAATAAACAATCGGTTATCCTCTGTATCAAAATCGATTTTATAGATAATTCCTCGTGGAATCAATAAATAATCGCCGTATTTGAAATCGATATTACCTAAAAAAGTTCGCAACTTACCTGTTCCCTTGTGAATGAAAATCATTTCATCGGAATCGGTGTTTTTATAAAAATAGTCTTGGGTTTTGTTTTGAGGAGCGGCCAACGTTATATGACAATCTGAATTGGTCAAGAAGATTTTACGGCTTTCTAAATAATCTTTTTCTGGTGCTACATCAAAACCATGCAATTTATACGATTGCATGTTGTTCGCTTTGGCGATAGATGGAGCCACCGAATATTGCCTGCGAATTTCTTTTACTTGAGTGGGACGATGAATGTGATACATGTTAGAATACATTCCGTCAAAACCAACCGTTCCAAACAATTGTTCGTAATAAAGTTCGCCGTTGGGTTTTCTGAATTGTGTATGTCGTTTGGGAGGAATACTCCCTAATTGATGATAAAATGGCATTTTTGTGAATTTAAATTATACAATTAAGAACTGTCATATTAACTAATTGGCTAATTGACACATTAACCAATTGACACATTAATTCATTCCGGATTGCGTTTCATCAGGAAGTGGAGATAAGCTAATAATCCGGGCCAAAAAGATACCATAACAGCTGTTTTTGTTAAAATTGGTTTTTTTTAATGTTAACACCAACAATTATACCCAGCCCAAACGCTACTAAAAAACCAAGAATGATAAACATAGTTTGTGAATTTAATAAAATGCTTCACAAATATCGTAAAAAAATGAATACTATACAATTAAAACCAAAAACCAATACCAAACCAAGTGTGGTGATCTTTGGTTTCAGGTGACCAACTGTGCTTGATTTCTAAAGGGCCAATAACGGTTTCCATCCCATAACCAAAACCATAACCGGAAAAAGCAGGACGATCTAACCATTCATTATTTTCGAAAATATTTGTTCCAATATTGGAAAAATTAGCAAATGCATTTAAATGATTTCGTTTAAAAATTTCTACATCCACTTGGAACAAAGCTTTTACATAGCTATTCCCTGCTAAACTCAGGAAATCATATCCATAAAAAGGTCTAAAATTATTAACCGCATAAAATCCATATCCACCTAAAACAAAATTGAAAAACGGAACCGTTTCTTCACCAACAGAAAACCCTCCCTCAGATTGAATGAATAATGTTGTTTTCTTAAATAAACGTTGTGCTATTGAAAAGTCGGCTTTAAAAATGGAAAAACGACTAAATGAGTTGGTATAATCAGTTGAATACAAATAGTATTGCACATCACCATTAAAACTCCAACCTGATTTAGGAAAATATTTATTATCTAAAGAATCAAACTTTAAATAGCCAAACAAACTGGAATAATCACTGTTTTCAAATAATGCTGTTGAATTTTGAAGGGTTTCTGACTCAATCTTTAACCGTTTATATTCAAAACCTCCTCCAACCAAAAACTTCTGAACAAATAGCGTTTGCATATATGCCTGATTGGTGAAGTCAATAAAATCAATGTTTAAAGTACTAATGTTGTTATCCGTAAACAATACTCCATCACTAAAATCAGTTGTAATGTTACGGTTAAATTGATTCAACCTCGATTTAAAACCAAAACTCCAATGAAAACCATTGTCAATATAATAATCTAAATAATACCGAAAGTTATCTCCTAACACCAAATCTCCTGAAACCACATCGTTTTTAAACAACAATTTTTTCTGAGTTAAATTCACCAATAATGCACTTTTATACAATCCATCATAATGGAGTCCGAATCTCAACAGTGTTTTATTTGGATTCTCTGTTAAACCAATATTCAATCGGTCACCCTCTTTGTCTTTATCTAAAGTGTAATGTATACTTCCAAAACTCTGTGATGCATTTAAATTTTCTATTCCCTGTTTTAATTTGGAATAGGTTACTTTTGAACCGGGTTTAAAATTCATTTTTCCGACAACATAAGAACGGGTATAATTTTCTAACTTGCTGGGAGTAATACTTTTGATAAATAAGCTGTCACTTTCTGTTTTTACCTCTTTTAAGGGCGGTTTTTTGTAGTTTGTGCTTAAAGGCTTTAACTGACTTTTTACACTATTTGTAGCTATTTCTCCTTTTTCAATGATTTCAACCCCTTTGTCAAATGAAATAACTGAATAATCTTCAACATTCGGCTTAATATAGATATCCGTCATTTCTTTCTTTTCCTGCATTTTTTTTATCATCTGCAAATTCGAAATCTGTACCAAAATGCGAGTAGCATCTCTCAAAAATTCTCTGTCTTTTAAATCATCTTGAACATCCACCCCAATAATGATATCCGCTCCCAGCTTTTTTATTTCTTCTGCCGGATAATTATTAACCACACCTCCGTCAATTAAATATTTTCCTTCTATAATAACAGGGGAATACAATGATGGAAATGCCCCGCTTGCTAAAATAGATTGTGCTAAAAATCCTTTATCTAATACTACTTCTTGTCCATTTTCTATATCAGTAGCAATACATAAAAAAGGAATTGGTAGTTGATTAAAATCCCTAATATGTCGAACATTATGCGTCAAACGGGTTATCATATTATAATTATACAACCCTTTCGAAAGTGCTGAAGGAATTCCGAGTTTGAATTTATTAAAAGGCAACGTCAATGCATAACGCTCATCATTCCCTTTTTCATAAAAATTCTTGGAAGACCTTGGTATAAAATCTTGAATAACAGCATCGTAATCCGTATTATTAAAAATACTATCCAACTGTTGAGCGTTATAACCTGCAGCATATAATCCACCTATAATGGCTCCCATACTCGTACCGCCAATGTAATCAATTTTAATTCCGGCTTCTTCAATCACTTTCAAAACACCAATATGTGCCAAGCCTTTAGCTCCACCACCACTCAAAACCAAGCCTATTTTAGGTCGTTTGGGTAGCGTATCTTGTCCAAATAGTATTGAAGGAAATAAGGTAAAGGTAAGAGGTAAAAAGCAAAGTGTGATGGCAGGTTTATATATAAACGCCATTAGATTCCTTTTTCGAAGAACCGAAACCATAACGAGAAGTAACCTCATTAAAAGATCCACTTTATTTTATTTAACAATTGTTCTGTAAAATTCGGAAATTTTTTTGGCTTTTGATGCACCAACCACGTCAGAAATTTCACTTTCGGTAGCCAAAGACAATCTTTTAACACTTTTGAAATGTTTTAATAATGTTATCATGGTTTTTTCTCCAATACCGGGAATGGTTTCTAAAGAGGTTTGCAATGCCGATTTACTGCGTTTGTCACGATGATGGGTAATCCCAAAACGGTGAGCTTCATTTCGCAATTGCTGAATGATTTTAAGTGTTTCTGATTTTTTATCCAAATACAACGGTACAGAATCTCCGGGATAAAACAATTCTTCCAATCGTTTGGCAATTCCAATAATGGCTATTTTTCCCCGTAATCCTAAATCGTCTAAACTTTTCAGTGCCGACGACAATTGCCCTTTCCCTCCATCAATGATAATAAGTTGGGGCAAAGGTTGGTTTTCGTCTAATAAGCGTTTATAGCGACGATATACCACTTCTTCCATCGAAGCAAAATCATTTGGCCCTTCAACCGTTTTAATATTGAAATGCCGATAATCTTTTTTGCTGGGCTTGCCGTCTTTAAACACCACACAAGCCGAAACAGGATTGGTTCCCTGAATATTCGAGTTGTCAAAACATTCGATGTGACGTGGCTCAACGGATAGACGTAAATCTTTTTGCATTTGAGCCATAATCCGATTGGTATGGCGTTCAGGGTCCACAATCTGAATTTGTTTCAATTGCTCTAAACGGTGGTACTTGGCGTTCCGTTGCGAAAGTTCCAAAATTTGCTTTTTGTCACCCAACTGCGGAACCGTGACTTTTATCTTATCGCCAAAATCCAATTCAAACGGCAAAATTAATTCTTTAGACGTCAAATGAAATCGCTCTCTAAGTTCTACTACAGCCAACTCTAATAATTCCTCATCTGTTTCATCTAATTTCTTTTTCATTTCCAACGTATGCGAACGAATAATCGCTCCGTGAGCAATTTGAAGAAAATTGACATACGCCATTGATTCATCCGACACAATTGAAAAAACGTCAATATTGGATATCTTCGGATTTAGAATAGTGGATTTGGCTTGGTAATTCTCTAAAACAGCTATTTTTTCTTTAATTTTTTGGGCCTCTTCAAATTCCATATTTTGGGCGTGAGTCAACATTTTTTGTTTAAATGCCTTAATACTGTCTTTAAAATTACCTTTCAATATTTCCCGAATGGCATCAACCTGACTTTGGTAATGTTCTAAACTTTCCAACCCTTCGCATGGCCCCTTACAATTGCCAATGTGGTATTCTAAACACACTTTGTATTTATGATTCCTTATATTTTGTTCACTTAAATCGTAATTGCACGTTCGCAACGGATACAATTCTTTAATCATATCCAACAACGTATTTACGGTTTTAAAATTGGTGTACGGACCGTAATATTCTGAACCGTCTTTTATCATTTTTCGAGTGGGAAAAATGCGTGAAAAAGGCTCTTTTTTGATGCAAATCCACGGATAGGTTTTATCGTCCTTTAAATTGATGTTGTATCGCGGTTGTAGTTTTTTAATCAAATTGTTTTCCAACAACAAGGCATCTTGTTCGGTAGCTACGACAATATGACGAATTTCCACAATTTTTTTCACCAAAACAGCTGTTTTGTGGTTGTCATGGGATTTGGTAAAATAAGACGAAACTCTCTTCTTTAAATTCTTTGCTTTGCCAACATACAATATCTTACCTTCCTTATCAAAATACTGATACACCCCCGGAAGATCGGGTAGCGTTTGAAGTTGGAGCTCTAAGGAAGGTATCTGCATAGTACAAATATAGTAGTAAAAAAAGGTGCGTGCAACTAACATTTATCATATTTCCTCTTTGACAAACTACCTAGCTTTGCCCAAAATAAACTACCATGAAGTATTGGAAAAAATATAGCCATCAAGGACGTTTAGATAAAGTTGCTGAGGCATTAGCTCAAAACGTAAACTTTGCACAAGACATTTCACTGGGTTTTCCGGCCTCAAAATTGGATGGAAAAGTGTTTTATGACAATGCTCCATTTTTGAAAGAAGCTCCAACACTACAAACTTTTGTGGCCAACCCCAATCATATTGGTTGTCACACCTTAGGACAATCCGAAAGTGTATTCAACGGCACACAACAACTGGAAAAAGAGGTGCTTAATGCCCTAGCTATTGATGTCTTTCAGGCGAAACCCGATGGTTTTGACGGCTACATTTCGCCCGGCGGAACGGAAGCCAATATTCAAGCTTTGTGGATGTACCGAAATTATTTCCTTCACGAACACAAAGCTTCTTTAGAGGAAATTGCGATTGTTGCCTCAGAAGATACACATTATTCCATCCCAAAAGGGGCTAACCTTTTACAAATCGATTGGCTCAAAATTCCGGTTGATTTTTCAACCCGTCAATTGAATAAAAAAGCATTAAAATCGATTCTTTTACAGGCAAAAGAAAACGGTAAAAAATATTGTATTATAGTGTCAAATATGGGAACCACCATGTTTGGTTCAGTGGACAATCCGTTGGATTATATCGAAACATTAAACGCCCTTCAACTGCCCTTTAAATTGCACATTGATGGGGCGTATGGAGGTTTTGTATATCCCTTTAGCAACCAACAGTCAACGATTAATTTCAGTAATCCTCACATTAGTTCGATTACCATTGATGCTCACAAAATGTTACAAGCACCGTATGGAACCGGTATTTTTATTTGCCGAAAAAACCTCATCCATCAGGTGCTTACCAAAGAAGCAGAATATGTGGAGGGCATGGATGTTACCCTTTGCGGAAGCCGTTCCGGTGCCAACGCCATAGCCGTTTGGATGATTTTGTCAACTTACGGTCCACACGGTTGGTTCGAAAAAGTAAGCACCCTGCAATTACGAACCGATTTCTTGTGTCGTGAATTAGACCAATTGAACATTCGTTACTTTCGTGAACCGTTTATGAATATTGTAACAATAGAGGCGAAATACATATCCAATGAAATCGCTCAGCGGTTTCGATTGGTGCCACAATCACATTTGAATGATAACAAGTGGTATAAAATTGTGGTGATGAATCACGTGGAACCCGAACATTTAATTACTTTTATTGCCGAATTGAACGCTTCGGTATATGCATAAAAAAGAACTGAGGATAAAATATAAAGCCTTAC
>LFEF01006032.1_pt1 | contig 13834 bp, 13 predicted proteins | sample 619371 | NCBI WGS metagenome assembly LFEF01 (sample SAMN03014291, study PRJNA259931) | freshwater metagenome | biome: lake; feature: waterbloom | place: China: Taihu Lake | collected 2006-08 | depth 0 m m
GGCCGACGCGTGCAGCAGCCAGGCCAGGGCCCGCAACGCGATCATGGTTGAAACATAACCGCTTTTCGTGCGGCAGGCGACGCTTGGCGGGGGCGGGGTGCCCTGCTATGTTCCCGGCCCCGAAAGCGACCCGACCCCGGCGGAGGGGTGGCCGAGTGGTTTAAGGCGCTCGCTTGGAAAGCGTGTATGGGGGAAACCCCATCGTGAGTTCGAATCTCATCCCCTCCGCCACCGCTTCACGAAAGCCCGTGTTTACTGGCTTTCGATGCGATCTCAAGGCCCTGCAAGTTCCCGTTGGTATACGCGACTGGTATACACGGGGGCATGAAGCAAGTGCCGGGTATCAACTATCTCTACCGCCGTGGTGCGAAGTACGTCTTCTATCGCCGGGTTCCTATCGACCTCGTAGGGAAGGTCGATACGACGCACCCGCAGAAGCGCAAGCTCGGTAAGTTTGATAAGCGCAGCCTCCGCACTGCCGATCTTGACGAAGCCAAGCGGCGCGTCCGCGAGGAAGCATTGGCCTTCGACAAGCGCATGGACGCCGTGCGCAAAGCCCACGGGCTGTTACCGCAGGACCAGCTTGGCGAAAGCGAAATTGCGCGGATCAGTGCGGCGTGGCGTCGCAAGATGATTGAAGACCTGATCGCCGATCCGGAGTTCATCCGCACGCCGTTCGGTGGCGATGATGGGGACGGCCCCGAGGCGGATGACCCGATTGTCGAAACCCTGACAACGGCCGATGACCTTGGGCCGGACAATGCGTGGCAAGCCGCAGCGCCCGAGGTACAGGAACTACTGGCGGACGAGGGGATGCGGCTGGCGTACTCCGACGTGTCGTTCCGGCGCCTTTGTCGGGAACTGCTGGATATCAAAGCGGTCGCGCTTAAAGTCATCAGGCGCCTTCGCGCCTATGAGCGCGTCGTTGTATCTGACTTCCTGCCGTCCCCGACTAGCAACGGCGGTGGTCCCTTGTGTTCCGAAGCGGTCAAGCTCTGGATCGCGGAGAAGTCCAAGAAGCGTTGGGTGGAGAAGACCCGCCACGAGCATGAAATCTGGAGCCAGCGCTTCATCGAGGCGCAAGGTGATCGCCCGCTGGCCTCTTACACGAAAGCGGACGGTCGGGCCTTCCGCGCGCTCCTCCAGAAGCTACCCCCGAGTTGGACCATGCGGCCCGAGTTGAAGGGCCTTGGGGTCGTTGCTGCTGCCGAGAAGGCGCAGGAACTTGGCTTGCCCCCTATGTCCGACAAGAACATAAACAAGCTGATCGACTATCTCGGTGCCTTCTGGCGCTGGGCGGGGCGCCAGTATGACGAATGCACAAACAACCCGTTCTCCGGCCTTAAGCTTGAGGTGGCGACATTGGCGCGCGACGAGCGGCATCCGTTCACGCTCGAAGAACTGCGCACGATCTTCAGCGCGCCCCGCTTCACGGGTTGCCTGGGGCCGCAGCGATTGAACGAGTCCGGCGACTATGTGCCGCGCGACAAGGGCGTTTTCTGGGTGCCGCTGATTGCTCTGTTCTCCGGCGCGCGCCTCGGTGAAATCGTCCAGCTTCACGTCACCGACGTCATCGAGAAGCCAGAGGGTTGGTTCTTCGACATTCGGGGTGACGAGGGTGACCGGCGACTGAAGACCGTGCAGTCAGAGCGCGCCGTGCCGGTGCATCCAGAGTTGCTCGCGCTAGGCTTCTTGGCGTTCGTCGGCGCGCAGCGCGAGGCGAAGCATGTCCGTCTGTTTCCGGAGTTAAAGAAAGGGGAAGACGGTTATTACAGTTCCCCCGCATCAAAGAGTTTTGCCCGGTGGCTGAAAATCCTTGGCGTGAAGCACGCGAAGAATGCGTTCCATTCGTTCCGACATTGCTTTGAGGATGCACGCCGTGCCGCTGGTGTCTCCGATGAAGTCGGTGACGCGCTTATGGGGCACATAGCGACCGGGCAAAAGGCTCGATATGGGCTTGCTTTCAAGACGCCTGCTCAGTTGGCGCCATTGACCGAGGCCATGTCACGCATTCGGTATGAAGGTCTTTCGCTTGATCATCTTCGAGTGCACGACTCAGTACCTTCTGTCTCATCATAAAGCCGCGTCAAGAGTCTCTCGACGGCGGGCCGCTTGAAGTCGCTATAGGGCCATACCTCGGGAGACGGTGTGCGCCCTATGCCCGCATCAAGCGCGCCATTGAATGCCAGCCAATCCGCGATGCGGTTCGCCCTAGCGTTCCTCGGGAACCACGCCATAGTTGTGCCCGAGGTGCCGCTTTTAGTGCGCCTTGGGCTTCTCGTTTGCGTCGTCGTGCGCGTTTGCGTGTTTGTGGTTCTGCTGTTGCTATTGCTTTGCGTGTCGTTCGTCTTGGTAGTGCGGGGAGGCCAAACCTCCAAGTCATCAAAGCGCGCGCTTGCATCGCAAGGCGGTGTGTCTATCGTTCTGTCGTCGGTGTGCATCTAACTCTGGAATAAGCCGCCGCGCTTCTGCGTTCGCAGAGGAGGGGGAGGCGGCATGGCTGTTCGGTTGCTCTATGGCGACGACGCGCAGGGGCGCCTTGTGCATGTCTCACAGGCTGCACGTGGGCGAGCCTGCGGGCTGTTCTGCCCCGCCTGCCGCACGCCGCTCGTTGCTAAGAAGGGTGAGGTTCGGGTTGCCCACTTGGCGCATGACGTGATTGACGTTGCTTGCGTTGGGGCGGTCGAAACGGTTCTCCATCGGTTGGCAAAGGAAGTGCTGAGCGAGAGACGTGCGCTGACTCTGCCGGGCTTCTCGATAGAGATGCGTTATCGCGGGACGGAGCGTTCCGAAACGCAGCAGGCGTTCCCCGCTAAGCTGGTCGAGTTCTCAAGCATAGATATCGAAGTGCCGTTCCCTGGAGTCCGCCTCGATGCGTTAGCCCAGTGGGCGCGAGGTCGTATTGCGGTGGAGTTTCGGGTGTCCCACGCGACCACCGGCGAGAAGATCGCAAGGCTGCGGACCTTGGGATTGGCGGCCGTCGAGATTGATTTGCAGCACCTTGCGCGATGGGACACGACCAAGGAGCAGATTGCCAGGGCGCTCACGTCGCAAGCGCCGCGCGAATGGCTAACGATGCCGTCGCTCTTTGCAGTCGAGATTGCGGAGGCGTGGGAGCGCTGGTTTAAACGCAGAGACGAAGCGTGGCGTGTTTCCCTGTTGCCGCCATTTGATCTACTCCCCGAGGAACGAGAGTTATCTTGGGAGGAGAAGGTGCGGCAGTTTGAAGCGCTAGCCTCACGTCTAGGCTTTAGGGCTCCAACTGTAACGTCCGGATGGCCTAAAAAAACATAAATAATTCATAGAAGTAACCTATCATATTGACAGGCTACACCTTACCTATCATATTGATAGGTGATGAATGGGCAGCACCAAACCACGATCCTCGTATTTCGCCTTCGCGCTGAAGCGGCGCAGAAGCGAATTCGGGAGATAGCCGCAGATACGGGCAAAGTGATCCTGGGGAACCACGCGCGCGAGCGTATGGAACTGCGGGATGTGTCTGACATCGAGGTTTACCGTATTTTGCAACGTGGCTTTGTAAGCGGTGAACCAACACTTACGGAGCAGAAAGAATGGAAGTGCAAAGTTGTACTGAAACTCAAGGGCACAAGGGAGGTCGGGGTAATAACCATTATCCTACATGAAGGTCTTCTGTTCGTAAAAACTGTCGAATGGGAAGACTTGAGGAGTTGATTATGAAAAGGGCATTCGCACTTAACGGAGAGAAGATAAATGCGCCATACCACTATACACAATGTGGTCTGGATGATGTTTATCTAGTCAACGGATATAAAGTGCATGACACGCCCTATGGCGCTGGAGTGGCAGTTGAGCATGCTGAAAAGCTGCACCACGCTATTGCAGAGGGGCTAGCGCGAGATAAGGCACTGCTTAGTGGAAAAGAGATTCGCTTTATGAGGAAACTCATGGAGCTTACTCAGGCTGAATTGGCTTTGTGGTTTGGCACCAGCGCTCAGACGGTTGCGCGTTGGGAGAAGGGAACTACAGCGCTAAATGGCACTGCCGATAAAATGATCCGTGTTCTTTATCTGGCCTCACGTAATAGCGAGCTTGATGTTGTTGGGGTTCTTAAAGATTTGGCAGAAATGGATTCTAAAAATAACGAACGTCTAGTCTTTGAAGAAACTCAAGACGGCTGGCAGCGTAAGTCTGCTTAGTAGAATGTAGACCGATAGTCAGAGAACTGGCTAAGTGACTCCGTCTGTCTTCTACGCAGAGAGAAATCAAGTCGTTCACTAAGGTCGGATTTCCGTTGCAAGAAGCTCGAAGTGCGCAGAAGTCCTCGTACAAAAATTCGAGGCATTCTGAAACTTCCTGACAGATGAAATTTGGATAACCACCACCCCCTACTAGGGATATCTTTCTCTATAAGGGGGTGGCGGTTATTTTTAGACGGCTGGAAATGCCCGAACAAAGCTTCGCCCCTTGATACCCCAGGGCGTTTCCTGGATTGCCAAGTTGCGGGCACGGGCGAAGGTCGTTTCAGCGACCTCCTCCAGCCCCGAGGCTTTCTTGAGTGCCTTGGTCGATATCTCGTTGATCGATGGCGATAAGCTACTGAGGTGGGTGGCAATCCGGTTTGCGACCTCCTGGGCTGTCTGTTTGATTGCCTTCAGGTGTTGGGTCTTCCACCGCCGTACCTGTAGACCGGGCATCGCAGACGACAGCAATTCAAGTACACCGTCGTCATGGTGAGCAAGGTAGATCGTTGCCGGTCGTGCCAAGCCATTCTCGACCACCCGGCACGCCGAACGGGAAATAGCCTGATAGAGGCTGTGTGCCACCTCAGACCGCTTCACGTCCTCAATGTCGTCCCCGGTAACGGGCGAGAGTAGGTCGTTACGCTGCCCGACAATGGCTCCGGCGATATCCGCGTCCGCCCGTTGCAACACCCCAGCGAACACCACGGTGGAGCAATAGGAAAAGCAGGATAGGCTCGTCTCGTTGCCCCATGTGAGGATCACGATCCGAGGCTTGGGTACGCCGTCAACCAACACTGTCGAATTCAGGTCGATCCCGGCGGCTCTCAGGTCACGCTTTAAGATGCCCTCGATATCCACCGTGTGTCGTCCCGCTTGTCGGGTCTTGAAGGTGAATACGATAGCCGCTTGATCGTTGGACAGTGCCCGCAACACTTCCGCCACTTCCCGGCTATAGGCGCGATCCTCAGCGGTTCCATTCATCATGCTTTTGGTCAAAGCCCGTCGCCCGGCGCCGACCTTGGCGAAGTAAAGCGCCACGTTGTCATAACGCTTCACACGACCATTGAACCCCGGCTTGCTCTGGATGCTGGTGTCTAACTGTTCCAGCAACCGTATCGGCCATGAGGCATCGAGCACCACCACCCGCCGAAGGTCTTGGGGAACGGCAACGGTATAGGTGATGTGCGCGCCGCCACCGTCAACACGATCGATTACCCGGATCGGTGAGCCGATCAGTTCAAACAAGTCCCAAAGCGCATCGATGTTCGCAGCCGCGCCCTTGATTCCGATAAGTGCCGTGCGGTGGGCGTCCAATGTTTCAGGATCAACTTCGGGCAGGTAGATGGAAATGGGAGATTCGCCGTGGCCGCTGCGCTGCCGCAGCAGTTCGGCGGTTAGAATGGCCTCGCACGCTCGCACATAGTTGAGCGCCGTGACACGCCGCTCTTTGTCGGCGTTGCCTTCAGCTAGTGCATCAATCTGTGGGGCGGCCCATCCAATAGCCGACTGAATATCGGCATGGCGAACTGAGCGATGATCGGAGACAAGCAATGTCTCATCCCAGATCACTAAGGACCGATCCTTGCTCAGGTAGGTGAGGCGCGGCGCAACGCGGGCACCACCGCGAATGCGGCTGTGCGTTACCAGTAGGAACTGTGCCTTATCGTGATCGGTCGTTGCCGGTAACGACGCGAAGCCCGGTGCGCGGCCATGCTGTGCGTCTTCGGCCTTTGTTTGATCGAAGCCGTAGGAATGCCACAGGCCAATCTTCTCGTCCGGCACGCCTTGCTGAATCAAGGCGCGCTTCAGGTCACACAAAGCTTCTACCTTGGACGCACAGACGGCGACCGAGTAGGGCAAGCCTTGAGCATGAACCTCGGCAACCCACGCGATGACAGACTGAGTTTTACCCATGCCGGTATCGAGGTCGAAGGCATAGCGCCCGACATTGTGACCAGCCGCGAGGAAAGAGTAGGCCCCGATGATGTTCATCAGGGCTTCCTTGTGGTCCTCGTTGAGGACGTTTCCGTAGCGCTCCAGATTGGCCTCCAGCCGCGCGAAGGCGGCCCGCGATAGCCGAGCCTCGGTAATCCTATCGAGTAAGGAAGGGTCATCGCGAACTGCGCTCTGAATGTATTGTTGCTCGCTGACAGTAAGCGGTTCGGCCGACATATCGCGAAACGGCCGCCCATTGTGTTTGGCTTCCATAAAGCTTCTCCAATGCGGCGCCCCAGGTTCCCCTAAGGACGCCGCTGTAAGTCTCTATTTGATGAGTCTAGGTGCTAGGTCCGGCCGTCAGCCGATTTCCACTAGCGAGGCGAGGTATTGCCCATTTAGACGCGCCGTGCGCTCCCAGTCGCTTAGGACTGCTTTAGAGATACACATGGCTGCGCCTCCAATCGCCTCAATCACAAGCCGCGCTAGGTACAAAGATGCGTGACGCGGGTACTTCCGATAGACACCGCGCATCTTGCCCGTATTCCGGTCGTAATACGAGCCTACAGATGTAGTCCCAAGGCGGCGTAGCGACCGTGCCAATTGGACGGAGAATGCCGCATCGCTCTCGAAGCGGCGGGGCTCGAAGCCCTGGAGAGCGAGGAGGGCGGCAACCGTCTCTAGTACCTCCTCGAAGTTCGCCTCTTGAGCAAGGGCGCAAAGTGATTCGCACGCCTTCCTGACGGCATGGTTGACGTGGCCTTTTCCATCGCCGTGGACGGCGTAGTTGCCGCAGCGTTTAAGCAACTCGATCCACCGTTCTTCGGCGATCTTGATGCCATCCTTGTGGCGGTTCCGGTCGATGACCGGGCGCACGGCGTCCAGCCAGGGGTAAAGCTCCTTGCGGTTTACAGGGGATTGCTGGGGATGGCCGTGGGTTCTTTGGCGGACGATGTGCATGGGGCACAGGCGGCCGTAGCGTCCGGCTTCGCGAGTGCAGCCGGGGGCTTTGCAGTTCATGTGAGTTCAATTCCGATTGAATCTAGTTCGCAGGGGGTAAAGAGCGCGAGCGGGCGGTGGCGCCAGAGGGCACGCAAAGGACTGCGCGAGATTGCAAGTCTTGTGCGTGCCCCTCCAGCGGCCCTCGTAGCTCGATTGTGGGCGTCGGCGTCACAGCCTATGGCGAGGTAGCGGGCGTGGCCTCGTGCGCTCCAGCGGACTCCACAGCCGCTTTGCGGGCCTGTTGGCGTAGCTCCTCCAACTCTTGTCGCAACGCGAGGTTTGCCTGTCGTTGAGCAGCCAGTTCGGTGCTCAAGCGCCTCACTTCCGTCCGAATGTGCCGCTTTAGCCAAACGGGCGGGATTACGTCGCCTTTGAGTTGGTCGAGGAGGTCATTGAGCCTTTGGCTGGATTGGCGGGCGGTCTCCATGAATAGAGGGGAGACCCATTTCTCATCGCCGTAGAAATGGCCGAACTCCTCGGGATCGACAAAGCGGAAAGGTTTCGCTGCGCGCGCCGCACATTCCGCCTTGAAGGCTTCGATTTCCTTTGGATTCATCGCATAGCGCTCGTTCCACTCGTCCACCGGAATGAGCCTATCGACGTAATAGAACTTGCCAGTCTGATAGTTGACCTCGATATCTGCCCATACGATCCCGTTGGGATGGTCCGCTGGATTCACGGGGCCGTCGCTGGGGAGCACAGGGAGCGCGGGAAGGGTGTTCGTCATACGCCTGCTCCTTCAGTGCGCGATCGATCGCCAGGGCATCAGGTGGCCAGACTTATCGGTGGCGGGCACCGTCTTGGCCCGGTCGCAGCGGGCATAGGCGGGCAGGCGTTCAAGGTAGGTCCGCGCCGCATCGAGGTTATCGTTCTCGATGAGCCACGAAAGCCGCTCGGCAACCTGAGCCAGTGCAAAGCGGATGATTGTGGAGCGAGAGACGTGGCGCCCGGTGGCGATGGTTGCGGTGGTGGTCGCCCAGTCGAGTTGGCTGATGGCGCGAGGATCAAGCGAGAAGGCTTGGGATTTGGCGATGGTGACGTGAGGCATGGTGCTTCCTTGTAGAGTTGCATCGGTGGGGTAGTTGAAAAAAGAGAAACCCCCGCACTCGGCACACCGGCGTTCCCTGGAGAACCTAGGGAGCGGCGATGTGGAACGCGGGGGCTTACGAGGCATCGATTCCGACGACGCGGCGAACTAACGCCTGCCGTCTAATGGTAGGGGCAGAGTTCGGTTTCCTACCCTTTGGTGGCTTTAATTGAGACCCACAAGATGTTGTGTCTAGCTCCCGTACTTCGCAACAGCGCCCACAGACAGGCCGGTGGCCTTTGCCACCTCGCGGACCGACTTCCCCGCCTTCCGCATAGCGACCACCTTGGCGGCCACCTTGGGGTCAACCGTGGGCCTCCCAATCGGCCGCCCGCTCTTGGTCCGCCCGGTGGCCCGCACGCGGGCAATTCCCGATACGACGCGCTCCCGGATCATGGCGCATTCCAGCGTGGCGAACACGGCGGCCATTTCCAGCATGGCGCGGCCGTGTGCGGTGGACGTGTCCATGCTTTCCTTGAAATAGAATTGCGCCACGCCGCACCTGTCCAGTTCCTCCATATTGCGCGTGACTTCCATCGTCGAACGTCCCAGCCGATCAACGGACCAGAACAAGGCGATATCGAAGCGGCGCTTCTTGGCGTCTGCGAGGAGAGCGGAGAGGCCGGGGCGTTGCTCGCGGCCCTTGGCGCCGGAGATACCCGCATCCTCGTAAGCCTCGATGATGTTCCAGCCGCGCAACTTGGCGAGCCCTTCAAGGTCACGCCGCTGGTTGTCCGTCGTCTGGTCGTCGGTGGAGACGCGGAGATAAAGCGCGGCGCGCATTCCCTTGGCGGTGGTCTTGGCGGTCATGGCCTTCCTCGCAATGTGTCAGGGCGACGATTGCGGAGAGGCTAGGGTAAAGAGTGTTCATAAATCAACTGGTTTATGAACGATCAATTCGGTACCCACGGCCCATTGATCTGACTCACTTTTTAGAGCCGCCACGCGATGGGGGTTTATGAACACGCCCGCAACGCCGGGAATCTCTGGCAGGAAAGTTCCTTCTCCAGTTGACTCGGCACCGCTAGCGTTTCGGTACCCGCGCTCTCGCTGGCGACCCACCCGAAACGTGCGAAATGAAGATCGATGTATCCGAGTTGAAGTCCGACTTGATCGTGTCCCTTGATGACGCGACCGAAGTGTTCGTTACGCACGCTGTCGACCGCGTTGAAGCGGAAGGCTTGGCGCACGGCCAAGCCCGAACGCTGGAAGATGGCGAAGTGCTGCTCCGCCACAGAGACCGTATTGTGTGGCTCACGGGGTTGCCGGTGGCGGTGCGTGCTGGCACGGAGGTGACGGCTCACTAACGCCCGCGTTCACTCGGTCAGTTCACCGAAGGATACCGGCGCAGGGCGCCGAAGCCCTGGAGCGCGGCTCCATCCTTGTTCGCACCGGGGACGGCCGCAGACCGAGTGGACGCAAGACGACGACGCGCGGCGCAGCGTGAGACAGTGCCTAGGGAGATGGCGGGTGGCGCTTCCGGTTTACCTGGGTACTGGGCGCAAGGGGGGCACCGGGGGGAAAGTTGAAGCCTCAGTCTATGCGTTAGGCGCTTCATGAGCGCACACTAAACATTCAACAAAAAACAAGATGCGCATAAAACGATTTCGAGTGACCTAACTTCTATTTTGCCTTCTCGCGTTCTGAAAAGAGCCGGTCAAAAATGTGATCCGCCCCCCAAGCTTGTGCTGAAGTAAATGCTATCAGGCGCTTCTGCTCTGAGCTAAGCGGCATCTCACCCGGCTTATACCCCAGATCGTGATCTGCCTCAGACCACGCGTGTTGAAACAAGGTCTTAATTTGCATTTCGAAAAACGAAGGAATCAACGACGTGTCCATATCTTCTTCAATAATATCGTTTGGAAATTTCAGAATCAGATGGTGACTGAAGTATCCGAACTCGGCCTCATCCTCGGGAATGACGTGTTGTGATTCGATAGCGCGAAAATACTTTCGGACTTTCGCGGCTATACGAGCGACATCGGATTGGTAGAACACGATGATCCGTGCGCCGATTTGGTCCTGAATTTGACTTAGCGGCTCGTCGTACTTAGTTCGCCCATCCTCGAGTTTCGTCATTGCCTTCTTCACAAATCGGTCAATATCCTTTGCCCGAGCAGAAATTCTATCAATCCTCGGCTCCCCGGCCATGAGGTCCGAAATAAAGGCAGTCAATGCGCTTGCCAATCGCACGAGCACCGTCTCGCGTCGATGCCTGTACAGCGACTCAATGTCGTTAGGCTGTGGGCTTAAGTTTTTCATTTATGATGTTGCCTTGAGTGGTAAATCGTACCTCACCATTGATTCTCTCTTTATGAAACACATTATCAAAATCCGCTGATGGGGCGGTAAGAGTGCCGCCATTACTGAGCTCGACAGCTTTAAACGCGATGAGCTCCCGGAATTCTCCCAAATCGAACTGAAAGCGATCTTGAGCAATCCGGGCTGATTTTAGTTCCCGAACGATTGCGGTGCGTGCTTGGTTTGAGAGGTGAAACCTTCGGCAAAACTCATCTATCGTAATTCGCTGACCCGCCAGTCCTTGAGCGAGCGTTGCAGCTGCGGTGATCTCTTGCTTAAGCCCCAGCTCGGATTTCTTTGCCGCATCCTTGAGAGCTAGCGCCAATCTCCGTGTCCCTAATGCGGCGGTTATGGTGAAATCAGATGCGAGGAAATCAACAATCCAATAATTCGACTGCTCACCCCCAGGGCTATTGAGTTGCTTGTCGATTGCACGGCCGTTCCAGAAGCCTCCAAGCAGTGACGTATCTTTGTAGGCGACGGCTTTATACGAGGCTTTATTCTTCATAAAAACCCGTTCGAGAAACTGGACGGTTAAATTGCGCGGGTTCTCATCGACGTAAACTGCGTTATCGGTTGGAAAGCGAGAAATAACGATCTTGTGCTCGCGGCCTTCCTTTCCAGCTATTAGGAACAACAATCCCAACCCCGATCTTCCGTCGGTGTTAGCCCCCAACCGTTGCGCGATAGCACGGCCGTTAATCAATGTTGGCGTCTTTAAATAGCTACAGATGAGGTCGCGGCAGTCATTCTGCTGGGAGGCTTCATCTGCACAGCTAAACGTGATGTCGATATCGCATTCTTCGTCTGAGCGATTGTAAATACTGTCGAGAAGATCAAACAACTTACCTTCAAGGGGGACGGGGGTGCCAACTATCGAAGTTGCGTCTTCTTCGCCCTTTAGAGGGCGGACCAAGAATGTGTGAATGGTCTGAATTGGCATGCTATCCCCGTTATTTTTTCGGAATATAGCATCACATTCTAGAAGAGAATAGGTAGTAAGGTATAATTCCTGACGGGGAGAATTTTGAAAAACCTTAAGTTTGATGGCGACCTAATTAGACTTCAAGCTGAACTCAAAAATGGGCACGAGATAGAAGCTAGCTCTAGTTTTCGTAGCAAAGCCTCACCGGATTCAGTCAATATATGGTTGGTCGGGGGACTAGGGAAGTTTACCTGGCGGTATTAAATTTTGGAGTTGTTTTATTATATCAATAGAATTTTTAGGTTAAGCTTAAACGAAAAGAATCTGGAGGGATTGGGTGCCAAAAATGGAAGTTATAAGAACTCAATGGCCGGTCGGGCAGGGATGCTTCTCCTCTGGAAAAATAAAATCGGAGGATTCTCACGGAAACCCAAGTCTTGAATTCAATTATGTTTATGACTGTGGCGCGCGAAGCAAGGTTCGTATCGAAGACGCGATCGGGCAGTTCTCTCAAGATACCCCTAATATCGACGCATTGTTTATTTCGCATTTCGATGACGACCACGTACAGGGTCTAGATCGACTTCTCTCAGAGTGTCGCGTCGATACGGTTTATGTACCTTACGTCAATCAGATGGCTCCGGTGCTTGAAGTATTCGGGCGCTTCGTCGATGAAGACGTAATTCCGACGGCATCTACGATCTATGCATCATTAGCTCCTGAAGCATGGCTCACCGCTCGTGGTGTTCGCAGAGTCGTTCGTATTGGGCGAAGCCCTGGCGGCGTTCCTCCGGATGGTCCGACAGCGCCGCTTGAGCCGTCCCCAGAGACCGGCCGCAGACGAATTGATCTTGAGGACAGACAGCTGCCAACTACAAAATGGGACACCCCATCCTTGCTGCGTGAGCAACGACACGCTCTTGATAAATCGAAAGATGCGGATTTTTACCTAAACGGTCTTGCCATTAGTTTATCCGATGGATGGAGAGTATTGCCTTGGCAACTCGTTCCCTATGTCCATCCCGTTCCGTCGATTAACTATGCAAAGTTTCGTAAGGTCCTAACAAATAATCTTGGTCTAAAACCTCGAATGGCGCCGACAGCCAAGTTCCTGGCGGACCTCCTTCGAACATCAGATGGTCGGAAGAAAATTCGCGCCTGTTATGACACACTGATCCCGCACGGTAGCGGTCGCGCCCACAATCGTATTTCAATGTCGTTGTTCTCTGGTCCGCATCCGACTGTGACGCCAACTTGGGAGGCCGAATGCAATCCACTGCGGGTTCCCAATCTTGAGGAAGAGTTTCTCCGTATACTCGCTGGGCGTGGTTTGCGCATAGTCAAACAGTACGGTGCCTGCGGTGGTTGGATTGGAACTGGCGACGCAAAACTTGGGGAGGAGATCGTCTTAAAGGAGTGGATTAAATTCTATGAGCGTTTGTTGGCATTTACTTCAACGATGCTACTCCCACACCATGGTTCGAAAAATAACTTCGCATCTGAATTAGCGGATTTGAAAAACGTAGTTCTCTATATTGCGGCCGCCGATCCTTTGGGTAAGGGTTATAACCACCCAAGCAAAGAAGTGCGCGGGGCTCTGTTTCGAGCTCATAAAATCTTGGCGCATGTTGAACGAGAGCCAGAGAGCGTCTGTATCGAAACCATCGAGGTAAACTGAGAACGTTGCTCTGTACGCGGGGTGCTGTTCCTGCTGGGAAAGCAGAACATTCTTAGCAAGCCGAGGGTTACTACCTAGTTTTCGTGTGTTCGGACTGAGATATGTATAGCCAGCCTTTTGCGCCGCGTCGGCAATCAGGCTAGTTGGGTGACAGCGCGACACCGACTTGGTATACGGGAGTTGCCAGCGGACTTACTAAGTCCTTGAAATCTCAGTTTGCGACGGCTGTAGGCGAAGTTCTCATCCCCTCCGCCAGCGCTTCGCCTTTTCCCGAAGGGGACGCCGAAACGCTCGGCCGAGCTCAGCCGACGATCGCTTCGGCGTCGATCTCGACCGCGTAGGGTCCGACCAGGCGGCCGGTTTCCAGCAGCGTGTTGGCGGGCCGCACATCGCCGAAATATCGGCCGTGCACGCGCGACACGCCCTCCCAATCGTCGGCATCCGCAAGATAGACCCGCGTGCGAACGACATCGTCCGGTCCGGCGCCCAACGCATCGAGGCTCGCGACGATTTTGTCGAGGATGTAGACCGCCTGTCCCTCGGCGTCGCCCGGGCATACGACATCGCCCGCGCCATGCGTGGCGGTCGTGCCGCTGACGAAAACGCGATCCCCGACGCGGACGGCGCGCGAATAGCCGGCGATCGGCTCCCACTTGCTCGCGCTATCCACGCGCAACCGG
>LFEF01031115.1_pt1 | contig 13676 bp, 12 predicted proteins | sample 619371 | NCBI WGS metagenome assembly LFEF01 (sample SAMN03014291, study PRJNA259931) | freshwater metagenome | biome: lake; feature: waterbloom | place: China: Taihu Lake | collected 2006-08 | depth 0 m m
ATCGGCACCCCCCTTATCAAGGGGGGCAGGGGGGATCGAACCTAAAATCCATTTTTAATTTAATTATAACCAGCTACTTAACTGAAAACTGAAAACTTACATCTGATAACTGATCACTGGTAACTGATAACTGATAACTGATAACTGACAAAAAAATCCTGGAGGATATAACCATGAACGAGAATCAAAGGAAAAAAATCGGTATTCTGACCAGTGGTGGCGATTGCCCGGGGTTAAATGCGGTAATTCGTGCCGTGGTGAAATCATCAAAACTAAAGGGTTGGGATGTGTACGGCATTCCCTACGGGACCGACGGTTTTATGCAGATTGCCGAGGGAAAATATCACCCCCAAGATTTAATCCTGACTCAGCATGGCTATAACCTGCCAGGGGTCTTGAAAGGATTAGACGTTTTGCAGTTTCTTAGTGGTAGTGTCTTGGGTTCTTTGAGCAAAGGACATCCCGAAAACCCAGAAATTGCCACGAAAATCCTGCAAGGATACGAAATGCTGGGATTAGATGCCCTGATCGTCGTTGGGGGCGATGGGAGCATCGATATCATCTACGATCTCGCCCAGAAAGGCAACTGGAATATTATCGCGGTTCCCAAAACCATCGATAATGACGTTCCCTATACGGAATGGGCAGTCGGTTTTACCACTGCCGTCGATATCGTCACTCAAGCTTTGTATGATCTCACCTTTACCGCCGCTAGTCACGAAAGGGTGATGATCGTGCAGGTGATGGGTAGAGATGCCGGTCATTTAGCCCTTCATGCCGGGATTGCCGGGGGGGCCGATGCGATTTTTATTCCCGAATTAACCCCGGCTCTCACTCCCGAAATTATCGACGGTTGTTGTCGTCATTTGGCACAATTACGCGCTCAAGGTCGTAAATTCGCTCTCATTGTGATTTCTGAGGGTGTTAAAAACGAAGATAACCAAAAAGAGAAGTATATTGCCGATTATTTAGAAAAATTAATATTTGACAAAACTCGCTCTTTGTGCGTTACCGATCCCGTCTTCTGTTATCTCAATTCCATGGATGTGCGGGCCATGTCTTTGGGACACCTGCAAAGAAGTCGTCCTCCTTTGGCCATGGATCGACTGTTGGCGACGGCTTTCGGCATTAAGGCCGTAGAATTAATCGAACAGGGTAAACTCGATCGCGTGGTGATTTGGCGCGGGGGACAAGTGCGTAGTCTGCCCCTGAAACCGGTGATCAAAATTATCAAACAATGTCATCAAGAGCATCGCTGTGCCTATCCCGTCGATCCCCATGGTTTCATCGTCAAAACAGCCCGTTCTTTGGGAATTTACCTAGGAGAAAATACCACGACCACGACGGCAGTAGTTCCGGAAGCTGTGGAGGTGTTAGTTTAGTTATAATAAAGCGAGAAGGGTTGCTCATACCTTCTCGCTCTGTTCATTGGTTAAGATTGGGTATTTCTCAACCCTACAATTACGAGAGATACTGACAGCCATAAAATCAGGATCAGGCTTCGGACTACTTTAATGATAATCCCAGCTTTTTTTAATGACCCTAACTTTTACAATTCTGTCGGGTTATGCCAGGGGTTAAGAATAAACCCTTCTTAGCTTATTAGACAGGCTTCCTAAAATAGATCGTCATCAAGTAGAAGCGGGTTGAAACTGCGCTTCTACTCACCGATGAGAATCCCCGTCTTTTGCAAGCGGGGAGATGTCAACACACCTCTATCAGAGGATTTTTCCGAGGATTTTGTTTCTGACTACCAGCTAGACTTGACTACACCGGGTAAGAGACCTTGGTGGGCCCATTCGCGTAAAACGTTGCGGGATAAACCAAAATCGCGATAGTATCCTCTCGGTCTGCCCGTCGTTAAACAACGGTTGCGGTGACGACTGGGGGCGCTATTGCGGGGTAATTCCTGTAATTTTTGGTGAATTGCCAGTTTTTCTTCAAAATCTTCGGCGGTACGGAATTGTTCTTTTAGTTCCGCCCGTTTAGCTTCGTATTTTTGTCTGAGACGATCGCGTTTTTTCTCGCGTTCTACCATCGATTTTTTTGCCATGGGGTTTCTCGAAAAAGATTTAACCTGTAAAGACAGCATTTTCCATTATAACCTGAATCTCTCCCTGGCCGTCAGACGATAATTCTGACCGCTCCCTAACACCGGTGACAAAGGTGACATTTGTTGATATTAATTCTTAAAGTCCTAGTTGAAAATTTTCTATGTCTGAACCGCCTCAATTTCTCCAACAACGTCTTTTTTATCAAGGTCGCGTCTTTCAATTTCAAGTCTCGAAACTCCGTTTACCTAACGGTGTCGAGGGAGAATGGGAATGTGTCCGTCATCCGGGGGGTGCTTTAGCAGTTCCGATCACCAAGGAAGGTCAATTAGTTTTAGTACGTCAGTATCGGTTTAGTTTGCAAGCTCGAATTCTGGAATTTCCCGCCGGAACGATCGATGAAGGAGAAGACCCCGCTACGACGGTAAAACGAGAATTAGAGGAAGAAGCGGGCTATCGGGCCCACAATTGGCAATCTTTGGGTAAATTTGCCCTGGCACCGGGTTATTCCGATGAATACATCTATGCTTTTCTGGCGCGAGATCTGGAACAATTAAGCTTGCCCCCCGCTCAAGATGCCGATGAAGATCTAGAAGTGGTTTTTATGAGTTTTGAGGAAATGGAATCAGCGATCGCTCGGGGAGAATCGATCGATGCTAAAACTATTACTAGCTTCTATCTGGCCCGTTTAGCCCTTAATTAATCTTTTCAATCACCGCTTGTCCCAGTTGAATCAACTCAAAACCGATAAAAAGGCTTAAAATCACGGTGACAGCCTGATTAAGCAGGGGTATATTGCCTTTGCCTAGAGCAGAAGCGACGAATTTGACCACAACTAAAACGAGAGCGCTAACAACGGCGATTTTGACGGCGATCATAGATTAATTTTTCCTCACGGTTAACCGAAGTATACTATTTCTAGACTTTTTCTTGCTCGTTTCATCTTCGGCTTGATACAAAATGTAGCATTTTGGTGGAGAGCGCTCCTGTCATTGCCAAAAATGCACAGGTTTTTGTTAAGAATTGTAAAATGTAGTTAGATTTATTTACTCAGAAGGGGATTTATGTCTAACCGAGAATCGATCTTTCCGTTCCCTCAAAAACCAGCATATTCCTCCCTATTCAAGTCGATTTTAGCGATAATATCAGTTATTTTAATTATGTTAGCAGTGATCGGCGGGCTAATGATGGTCAGTTTATCATTATGTTGGCCAGAACACAATATTTATCGATTAATCCTTGGCTTAGTAGAAGATTTTTTTAACCCCTTTGCTTGGATTAAAGTTCCCACAGTTACTAATAGCTATCAATTATTATTACCCACAGTTATCCTGCTAATTTTTACGCAGTTAATCATTTTCTTGTCTCCGCGTCCGCAAGTTTGGTCAAGATTAGTCATTATTTCTATCACCCTAGCTATCACCCTGCGCTATCTACTCTGGAGAATTCTGGAAACCTTAAATCTCTCCACCCCTCTCAATGGCTTTTTTAGTTTACTCCTTTTAGGCCTTGAGATGATAGTTTTAAGTAGTAGCATGATTCAGTTAGTCTTAGTCTTAACCACGAAAGATAGACGCAAAGAAGCTGATTTTTATAGCCAAGCGGTGAGCAATAAACAGTATTTGCCCACGGTAGATATCCTGATTCCTACCTATAATGAGCCAGCCTTCATCTTAAAAAGAACTATTATCGGTTGTCAAGCCCTTAATTATCCTCATAAAAATATTTATATTCTCGATGATACCCAGAGGTCAGAAATTTATGAATTGGCAGAAAAATTAAATTGTCATTATCTGACTCGTCAGGATAGAAAAAACGCTAAAGCAGGTAATTTAAACCATGCTCTCAGACAAACCCAAGGGGAATTGGTGGTAGTTTTTGACGCAGATTTTATCCCTTGTCGGAACTTTCTAGAAAGAACTGTTGGCTGGTTTCAAAACCCTAAAATTGCCTTAGTGCAAACTCCCCAAAGCTTTTATAACGCCGATCCTATCGCCCATAACTTAGGCTTAGAAAATCTCGTTACTCCCGACGAAGAATTATTTTATCGTCATATCCAACCGGCTAAAGATGGGGTAGGTAGTCCTGTCTGTGCTGGCACTTCTTTTATTGTCAGAAGAAAAGCATTAGAGGAAGTGGACTACTTTAATATAGAATCTATTAGTGAAGACTATTTCACTGGGATTGCTATCTCAGCGAAAGGTTATGAAGTTATTTACTTAAATGAAAAACTCAGCGCTGGTTTATCTGCCGAAAGTTTATCAGCTTATTTACGGCAAAGATTGCGCTGGGCAAGGGGAACTTTACAGGCCTTTTTTATCAAAGCTAATCCCCTGAAAATTGCGGGACTAACCATACCCCAAAGATTGGCACACTTAGAAGGACTTTTATCTTGGTTTTCTCCCTTAGCTCGTTTATTTTCTCTGCTTATTCCTCTCCTTTATACCTTTGGTTATATCGTACCTTTGAACATTACCATCGATGAGACAATCTATATCTTTTTACCCTACATGATGCTGCAGTTAGCCACTTATCACTGGTTAAATTCTCGCTCGCGCTCTATTATTTTTTCTGAGGTACTATCGATGATTATTTGTGTACCTACAGCCCTAACAGTTCTCCATGTTCTTTGGAAACCCTTTGACAAAGGATTTCAGGTGACACCCAAGGGAATTGCTCGCCAAAATTATCAATATAATTGGCGTTTATCCTACCCATTGCTCTTTTTTCTCACCATTACCTTAATTAGTATTTTCTTTAATTTAAATCATCACAATTATCAAGCAAGTCCCCTAAATTTTGGCTTGATTTTGGCTATATATAACGTGGTGATTATCATGACTGCTTTAGTGGCTTTATTGGAAGCTCCCCTCACCCTAGAAACTCAATACCAAGCACTGGAATCTCCCGTTAACTTGATCACAGAATCGGATATAATTATAGAGGGCAATCTGAAAAAACTTTCAGAAATAGGAGCAGAAATTAACCTGAGGGAACCCATCTACTCAGAAAAATTGCTCCTAGATATTTTAGGCGAAGATTTGCGCTTATCGGCTCATCTAGTCAATCTAGAAAAACGAGGAAAAATCTGGCAAGCAACCCTTAAATTCCAGCCACTTACCCTATCAGAGCAGAGAAAACTAATTACTTTTCTATTCTGTCGTCCCCAGCGCTGGCCCCTGAAAAATACGGCGGGAGAATTACAATCACTTTGGTTGTTAATTATCAGCTTTTGTCGGGGAATAGGCTTAATTCGGCGAGCATTTTTGAATCGAAAAACCTTTAGTTAAGTCAAAAGTCGAAAATACTTAGCGAACAACTACCGGCTGTTTACAGCGTTTCTCAGATAGATGAGGTTCGTTCTTGCCGCTGAAATAGTTAATTAGCAAAGATTATCCTGTACTTCACCTTGACGAGAAAGGCTAGATCACAGTTGTCACTTGACTAAAACTTGACAGTATTATAGTAAGAGTAATCATTCTTAGATAAACAGGCTTATGAAAAATCGTTTAGGCCTTCACCTGATGGCTAATAAGGAAAAAGGGTTTGCCTTGCCTCTTGCCGTGTTAATTGGACTCATCCTGATGGGAACAGGAATGACTATGATGATGCGCGCCCAAGCAGACCAATCGAAAGTAATTGCCCAAAACGCCAGGGCTGATGGTTTAAGAAGTTCCGAAATTGGGGTGGCGCGTGTACGGGATTTACTCAATAGCGTTCGAGTTATGGCGACGGTTAATAGTGAGTGTACTTCCGGCGACTGTTGGCAGACCGTCCAAGTACCTTCTACCGGTACCCCTTTACGAGAAGATTTAACAAGATTAAACATTACCACCGCCTGTGGTAATCCCAGTCGTGAGAACGAAATTGCCAACAAAATCCTCGCACCAACTAATCAACGATCAGCAAGTCCAGGATTAAGAGATTTAGCTAGTGGTCAGTGGTTTCAGTTGAATGATAATCGTTATTATCGCGTGGTTGGATACAACTTTAACAAATCTGAAGCCACTAATATTGTGGGTTTGGGAGTTCTCACCCTGGAAGGACGTTCTCGCAAAAGTGCCGCAACAGACCTAACTAAGACTCTTCCCGATATAGATAAGGACGATAATGCCGCCTCCCGTAACCGTGTGGTGGTAAGTATCCCGATTCTTCCTTCTCTTCCCCTCGCATTCGATCGCACCACGGCCCCGGCTTTGTGGATAAGTGAGGGAGCCCCGGAAGATGGTGCTAAATTTGAAGGGGATGTGGTGATGAGCGACACCACGACGACACCAGAGCTAGAATGTTCTATTAGCAGGGACAAAATTCAACAGCCCACACCTGCACCCAATACCCCCTACAAAGCGCAAGTTGTCCGTTTTGTCCCTAAGGATTTGCCCCAATTACCGAACAGGCCCAATGAAACTGACGTTCCCGAAAGGCAGCGAAACCTAGAACTTACCAGTCCTGAAACTTTTCCCAGACTGGGAGACACCGAATCTCCCAGCGGAGCGTACGAGTATTTCGTTTATGATATCAACTTGAGTGGTAGCGATCAGATTACCATTACGCCGGGAAAACGGGTAGTTTTCTATGTTATTGGTAAGATTAACGGTGCCATCAAACACGACTGCAGCAGCGTTAGCCCACCCACGGTTTGTAAACCGGGCAATCTACAAATTTATGCCTATGGAGAAGCTGGCAATCTTATTGGAGGTACCCCCGATCCGGAAATTTGTCTGAGAGGCAGCGAAAGACTAGAAGCGTTTATCTTTGCTCCTAACTATTCCCTCGGTAAAACCGGTACCGGTGCTTTCGTCGGTGCTGCCTGGGGTAAAAATTGGGGCAAAAATTCAGGCTGTGCCTCACCTAACAATACTGTGGCTGTGACCCAAGGGGTAGAATGGACTGAATTAATCAGAAACCTGCAGCCCAATCCCTCAAAAAATTTGCCCCGACTTGATGGGATTGCCAATTGGTGTGAGGAACCCATCGATACCGCTCCTGGTGCCTCTGAGTGTAATTGATTTCGCGACTGCTTCACCCTCTCCCAGTCCCTAAAAAACTTGAATAGAGAAAGGGTGGATTCAGTCCATCCTTTTTTTTACTTATCGGGTTGATGAGAGGGGTTTGGGATTTCGGTTCAGGACAGGTTTTATTGGTGAAATCACAGCGATAAATTGCCGGTTTTTGCCAACTGAGGGGAATTTCTAGCAAATCCCTCGAACCGGTCATCGCTTGTCCCAGAAAGAGAGCCAGAGCAATACAATTGAGAATTGTATGGGCGATGCGCCAACGATGGGAACGGTCTTTATAGATATCTTCGACAATGGCCAGAGAGAAAATCATCAGTAATGATGCGGCCATGCCGATATAGTAGTGGGACCAGTACCATTGGGCCGAGAGTCGCCAGACCCCATCCTGAGAACCGATAATAATTAAACCGATGCCGGTCAAGGTGGCAAAAATTCCGCGCCAGAGAGCTTGTCTAGCGCGGTAGAGACAGACCAAAGAGGCAATGGTGACAAAAAACATCAAAATCACAAAAATGACCTGAAAGGAGTCTAATTTTCCCTCTTTTTGTTTATCGACAAAACCATTAAAACCGTAAACCACCGAGTAAGCTAGTGCTAAAAGGTTAACCCCTACCACTGTACCCGTTAACCAGCGGCCTAAGCGTAGATGTTCCGGCCCGACCACTGGGGGAATTTTACTTTTATTTGCCGCAGCGGTTTCTAGGCGACGTTGACGGGTTTGCCAAGCAAAGTTAACTACGAGGCCAATAATAGGGAAAACGACCACTATCCCTAGGACAGGATGAATGAGAGCCAGAAAATCGACGAATTGCATATAAATATCCCGAAAATCGTCAGCAGAAAATCGTCAATAGTTGACAGGCTATAGCCTTGTTTTTTTTAGCTTATCGCAGATATCAGGAGGCAAAAGGCAAAAGGCAAAAGGCAAAAGGCAGCTTTATTCTCCCCACACCCCACACCCTACACCCTACACCCTACACCCTACACCCTACACCCCACACCCCACACCCCACACCCCCACTTCCCATTTCGGCCTAGGAACCTCTTTGATAATCGGCTAATCTAAAAGCAGCAATCCCTAGATTCAATCCTGACTATGAAACTACAAGAGCTTTTAACAACTATCCCTCTGGTTTCCCCGATTTCTTCTCCTATCGCTTTAGAAACCGAGATTACAGGAATTTCCACCAATTCCCATGCTTGTCAACCGGGAGATTTATTTATCGGTTTACCCGGTACTCGCGTCGATGGGGGCGAATTTTGGCGTTCTGCTTTGGAAAGCGGGGCCGTAGCGGCGCTTATCTCCCCAGCAGCCGCCGCTAAATTTCCCCCCCCGGAGGATGCTTGCGTAATGGTTGTGGAAGATTTAGTTACTGCCGCTAGTGCGATCGCTGCTAAATTCTATCATTATCCGGCCCTTACCCTAAAATTAATCGGTGTGACGGGAACCAACGGCAAAACCACCACCACCCATTTAATTGAATATTTTCTCAGCCAAGCAAAGATTCCCACCGCTTTATTCGGGACTCTTTACACCCGTTGGCAAGGATTCCAAGAAACCGCTAATCATACCACCCCTTTCGCTAACGAGTTACAAGCTAGTTTAGCCAAAGCGGTGAGCGCCGGCAATGAAATCGCCGTCATGGAAGTTAGTTCCCATGCACTGGCCCAGGGACGGGTACAGGGTTGTACTTTTCCCGTGACGGTATTTACTAATCTCACCCGGGACCATCTCGATTATCACCTCGATATGGAGGATTATTTTGCCGCTAAAGCTAAATTATTTAGTGCCGATTATCTGCAAGGTAAGGCGATTATTAACCTTGATGATGCCTATGGTCAACGTTTAGCGGCCTCCCTCTCTCCCCAACAGGTTTTAACCTATAGTGTGTCCGATGCTAGTGCCGATTTTTATACTAAGGATTTACACTATCAACCCACGGGAGTGGAAGGGGTGATGGTGACTCCCCAAGGAGAAATAGCCTTTGCTTCCCCTCTGGTGGGTCAATATAATCTAGCTAACCTCTTGGCGGCGGTGGCGGCAGTGTTAGAATGTGGTGTAGATTTAGAGACAGTAATCGCCCAAATTCCCCAGTTTTCAGGAGTACCGGGGCGGATGGAACGGGTTAGCATCGCGCCTGACCAAGATATCAGCGTCATTGTCGATTATGCCCATACTCCCGACAGTTTAGAGAATGTTTTAAAAGCTTCCCGGCCTTTTATTTCCGGTCGGATGATTTGTGTTTTTGGTTGTGGCGGCGATCGAGATCGGACAAAACGACCGTTAATGGGGAAAATAGCCGCAGAATTAGCAGATTTAGCCATAGTTACCTCCGATAATCCCCGCACAGAGTCTCCCGAACGAATCCTTGAGGATATTATCGCTGGCATTCCCCCAGAAATTACCGTGCAGGTAATTAGCGATCGCGCTTTGGCCATTGACACGGCGATTCAAGCAGCACAACCGGGAGACGGGGTAATTATTGCGGGTAAAGGTCATGAAGATTATCAAATTTTGGGGACGGAAAAAATCCATTTCGATGACCGCGAACAGGCCCGGGCCGCTTTGATGAAAGTGAGAAAGTGATTAGGGGATAGGAGACAGTTATCAGCTTCTGAAGGCAAGAGGCAACAGGCACTCGTGCAAAAGACAGAATCTGACAATTCTCCTACCTAAAAAGAAGGTTAGAAACTAAGCACATCAAAGCTTTTAGCTTAACCAATTAGGTCTTAGATTCGGTCGAGTGACCAGTAACCAGTAATCAGAGACCAAAGAACAGGCAATAGGCGAATTTTTACTTTAGTCTCGGGTGCATCTCAATTGTGGAGAAATATATATATTAGAGTTCTTGCATAATTAATTTTTGAGAGGGCAAAAATGAGAAAAATAGACATAAAATTGCCTAAAATCTGTGAATAGACCATTTAATTGATTAATGCTCATTCTTAATTCTCCTGACTACTGACTACTGACTACTGACTCCTCACCTAACCGAAGATTTTTGATTTTTGCCAGAGGTCTATTACATTTTGGACGCAGTCCGTGCGCTCCTACCATTGGCGCATTAATATTATTGTAGGGGCAAATTGCACTCGCCCTCTTTTAACAACTTCTGCTGCTCACCTATAGGTGAGAGAAAGTCACAACCATGAGATGCCTCCTTTTAGTCTCTCTTTGTTTAGTTTTTCCTTTCAAGCCACTCCCTGTTAATTTTCGGCAATTTTAGGGAATCATAGACTAGATAAAGACTGGTAGAACTAGCGATCGCATATTGACATCGTTTGAGATCACAGTTTTTCCCTGTGTTGAGATTGAGGAATCAAGATTGGCAATTCTCCCATTACCAGTCTTCCGATTCTAAAAGTTATGGCACGATGCTTTGAGGTTAAAACACCTCCCAAAACCAAAAAGGGAGATAGAGCAAAAATTTGCCGATAGCGAAGGGCTAAATGCTTGCCGCTATAGGAATGAAAACCCCCCATAAGGTCAATTGGTGACTCTCAATGATCTACTGCGTTAATCCCTCCTGTTCTCAACCGAAAAACGCTCCTACAGCGTTAATCTGCGAGAATTGCGGTTCAAAACTTCTTCTGCACGAGCGCTATCGAATCCTGGGCATTTTAGGGAAAGGAGGGTTTGGGGCAACTTTTGCTGCATCGGATCTGTCCCTACCGGGTAACCCAATATGTGTGGTCAAACAACTGCGACCTTCCACTAACGATCCTAAGGTTTTTACCATGGCCAAAAAACTGTTCGAGCGAGAAGCGGAAACCTTGGCTAAAGTCGGGATTCATCCACAGGTTACCCGATTATTAAACTATTTTGAAGATAATCAACAGTTTTATCTAGTTCAAGAATACGTTGACGGTGATAACCTTTACGAAGAGGTAAAAAAACGCGGTCCCTTTAGCGAAGCGGGAGTCAAACAGTTTTTAAGCGAACTTTTGCCGATTTTGAAATATATCCACGAACAAAAGGTAATTCATCGGGATATCAAACCCGCTAACCTAATTCGTCGGCAAACGGACCGAAAATTGGTTCTAATTGACTTTGGGGCGGTTACAAATCAAGTTAACACTATGATTGCTCACACCAACTCTCAAACCGCTTTCACTAATTTTGCCTTGGGGACCGAAGGTTTTGCCCCTCCTGAACAGATGGCCATGCGTCCCGTCTATGCTAGTGATATCTATGCGGTGGGAGTTACCTGTCTCTATCTACTCACGGGCAGCTCTCCTAAAGATATGGAAGTTGATGTCAATACAGGTGAATTACTCTGGGAAAAATTCATCAAGGTGAGTCCCCAGTTTGCTAAAGTCCTGAAAACAATGCTGGAATTCTCTGTCCGTCATCGCTACAAATCCGCCCAAGAGGTAATGAATGCTTTAGACATGATTGCTTATGCCGATAGTCTAGCCCAAAGTTTAATCGCAGCTCCAGTGGTTACTTCCCCGAAACGACCACAAGATTCAGGTCTGATAGCCAATCCCTCCGTTGCTGCCCCTCTAGGTTCCAAATTGCCCGCCAAAAATCCAGTTGTCTCTTCAGATAATATGCTGGGAGGTAGGAGTAAAGCCCGCGGCACCATACATATAACCTTACTGAAGAAAAAACCCCCCTTAGATGAAAAAGCGATTCTCGATGCTTACAATAACGGCCAGCGCAATTTTGCCCAAGAGGAATTAGCGAATCTCAATCTGGCTAAAGCAAAACTTTTGGGGGTAAATTTCTATCAATGCAAATTAACAGGAACTAATTTACAAAGGGCAGATCTGTCTAATGCGGATCTTGGCCGGGCTGATCTCAGTCAAGCTATTCTCAAAAATACCAATTTAGATAATGCCTATCTCGCTTATGCAGACCTCCAAGGTGCCGATTTACGCGGGGCTAATCTCACCGGAGCCCATCTTCGCTACGCTCATCTCAAAGGTGCTAATCTTTGCGGGGCTAATCTCTCTGATGCCCAAGTAACTCAAGAACAAATCGCCCTAGCAAAAACCAATTGGTTAACAGTTATGCCCAGTGGCAAACGCGGTTTCTGGTATTCTTTTTTCAGTGATCAGTAAACAGTAATCAGTCATCAGTGGCCAGTAAACAATAATCAGCAATCAGTCAAAAGACAGTAGGAAACTTCGATTTAATACTGTCACTTAAAACTCAAATCTGATCACTGACAACTTACCCACTGATAACTGATAACTGATGACTGATTTAACCGCGGCTTTCCTTAAAGGTTTTGTAGGCGGTTTCGGAGTCGAAAATATGGCAATAATCAACGATTCGCTGCATTAATGCCCAAGAAAACTTGGTTTCTTTTAGGTGACTACCCCAATTTTCTTTGAGACTAGCGTGAACTTTGCGGAGGTTATAGGAAGGAATCGCCGTCGAGATGTGATGGGGGATATGGACATTAATATCGTGACAGAGAATTTCTACCCAACGGGGATAGCTACAGTGAACTGTCCCTTCTAGTTGCGCTAAAGCTTGATTCCACTCTTCGGGATAGTAAAATTGAATATCAGGATCCGTGTGATGGACAAGGGTAAAGGTACTCATCCAAAAATGATAGACAAACCAAGGTACCACCCAAAATTTAACCAATCCCCAGACACCAGTGTAGAAAATTAGGGTTGGGAAAAAAATAGCGGCAAAAACCAGAACTACAATCATCGAAAAGCGGGCTTTTTCCCGTTCGTTCTCTTTGAATTGTTCGATGTTGAAGTGTAGAATAGCCCAGTGGGCGATCGAACCAAGCCACCAGAAACGTCCGCGGATGCCACGATAAAAGAGACGCACTAAGGGATTGGCCGAGTTAAAAGCTTCTAATTCCCACGGATCCCAAGCATTATCTATAGTTACCATGTTAGTTTTAGCATGATGGCGATCGTGCAGGAAACGCCAGCAGTGGAAGGGATAGATAAGCGGTAAGAGGAAAATATGACCGACAAGATCATTAACCCAGCGTCGATTAGAAAAAGACCGATGACCGCAATCATGGGCGATCACAAAAAATCCCGTTAAGGCTGTACCCGTGAAAATCCAAGCTAAAGGCAGTAAATACCAGGGAGAATAAACTAGCATCGCATAACCGGCAATGACCGCCAAAATATTCGCAATCACTCCCAACCAAGCTTTAACCTGGTCTTTCTGGAAATATTCTTTGGGAATGCTTTTAATAATATCTTTCAGTTTAAAGTCTGGCTCGATCGAGGTGATCAACTCCCCATGCAATTTATCCGTCGTTGCCGTCATGAAATCTCCAATTACACTTAGGTTAACCCTTGACAAGAAATCAGCTAGGAGGTTTGGCTAAATTCTGCTCCCTACCACAAGCCAATTTTTTTGTCAATATATTTTTAACTTTAATTAATAAACTTCCGCGAAGCTTAATAATCCTTTACTTTATATACCATAAGAGGAGATTTTCTGTTTTGGCAAAATTTGACGGCGGGTGCATCTCATTTTTGTAAATCTACCAATTGGGATTTTTACGGGGAAACCCCCCCTGCTAAAATCGGGCGTTGTTCCTGATTTTATCACTCAATCCCAGCTTTTGGGGGGTTCTACCCCCCAAACCCCCCGTTGGGGTCGTGGCGCCGCCCCCAA
>LFEF01001048.1_pt1 | contig 13671 bp, 12 predicted proteins | sample 619371 | NCBI WGS metagenome assembly LFEF01 (sample SAMN03014291, study PRJNA259931) | freshwater metagenome | biome: lake; feature: waterbloom | place: China: Taihu Lake | collected 2006-08 | depth 0 m m
TCATCTGCAGTGACGTAGTCGGCTCGGGTTGAAACAACCCGGCGGACCGATCATGCCTTTCAAACACAACGCCTGCCGCCGTCATCGTATCGGCAAGATGAAATTCAAGGTCACGAACTGGGCGGAATACGAGGCTGGCCTTCGGCATCGTGGCAGCCTGACACTCTGGTTGACGCCGGAGGCACTGTCTTCCTGGCAGGCGCCGAAGCGGACGACGCGTGGCGGACAGCCGCGCTATTCTGATCTTGCGATCGAGACCGCCTTTACGCTGGGGCTGGTATTCGGCCTGCGGTTGCGCCAGACGGAAGGCTTCATGACCTCCGTGCTGAACCTGATTGGTCTGGATCTCCCTGTCCCCGATCACACGACCCTGAGCCGTCGAGCCTGCAAGCAAAGAGTGCCAAACAGGCGCTCAGATGAGCGCATCCCGGAGAAAGGACCTGTCCACGTCCTCATCGACAGCACAGGGCTACAAGTCTACGGCGCCGGTCAATGGCTGGAGGAAAAGCACGGCGCCAAATCCCGCAGGGGTTGGCGCAAACTGCATCTGGCGCTAGATGCCGATAGCGGCGAAATCATCGCTCACGTTGTGACGGACCAGGATGCCGGCGACGCCTCGCAGGTTGAGCCGCTGCTCGAGCAGATCGACTCGCCGATCGGGCGGTTCACAGCAGATGGCGCCTATGACGGTGAGCCAACCTACGACGCCGTCACCAGCCACAGTCCTGACGCGGCGGTGGTAATCCCGCCTCGCGCCAATGCGGTGGATCGTCTGCAAGACGATCCTTCCAAACAACGAGACCGACATATCGCGATGATCAACACCGATGGCCGGATGAAGTGGAAGGCTGCGACCGGCTATGGTAAACGCGCCCTGGTCGAGACCGCGATCGGTCGCTACAAATCGATCATCGGAGGGCGGCTGCGGTCGCGCTCATTCGCAGAACAGCAGACGGAAGTCGCCCTCGGCTGCAACGCCCACACTCGAATGCTGGCCTGCGCACGGCCAAAATCCGTTCGGGTTCAGCAAGCTAATGCATAGCCACTGTATCAAAGACCGAAATCCATCCAATAAGTCATCCATGCACCAACGCTACGCCCCAAAAGTCCCTCCAGCGCGATAACTCAACACTTCTGAACTCAACGGCCAGATATGCCGGGTCACCCGGGCGATGAGAACTTCGCACCTTGTTGCTTCACCCTGTCAGCGAGCGCTCCGGACCGCGGCGGTCCGGAGCTCAATACGCGTCACGCCGCCCGAGCTGCCGACAGATTGATCTCGAGCATTTCGGCGATGCCCAAATTGGCGAAGACGCCTGTCGTAACCTCTGCCTGCAAGTCGTTCATCGGGCGTATGGCATCCGCCATACCGATGCGATCGACTTCGGTACGGAACGATCGCTCCCCAGGCTTCATGTTCACGACGGAAGCGACCGCTTCTGCCACGAGCCGCGGATGCTGCTGCGGGTTCGCAGTGAGGAATCCCTCGAAATACTCGAGGCTCTCCCGCGGTGCCGCTGCCATCGCACCGTACCCAGTGTCACGGTCAGGGTTCGAGGGCAGCATCAGATTGCCGATGAAGCCTGTCGGGAAGCCGCCCGGTTCGATCAATGCCACGTCCACACCGAACCTGCTGAGCTCGGCACGGTAGTTCTCAGACAAAGCCTCGAGCGCCCACTTCGTCGCGTTGTACGGTCCATAGAAAGGCAGTGCGACACGTCCCAAGAGGCTGGATACGTTGAGGATTAGTCCCGTGCCCCGTTCCCGCATCTCAGGCAGCACCGCACGGATCATGCGCTGGACCCCGAAGAGATTGATCTCGAAGAGGTGGCGGAAATCCTCGGCAGAGAAGTTCTCCTGCAACCCGTGTGCGCCGACACCCGCATTGTTGATGAGGACGTCGATCTGTTCGAGTCGCTCCGTTGCAGCTGCGACGCCCACCGCAACCGAGGCGTCGTTGGTCACGTCGATCTCGACGATCTCCACACCACTCGCCCTCAACGCTGCCGCCGCCTGGGCATTTCGCCCGTCCACATCACGCATCGATCCTGCGACCCGGTGCCCCGACTTAAGCAGTTCGGCAATGATAAGCTGGCCGAACCCACTGTTCGCGCCGGTGATAAGAATGTTCATGAGCTCGTTTCTCCTGCATTGCGCCGACAGGGCGCGGTGACGAAGCCAGAGTTAAATCCGCTTCACAAATCAGAACAGATAGGCGATACTGAACATATGGTTGCAGATTTTGGAACCTTAAGTCTGTCCGCGCTGCGGAGCTTCCACACCGTCGCCCGCCTCGGTGGGATCAGTGCTGCGGCTGATCAACTCGGCATGGCGAAGTCCGGCGTGAGCCGCCACGTAAGCCAACTTGAGGATCACTTCGGTGTGCGCCTCGTGGAGCGGAGTGCCCGTTCTTTACGCCTGACGCCGGTGGGGCGGAGACTTGATGAGCGCATTAGGTCCATTCTCGCGGAAATCGGTCTTCTGGAGGAAACCGTGAGGGAAGAACGTGTCACCATTTCCGGACAGGTGACGATTGCCGCTACGCCTGAGTTCGGTTCTTTGGTAGCAACGCGACTCCTCCCCGAACTCAGGCGTCGCCATCCCGAACTCAACCTCGTGATGCGCGTAGACTACGCCTTCGAGGACATGCAGGACCCCGGTACCGACTTCGCCATTCGAGTGGGCAGCATCGATGACGACAGGCTGGTGGCCCGCCGTATGGGGAGCTTCGCGCGATGGCTGGTGGCTGCGCCGAGCCTTGCAGAAACGTTGAATCTAGAGCAGCCGGCCGACCTCGCCGGTACTCCCTGCCTCACTTTCCGCGGTGATCGACCGGGTGCAACGTGGCGCTTCGTGTCGGGTGACCTGCAGGCGGCCGTAGAGGTGAACGGCCCCATCGCCGTGCGGAGCTTCGGCATCCTCCGGGAGCTCGCACGCAGCGGACAGGGTCTTGCCTTCATTCCGTCTTTCATGCTTGGCAACGACGTGCAGAGCGGAAAACTCGTGCGCTGCTTGCCTGATTGGACCTCCCCCGAGGCGCCGGTTTTCTTAGCATTCCGCCCTGGTATAAGAAAAGTTGCGCGCGTAGGTGCGGCACTCGACGTAGCAGAGGAGGTCTTGGCTGAATTGCTCGACCCATAGTACAGAGTCAGGTAGGGGGCTTTGGCTTCTGCTACCAAGTTGTCCCAAGCGAGATCGAGCGTAGATCCTTTAAGTAAGCGCGAAAGGACAGTGGTGATTTGTTAGCCAACTTTTGGCACATCCCGATCCGCTTCGAGGAATTTACGAAACGTCTCAAGGTCAGGCAGCAGACGCGCCACTAAGTCCGTTGGAAACGCTGCAACGATCCGCACAACATCTGGCGCAAGCGCACCGATTACTTCGTTGCGGAACATCCGGCCGCTATCGGTGATATAGACGAGTTTCGACCGTCCATCCTGCGGATTCTTCCGAGTTTTGATCAGGCCCTCGCGCTCGAGAATATGCAAAGAATGTATCGTCGAGTTCTTGGGAACCTGGAACGCCTAAGCGATGGTAGGCGGAGTGCTGTCATCCCCGCGGCAAGAGCTCATCTACGGCGACAGGGCTCAGTGGCGAAAGCCTTGCACCCATATCCGTGTCTCTGAACAGAATCGAGATTTTTGCGGCCGTCACAGCTTTCTCAACCGGGTCGTTCACAACAATGCTCCGGCTCTCTCACGCAGCTTCAAGCGAGTCGGAAGACGTCGGCGCTTGAACCGGCTTGCCGAAACGATCGATATTCGCGTCGCCCCACTCCTTAAGAGCCAGCAGGACCGGACCCATGCTCTGCCCCAATGGCGACAGCGTGTATTCCACCTTGGGCGGAACCTGCGCGTAGACCTTCCGATCGACGAGTCCGTCCTCCTCGAGTTCCCGCAGCTGATTGGTCAGCATTCGCTGCGTGACACCGGGAATCTTACGACGGATCTCGTTGAAGCGGTGCGTCCCGTCCATCAGGTGGAACATCACGACGGACTTCCACTTGCCATCGATCAAGGCAATCGCCGCCTCCACCGAGCATCCCGGGGTGCAGTCAAAACGAGAATGGCGGACCTTTCCCATCACGGTATCCTTTTTGACACTATGTGCGATCGTTGTACGTATTGGCTACCGGAGAATGTAGGACTACTTCGAGCTCATCGCAACTGGAGACATCATACATGAAAGCCATTGGTTACAAGCAAGCGGGCGCGCTGGATCGCGCCGAAGCTCTCGTGGACATCGAACTGGACAAGCCGACACCCACGGGTCACGACATCCTGATCAAGGTGAACGCCATTTCCGTGAATCCGGTTGACTACAAGATCCGGAAGAATGTCTCCGCCGCGGACGGGGCCTGGAAGGTCCTCGGCTGGGACGCTGTCGGCACGGTCGAAGCCGTGGGTGAGAAGGCCAGCGCCTTCAAGGTAGGCGACGAGGTCTTCTATGCCGGGTCGCTGATCCGTCAGGGTGCAAACAGCGAGTACCACCTCGTCGATGACCGGATCGTCGGTAGCAAGCCAAAGTCCATTACGAATACCGAGGCGGCCGCGTTGCCGCTCACCGCGATCACCGCATGGGAGATGATGTTCGACCGCCTAGATATCCGCAAACCCGTACAGGGTGCGGCGAACGCGATCCTGATCATCGGCGGTGCCGGCGGCGTCGGTTCGATCGCGATCCAGCTCGCGCGGGCACTTACCGACGTCACGGTGATCGCCACTGCCTCGCGTCCGGAAACCCAGGCATGGGTAAAGGAACTCGGCGTTCACCATGTCGTGGACCATACAAAGCCATTGGCCAAGCAGATCGAGGCATTGGGAATCGGCGCCCCGGCCTTTGTATTCTCGACGAACGAAACCGACACACAGATTGCCGAAATTATCGAGCTGATCGCACCGCAGGGCAGGTTTGGTCTCATCGACGACCCGGCGGCACTCGATGTCGTTGGCTTCAAGCGTAAGTCAGTCTCCATCCATTGGGAGCTTATGTTCACTCGATCCATCTACGGCACTGCCGATATCGGTGAACAGGGCAAGCTGCTGAACGAAGTAGCCGCCCTCATCGACAGCGGCAAGATCAAGACGACCGTCACCGAAGTCATCCGTCCGATCAACGCAGAGAACCTAAGGAAAGCCCATGCCACGCTCGAAAGCGGCAAGGCCAAAGGCAAGATCGTTCTCGAGGGTTTCTGAGCAATACTGGCGGCCACCCGTGTGGCCGCCTTGCTTTATTGTCGACGCCGCCCGTCCGTCAGCCTGTCGCCGCGGTGGGCCAGAGCAAGAAAGCGCAGATCAATGGACGCCAACCAGACCGTACATCTCGTCGCAAGGCACCGTAAAGTTAAAGGGCCGCGGCCAAGATTGGTAAGCGCCGTTTCCTCTCACGCAGACTGCAATCGCGCGACCTCACTCCACACTTGCACGGCTGCGGTTCTTAGTTCACGGTGATGGTGGGACGGGATATCGTGGCGTGGAATGTGGAAGAGATTGGCGACGGGATCATTAATGGAGACGAAACGCTGGAGATGTCGAGCTGACTTGAAGCCCTTCATTATGCGCTCTCGCCGTCGTGTCGGCTGATGGGAATTCTCCGCCCGGTTGTTCAATCCCTTGTGCGAACGGTGTTCCACGCCGGGCATGATTTCGCGTTTGGCCGCGCCGTAGGAGCGGAGTTTGTCGGTGATCACTACACGGGGTGCTTGACCCTGTCCTTTGAGACGCTTTCGCATAAGACATTTGGCTGCCTTGGTATTATGGCGGCTCTGCACCAGCACATCGAGAACAAAGCCATCCTGACCAACGGCCCGCCACAGCCAGTGCCTTTTGCCGCCGATGGAGATGACGACTTCATCGAGATACCATCTATCGCCAAGCTTTCCGGCTGACCGGCGCCGGATTTCAATGGCAAAGTGGCGACCGAATTTCTCGACCCAAAGGCGGACCGTCTGGAGCGAGACAATGATCCCGCGCGCCGCCAGTAAGTCTTCGACCATCCGCAGACTGAGCGGAAAACGAAGATAGGCCAGACAGCCTGGGCAATCACTTCCGCCGGGAACCGATGGCGGCGATAAAGGGGATCACGAACGGCTTGGGTCATGCCGCAAAATCGCACACCCAAATCGCCGCGCGTGTAACGTTGCGATGCCCCTCCAAAAGCGCGGTGTCGATGCTGCTGAACAATGAGAGCTTGGCGGCCAGTATAAAGTTCCTAGGTGTCATCTTGGGTGTAGTCTTGGCCTACAGACTAGCTCTCCCTCAGTCGCTTATCAGTCAATGCGCAACTGCAGATGCACCTATAAGGTGTGCAATTGAATGTAAATTTTCATCGACGAGTTTTGCAGAAGGAAACCAGCACAATTAGAATATGGCACCTGCACGTTAGCTTCAGAACAGAAGGAATTCCTCGCAGACGACGTACATACGGACGCCCCACGCAACTGAATTGATCGGCGGGGCGGGTGCCGCCGGCAACCCCCATCGCCGCGCGCGGGCCTAGAACGTTATCGAAACCATGAAAGCAGAGGCGATATGTCAGCCCCCCTCCTGCAAGAAGCCATTCGCAAGCGTCCTTGAGACGGCTGCAACCGTCGTCGGTGATAAGCATCAGCAGAGTTTGTCACACCGTTTCTCGGGAACTAGATTAGTTTGAAGCGACCTGCTTCCTCGGTCAGGGGAGCCTTCTGATGCGCTCGTCGGCGAGCCTTTGAAACCCGACACGATCCCGGCCGGCATCCTTCGCCTGGTAAAGCGCCAAATCGGCTCGTGCCACGAGCTCCGTAGGGTTTCCTACATTGGATTCTTCGGTGAGGACAGTGCCGCCCAGGCTCGCGGTAACGATCCCATACTCACTGCCTTCATGCACCAAGGCGAGTTCCCTAATCGCTGTTCTGATCCTCTCCGCTATCGCGATTGCCGCGTCGCTGTCTACATCAGGTAGCAGAATTGCAAACTCCTCGCCGCCAAATCGTGCTGCAATATCACCAGACCGCCGCGCCGCTGCGGCAATCGCCCCCGCAACCGATTTCAGGCAGCCGTCACCCGCGAGATGCCCATAGCGATCGTTGTATGCCTTGAACCTGTCCACATCGATCAGGAGCACCGACAACGGCCGGCCGGTCTGCTTGGCCGCCTCGAACTCCCGCTGCAGCGCATCGTCGAAGGACCGGCGGTTCGCCAGTCCAGTTATAGCGTCTGTCTCGGCAAGCCCCTTCATGTGTTCTGCAAAGCTCTTGAGGGAAAGCTCGGCGTCCTTCAGTGCCGTTATGTCGGTCACGAGCGTTAAGACGTGGCGGTCCTCTGTCACCCGCGTGCGCAAGGACACCCAGCGACCGTCTGCTAGCGCAATGACTTCGTCCTTGTTGATGAAGAGCGTATTTGCGGCGGCCTGAATGCCGTTCTCGTCCAGATCAATAGGTAGATCTCGACGCTCTCCGTTGCGCACAGTTGCCCTTAAAATGTCGGTTATATGAGCGCCAACTTTGCGGGCATATGCGGATTTGGGGAAGAGGTCCCGGTATTGCTCGTTGCAGAACACGATTGTGCCGTCCGGCCCGAACATCGCGAGACCATCGGACATTTCCGCCATGGCCTGCGCCATGATGTTTCTGCTGGAACGGAGCTCCTGCTCCAAGAGCTTCTTGTCAGTGATATCGACCGTGACGCCGGCCAATCCGACCAGGTCCCCCTGCCTGTTTCGGAGAGGCACTTTCGATGTGGAGTACCATCGCGGAATCTCCCCCTGCTCGATGAGCAACTCCTCGAAGTTTTTCAATGCCTCACCGGTTCGCAAGACTTCGGCCTCGGCTGCCATCAACTGCTCGGCCCGCTCTTTCGGCGCAAGGTCATAGTCCGTTAGCCCGACCATGTCGGACGACTTGTCGCGTCCATGATGATGAGCAACATTCAAGTTCGCGACGACGAAACGATGTTCAAGATCCTTGACGTAGTGGTAGTCGGGGGCCTGCTTCACAGCGGCATACAGGATATCGCGCTCGAGGGTGAACCGACGAAAATATGCGAGAAAAAAGCCAACAGCCGCCGTTGTCGCGAAATTCAGTGCAGCTATCGGTAGCCCAACCTTGTCAATCGCGCGTTGAAAATCAGCTTGGGGCAAGAGCGCGAGGACCGCGATCGACAGGCAACCCGCAAGTACCGCTGCGCTCAAGATCGATGGCGCATTGCTCATCGGCTTTCTGCCGGCGAATAACCAGAGCGCACATCCCACGACAAACACAATTGCAATGGCAATCAAGCCGGGCCAGGCCCCTGCGCCACCGAGGTAGAAGCGAAAGCATGCTGCCATGACAGCCGCGATCAAGGCCGCACCTGGTCCACCGAAAACAGCTGCAGACTCAATAATTGCCAGGCGCAGGTCAAAGATGATCCCCACATCGAAGTGCACAGCCAGTAACATCGAAGCAATCGCCGCCAAGCCCAATGTGGCGCCCAGGCCGGCGCAGCGCACTTGTGGCGGCATCTGGTAGAAGCGGTACGAAAAATGGGCCTATATCGACACGATTAGAGCAACCGCTGCCAGATTGCCTGCAAGGACTTTCCATGTGTCACCCATTCTTGCGCCCTCATGCCACGCGCCAAAACACTGAACGGAAGCGGCGACGCTTTGCTTTGGCCCAACCGCCGAAACATATGGTGACGGGCCAAGATCGCGCTTTCGTTTCGCCAGCAGTATGAAACGGAAAGCTAAATCAGTGTTTTACAGCGAGCAATTTAATGACCTAATTGAAGGCGCGTTGCAGACAGGGTTAGCGGATCGGCAGGTTTCGGGCCCACGACAAAACATGCTCAATGTCCGATATGAGGGCGCAAGGCGGAAGCGCCTGTCAGACCTTGCCTGTTGGCAGCAATTGGGCATTTTCGGGGTTGCCGCGTTATGAGAGATGCGGTTTAGCAAGTCCGCAAATTTTTATAGGTGGCGCAGTTGCACAGTCTTCAAAATGGCCGGTGGCTCAATGAGCCAGCTAAAGCAAATTCTTCGGATACCGAACTCTGCGTAACGACTGACGCCAACACGGATTTTTGGCGAGAGACACACTATGGCTTTGTGCGCGATAGCGGCCACTTCTACGCATTCCAGGCCGAAAGCAGTTTTACCGCCCAAGTTCGTGTCCAAGCACATTTCGAACATCTTTACGACCAGGCTGGCCTGATGGTCAGGCTGGACGAGAGACGGTGGGTCAAGACCGGGATAGAGTTCTCGGACGGATATGGCTTGCTGGGCAGTGTGCTGACTGATGAAGCCTCCGACTGGGCGACGGGGCGATATCACGGCGACCCATCAGATTTTTGGCTGAGGGTGACCCTCCACAGCGGCGTTCTAAGAATACAAGCCTCACACGATGGGCAGACTTGGCCGCTGGTCCGCCTCTGCCGATTCCCAGAAGCGGATCATTATCTCGTTGGCCCAATGTGCTGCACTCCCGAACGTGCGGGCTTGGAGGCACGATTTAGTGAATGGCAATTCGGGCAGGCCTTAGGCAAGGACCTCCACGACCTGACGTAGCCGCAAGTGCGCGTAATTAACAGCAGCGTCTCGTTCTGGCGCAAATGCGGGGAGCTTGGCCGAGATCAAGGACCGCTTTGAGGTGCTGCAAACGAAGCCGTGTACGGCTGGTGTAAAGGCGCGAAGCGGAAATCATTTCCGCTGTCGGCCAAAAAACCGACGACCAGCTTCAGCGGATGGCCTCGGTGCTGCTTCACCGAACAAGTTTCAGCGCTTGCGATAGCCTTGCAGGCGGGGGCAGCTACCACCGAGACGCACTACCCAGATCAACCGTCATTTGACTTTGGTTCGATGCCGCACTATATAGTTCGACATCGAACCAAAGGAGATGGTGATGAACCTGACACGGCGCAAGATGATTTTCCTTGTTGGCGGCGGGGCTGTCCTGGCAGCCGGCGGTGCCTTCGGATACGCGGCAACACGCATGCCGCAAACGGCTTACCTTCCGTGGGAACGCGCGGGCAGCTATGAGGACCCGCGGATGCGGGCTCTGTCGTGGGCGCTCCTGGCCCCGAACCCGCATAATCGCCAGCCATGGCTGGCGGATGTGTCCGAGGACGGCGTCATCACGCTGCATGCAGACACTGACCGCCTGTTGCCACACACCGACCCCTTCAACCGACAGATCGTGATCGGTCTCGGGTGTTTTCTGGAAGTCCTGCGCATGGCCGCAGCAGAAGATGGCTACCGCGCCGCCATGACGCTTTTTCCGCAGGGCAGCAACGCCACGGCCCTCGACCAACGCCCCATCGCGCGCATCACCTTCACAGCCGATCCAGCGGTTGCGCGCGATCCCCTGTTCGCACTGGTACCAGCCCGGCGCTCCAACAAGGAACCGTTCGACACGAGCCGCCCTCTGGCACCCGACATGCTGATGCAGATGGCTTTGGCAGCCAGCAACGGCACGCGGCTCGGCGGCACTGTCGACCCGGCGGAAACGGTCAAATGGCGCGCGTTGACGCGCGAAGCGCTTCGCATTGAGGTCGAGACGCCCCATACTTTTCAGGAGAGCGTCGATCTATTCCGTATCGGACGCCGGGAAGTGGATGCCAACCCCGATGGCATCGACTTTTCGGGACCTATGTTTGAAACGATGCACCTGACAGGCACGTTCAGCCGTGAAATGGCGGCCGACCCAACGAGCTTCGCCTTCAAGGCCGGCATGGACGCGGTCTACGCAAATGCCGATACCGCGATGGGACATGTCTGGCTGGTCACCGCCGACAACAGCCGCGAAACGCAGATTGCGACGGGCGCGGACTGGGTGCGCGTCAACTTGGCTGCGACGGCTTTGGGACTTGGGTTCCAGCCCCTCAGTCAGGCCTTGCAGGAATTTCCGGAGATGGCAGGGCCCTATAGCCAAGTGCACGAACGCCTTGCACCGGACGGCGGTACTGTTCAAATGCTGTCGCGCATCGGTTATGGTCCGGTTGTCGGAAACAGCCCGCGATGGCCGTTGGAAAGCAGGATCATGAATGTCTGAAAGCGCAATGCCCGACTACTTCCGGCTCTTCAACGAAATCGGCATCATCGGGCAACTTTCACGCAGCCTGCTAGAAGCCCGGTTGCCGCCGGGCTTCGTTGCAGCGCAATTTTATGTATTGAACCATTTGATCCGCGTAGGCGATGGCCGCACGCCTCTTGCCATAGCGCGGGCCTTTCAGGTGCCCAAGACATCGATGACGCACTCGCTGGCCGTTCTGGAACAGGCGGGCCTGATCGAGATCCGCAAGAACCCTGGAGATGGCCGATCAAAACTGGTTCATATCACGGATGCAGGGCGTACGTTCCGACAGGATGCGATCGATGCACTCGCACCCGATCTCAAACGGATTGCCGCCGCCATTCCCCCCGACCACGTTGCACGCATGCTTCCCGATCTCGAAGTGTTGCGGAAATTCCTAGATACAGATCGTGACGCTTCACCATAGGCTGCGGCATTCTCGATAGGCTCGTCGAACGCCATGACTGCACGGTTCCTGACGATCTTGTCGGATCAGCCATACCGATCTCCGGAAAGCACGACAAGGACACATGTCTGAACACGGAAAGGGAGAACATATCCGCATCTGGTGCTTTGGAGTTGGCTTTGCGGCGTTTCATGGATGAAGGAGCCTTATGACCGAGTAGCTGATCTTTCCAGCTGTACAATGTCGGCCTTGAGACGCCCAGTCGGTCAGCCACCTGTTGAGCGGTTTCGTCTCCATTGCATAGCCCGAAGACGCCTACTTGCCGGACCTCCTCGCGATATCCAGGATGCCATGATCGACCGACCATCGGTGTTCGCGCCTCCGGAAACGCCTCACGGACCCATGCGGTTAGAGTCCCTCGACCAGGATACCCAAGCGCTCTCATCGTCGCTGAGATGCAACGATCATGGGTGCGAATGTGCTCAAGTGCCGCCTGTTTCTGTGCCTCGGATTACTTTGGCGCTCGCGCTACCGGCTGCATACGCAGATAGAGGTTCTCGAGGTACTTGCGGTACCAACCCCTCCGGGCATTCTTTGTGGGATATTCCAGCTGGCGAATGGTCGCGTTGAGGCGCTTGCCCAGCCGTATATAGAGCTCCACTGCTCGAAGTCTGTCTGAATAGGAATACATGAACTACCTCCTTGGTGGTCCAAGTTTTTGTACGCACCTCCTTATGCGCCCAACCGGCTCTGTTTTGCGTGGAAACCAACGATCGGTGAAGGAATCCCGAAAAAGTAACCTTGTGCAATGTCACATCCGAGTGTTCTCAAAACTTCGAGCTGATCCGCGCTTTCGACACCTTCTGCAACGACCTTGTGTCCAAGACCATGGGCCATTGCGATAACGGATGACACTATGATCCGGCTATCATGGCTTGTGGCGATGTCCTGAACCAGTGAGCGGTCGATCTTCAGAAAATCGTAAGGGAGCTTGGAGAGCTGTGCCAAGTTCGAAAACCCGGTTCCGAAATCGTCGATCGCCACCTTGAACCCTGCGGCCCTTAGCGCCTCAAGATGCTGACGAGCCTTGTTAAGATCCAGCATCGCAACCGACTCTGTCACCTCCAACTCCAGATCGCTTGGCCTGATGCCACGAGACACAACATAGGAGGAGAGCTTCTCGGCGAAGTTTTCGTCTGCGAACTGGGTTGGGCATACATTAACAGCTACCCGTGCTGGCAATCCTGAGTTACTCAGTTCACCCACATCTTGCGCAACAATCGACATAACCTTGCGACCGATCCGCTCCAGTCCGTCACCAGCGGCAGCGACATCTAAAAAGCTGCCCGGATATAGCAGTCCCCGTGTGGGATGCGCCCATCTGACCAGAGCTTCATAGCTTTCGACTTCACCAGATTTGAGGTCGATTTTAGACTGGTAGTGAACAACCATCTCGTCGTTGTCTATCGCATGGACGAAATCCCGCTCAAGCTCTGCGCGGTCAACAGCCTTTTCGCGCATCAGGTCATCGAAGACTGCATAGGTTCCGCGTCCTCGGCTCTTGGCCTCGTACATTGCCATGTCGGCATGTTTCAGCGTGTCGGCACAAGATATGCCCTCGCCGAGTGCTGCAATACCCACGCTCGCACCAATCTGGATTCGCCTTTGGCCGATAAGGAACGGATCTGCCAAAGCATCGATCAGTTGTTGAGCAATTTGATTGATCTTTTGTTGGCTGTTTTCACCCGTCACCAGGACAACGAATTCGTCCCCGGCGAAGCGAAAAAGGAGCCGGCACCCGGGCGATGCGACATCAAGGGTATCAGGGGTGAGGCAAAGATTGATATTCTCGGTGGTAATCTGGAGACCATCGACCAGCATTCTGGAGGACGCCATCTGGAGCAACTTGTCTCCTATCTGGTGGCCGTAGAGATCGTTGACCTGCTTGAAGCGGTCGAGGTCGATGAACAGGATATGCCCGGATAGCTTCTCGGGTCTCTCAAGGAGCTCGTTAAGGACTGCGCGATTGGGAAGTCCTGTTATGCCGTCTTCGTAAGCCAGCGTGTTGATTTTGGAGACATTGTCGTTGAGCCGCGCCACCATTTTTCGGAAGCTCTCTGCCAGGCCTCCGACCTCGCATCGGCAATCCACGGTCACAACGGTTTCATAGTTGCCCGAAGCGATGGCTTCTGTGCTCGCCTTCAGGTTCTGAATCGGACGGGTCAATCGCCCGGTCATG
>LFEF01005055.1_pt1 | contig 13667 bp, 9 predicted proteins | sample 619371 | NCBI WGS metagenome assembly LFEF01 (sample SAMN03014291, study PRJNA259931) | freshwater metagenome | biome: lake; feature: waterbloom | place: China: Taihu Lake | collected 2006-08 | depth 0 m m
ACAAGTCAATAAAAATAATCCAGTAAATAAATACCACTTTTGCTTGTTTGCAGTATTTATTTTTAAATTTTTAATATCGTTTTCTACAGTTAGGTTTTTTATTTTTTGCTCTTTCAGTTCATTTTGATAGGTTCGTAAAAGTTCTTCTGTTTTATCCGCTACTTCCATATTAAAAATAGAGTCTTTAGCCTTGTAAGCTTCTCTTAAATAGGGAAAAGCTTTTCTGAAATCGTTCTTTTTTTGATAATAATCGGCTAGATTTTCGGCGGTAATAATGATATAGGTATAATTTTCAGTTTCTTTTGCTAATTCATAAGCCTCTGTATAATAGGCAAATGATTTTTCGAGTTGGTTTTTTTCAAGATAGTAATTTCCTAAATTAGAACAAGCAATTAATAAGGTTTGAGGTGCGTTAATTTCTCTACAAAGTTTTTCACCTATTAATAATTTTTTTTCAGCATTACTATAATCTTTTTTTTCTAAATACAAACGGCCAAGATTAACAGATAATTCGGCTTCTAACATTACAAATTTATCTTTTTGAGCAAAGGAAATTCCTTTTTTAAAACAGTCTATTGATTTATCAAAATCACCTAAATCTTCATAAACATTACCTAATTTGTTATAACTAATTCCAAGACCTGTATTGTTTTCATTTTTGGTGTTAATTTCGATTGCTTTTTCAAGATATTTAATGGCTTCTTTGTGTTTATTATGAAATTTTAAATTTTGAGCAATTGTAGTATATGGGCTAGTTAAAGGTTTTAATTTATGTTTATCTTGCAATCGAATGATATCAAAAGCAGTTTTAGTGGCACTTTCTCGATCGCCCAATTGTAATTGAGTGGACATAATATTTTCCATCAAAAACAGAAGCATTTTTTTTGGCATATTCTTTTTTTCCAGAAACAGTTTTGCTTCCGAAAAGTGTTTCAGAGCTTCTTCCGGTTTTTGATTGGTCCAAGCAATTACACCTTTCATATTGATGACAAGATACTCTCCTTTTGGAAATTTTAATTTGGCAGAATACATTTTCATTTGATCCAAAAGTGAATCTGCGTCTTTAAATTTTCCTTGTTTTGCTTTAAAAAATGTAAAACTGTTTAATGCTTTAATATAGTTTGTGTCTTTAGGTTTTGTTTTTAAAAACACTTCAAGCGAATCATACGATTTTGGTACTTGCCCAAAACTGAATGTGAAAGAAAATAGTAAAAAAAGAAAGGTTATTTTTTTCATAATAGATTCTGCAAATCGTTTTTATAACTTCTTCCAACAGGCAAGTTTGTTCCGTTAACTAATTCAATTTCATTACTGTTAACTTTTTTTATGTTTGTTGGAAGTATAGCAAAACTTCTATGAATACGAACAAATTGACGAAAAAAATCATCCGTTAAAAATTCCGTTAATCCTTTTAAAACATAATGCCGATCTGATTCAGTAACTATAACGGTATAATTTTTCAACGCTTCCAAATATAAAATTTCATGCAAGCGGATTTTTACTTTTTCGGTTCCGGATTTCACATAAATAGCATCACCACCAATGGTTTGTTCATACAAATCAGCTTTGATTTTGATGTTCATAAACTCCTCAATCCGATGTATTGTTTGCTCAAAACGAGGAAATTTGAATGGTTTTACAATAAAATCTAAAGTTTGAATTTCAAATGTTTCAGCAGCACTTTCAAAATGTGAGGAAATAAATACACAAACCGGTATGGTTAACGCTTTTTTTCGTAATTCAATTCCTGACGCACCGGGCATTTCGATATCCAAAAAAGCAATGTCAGTAGTATTATTTTCTAAAAATGATAAAGCGGTATATGCATTTTCAAAAACGCCAGAGATAGATATCCACGGAAATTTTTTGGCATACGAAACAACCGTCAAGCGGTCAATCTCATCATCGTCAACAATTATGCAGGAATACTGTTTCATTTCATTTTATAGAATGATTTAAATATATCAATAAATGTTAAATTTTTGGTTGTCTGTCCTTAAAAAATGTTGTTTGTCCAAAACTGTTTTTTAGACTATTAATAAGCAATCAATTTTGTACAAAATTTTCAATTTAATCTTATGTATAAATTAACTAAACTTTTGTTTATTATTGTTTTATCACTTTCTATTTCTTGTAGTAGTGATGATGACGTAACAGAACCACAAGACACACAAACTGTTTATATTGCTGGCTACGAGCGAGTTAATGATATTAGGTATCCTAGACTATGGAAAAATGGCATGATGTCTCCCTTAGGTGAAAACAATAAAGAAGGAATTGCAAATCAAGTCTATATAGATGGTGCAGATGTTTATGTAGTTGGTGCCGAAAGAAATGCAGCGGGAATTTATGTAGCCAAATACTGGAAAAATGGCAACGAAGTTAATTTAACTAACGGCAGTCAAAATTCAATAGCATATTGCATAAAAAAAGTCAATAACTTAATTGTTGTTGGTGGTTATTCAATGTATAATGGTGTAACTTCTGCTACAATATGGCAGAATGGAATACAACGAAGAATTGATAATAGCAACAATATATCATATGTCAATAGTATTGAAATTTTTAGTGAAAATGGTGTTGTAGCATTTGGTGAAATTTTAGATACTCAAAGCAATATTGTTCGAGGAGTATTTTATAATATACCATTAAATAACAATAATATTGAAGGAGGATATCTCGCTAATTCAAATACATATTTACGTATATCGGGTGCAAAACTTATCAGTGAATTAGATAGGTATATTTATTATGGAAGTGAAAAAAATGCAAACGGTAAAGAAGTTGCTTATTATTCTGGCCAAGTTTTACAAACAAGAAATTATATTACTGACGGTGGCTATGATGCAAAAGCAACCGACTTAGCTTACCACAATAATATTCTCTATTTTTCTGGTTATGAAAAAAATGCTAATAATATAAATGTAGCAAAATATTGGAAAGATAATTCATCTATTAATTTGTCTGATGGTACAAAGGATGCATATGCATCAGGAATTGCAGTGTCTAATAATGATGTTTATGTATGTGGACATGAGGATTCTAAAGCAGTTTTTTGGAAAAATGGTGCAAAAACCCAACTCGCCAATGATACGTCAGAAGCAAATAGTGTAATAGTTGTTAATAATTAAAATAAATAATATCATGAAAAAAATAAACCCTAGAAACCAATTTATATTTTTACTATTACTTTTAATCATTGTGTGTTCTTGTAGTAGTGATGATGATAATACAACACCGCAAAAGCAGACTTTTGTATATGTAGCTGCCACTACAATCAATAGTAATCAAAACCTAGTTGCAAAATATTGGAAAAACAATGAAGAAGTTACCTTAACAGATGGCACTAAAGATGCTTCTGCTAAAGATGTTGTTGTATCGGGAAATGATGTATATGTAGCCGGTAGTGAAAAAAATAATTTCAATAAATTTATTGCCAAATATTGGAAAAATGGTGTAGCAGTATCATTAACTAATGGTAATTATGATGCAAAAGCAGAACATATTGAAGTAGTTGGCAATGATGTTTATGTGTTAGGGTATGAAGTAATTAATGGTAAACTTAAATTTAGGGTATGGAAAAATGGTGTCATTTTACACCATTTGGAATCAAATGATTTTTATGGATATCAAGTCAATCAATTTAAAATAGTAGGTAATGATGTTTATGCCCTTGGTTATTATTATAACCCAGCTAACCAAGCACAAGTTATTACATATTGGAAAAACGGTAGTATATTTAATGTAACTGAATTATCTTCACGTGCTATCGGTTATGACATAGAAGTCATTGGTACAGATGTTTATATAGCTGGTATGGAACTCAATTTCAATAGTATTCACGTTGCAAAATATTGGAAAAATAATGTTGAAGTAGTTTTATCTGATGGCAGTAAGTCAACCTATGCAACAGATATTCGTGTTGTAAATAATGAAGTAACAACACTTGGTTATGAAAAATCAGGTAATAACATCAAAAATATTTTATGGAATGGTAATATTCCTTCTACTTTACAAGCTCAAAGCAACAAATTTGCATACAAAATGCAAACGATAGGTAATGATTTATATGTTTTATTAGAAAGTGATTCAGGCAATTCAACTTCTATTGAATATTTAAAAAATCAAGAAAAAATAACATTGGTTGGCTCAATTAATATTCAATGGTTAGGAGATTTTTTTGTGATCGAAAAATAATTTTTAAACCCCATTTCATTTATTCAACTCAAATTTTTAAGTAGCGAAATTTGTCTAAAAGACAGGACAAAATCGTAGATTTTGTTTTGGTAAACCTCGACGATTAATATTGAAAAAATTTTCTTTATTAATCGTCGATTATGTTTCTATAGCTTAATTTGGATTTAATTGCAATCGAAAGTTAATACAACATAAATGTTAAATTTTTGGTTGTCTGTCCTTAAAAAATGTTGTTTGTCCATTTACTATTTTATGACAATCTGTTTTAAGTGAATTTTGGTCTCAATTCCAACTTAATTCAGCAAAATCATGAAAAAACGTGTACTTTTGATCGTTTTTCAATTGTTTTATTTACCTATTGTGGCTCAAGTAGGTATTAATACAACTACTCCACAGGCACAATTGGAAATTCGTTCCTCCAATCAAGCCACACCAACAAATACGGATGGTTTGATTATTCCTAAAGTAGATACTTTTCCGGCTACCAATCCAACGGCTTCTCAGCAAAGTATGTTGGTTTACTTAACCACCACTTCTGGCAGTAACGAACCAGGGTTTTACTATTGGGATAATGTTACAACTTCATGGTTGCCTATCGGAAATGGGAGTAAAGATGGTTGGAAATTGACCGGTAATGCAGGAACCAACCCATCGATTAATTTTTTAGGAACTATTGATGACAACGACCTCACATTTAGACGAAATAATGTCGTGTCAGGACATCTTGGAACTGAAAACACCTCTTTTGGCAATCGTTCATTCATGAATAACACCACTGGGGAATATAACACTGCAATAGGCAATTCGGCATTAACTGCAAATACATCTGGAAATTTTAATGTTGCTGTTGGAGAATTTGCTCTTCAAGCAAACACAACTGGAATTGAAAATCTGGCTATTGGAGCAGGTGCTTTATACAATAATTCAACGGGAGATTATAACTTAGCCATTTCAACAAATGCTTTATTAAATAACACAACAGGTGTTAGAAACATAGGTATTGGAAGGAGTGCTTTACAAGCTAATACAACAGGTAATAATAATACATCAATAGGATGGAATAGTTTGGCAAATAATACTACAGGTTCATTTAATGATGTGTTTGGTTTGCAAACTATGCGATCCAATTCAACAGGACAAAATAATGCAGCTTTTGGATCTCAAGCATTATTTTATAACACTACTGGTTCATTAAATGCGGCTTTTGGAAGAGGTGCTTTACAAAATAACACTATTGGTAATGAAAACTGTGCTTTTGGTTTAAATACTTTGTTTTCCAACACAACTGGAAATTTTAATGTAGCATTTGGTCGCCATAGTTTGTATAGTAATACTACAGGCAATTATAATACTGCCATGGGTTATCAATCTTTATTTTCTAATACAACAGGCATTTATAATTTAGCTAATGGCGTTGATGCTTTATATTCCAATACAACTGGAAACACCAATGTAGCAATGGGTGTAGCTAGTTTATTTTCAAACACTTCAGGAAATGATAATACAGCTATTGGTAGTTGGGCGATGCGATTTAATACTACAGGTACATTAAATACAGCAAATGGTTTTGAAGCATTAAATTCAAATACTACAGGAAATGAAAACACAGCCATAGGAGCTTTATCTCTAAGGGATAATACAATAGGAAATTTTAATACAGCTATTGGAAGAGCATCTCTTTTGTCCAACATCTCAGGAAACGATAATACAGCAGTTGGTTCTTATTCACTTTTTCTTAATACAACTGGATATGATAACACCGCAATTGGAACAACAACTTTAAGAGAAAACACAACCGGAAGCTTCAATGTTGCTGTAGGTAAAAATGGATTATATAATAATACTACAGGACTATTCAATACATCAATTGGATACAATACTTTAAATGCAAACACCACTGGAAGTGTAAACGTAGCTGTTGGGGCCTATGCTTTATTTTTAAATACAACCGGCTACAGAAATACAGCAGTAGGTAATGATGCTATAGCTGCTAATACTACAGGATTTTTAAATTCTGCTTTTGGAAATAATTCTTTGCGTTTCAATACAAGCGGTAATGAAAATTGTTCATTTGGTTCAAATGCCATGATTTCAAACACCACCGGAAGTTTTAATACTGCCATGGGAAGACAAGCTTTAGCTAGCAATACAACAGCAAATAATAACAGTGCGTTTGGTTCTTATTCCCTATTTATGAATACAACAGGTGAAATGAATACTGCTTTAGGGAATACTTCTCTGAGAAATAATACTACAGGAATTGCAAATACGGCAGTAGGATTAGATGCAATGTTTAACAATACCATTGGGAACTATAATGTAAGTGTTGGTGCGGGAAGTATGACTTCTAATGTTTCAGGTGTAAATAATACTGTGATTGGTACTGATGCCATGAGTACAAATACAAATGGAAATTTTAATGCAGTTGTCGGAAATAGTGCTATGCGTTTTGGAAATACCGGTTCTAATAACACAGCTATAGGTCAAAATGCATTACAAAATAACACAGCAGATTACAATACTGCTGTTGGATCTGGTAGTTTAATCAGTAATACAACCGGTACATATAATGTGGCGAATGGAGTTGATGCGTTATACTCAAATACAACCGGAAACACCAATGTAGCTATGGGAGTTGCAAGTTTATTTTCAAATACTACGGGAAATGATAATACTTCAATTGGTAGTTGGACGATGAGGTTTAACACTACAGGAAGCTTTAATACTGCTTTGGGATTTGATGCTTTGAATGCAAATACAACGGCAAGCAACAATACAGCAATTGGAACAAGAGCTTTGCGAAACAACACTATTGGGACTCAAAATATTGCAATTGGTTCTGAATCTCTATTCAATAATTCAATAGGTAATAATAATAACGCCATGGGATACAGAGCTTTATTTAATAACACTTCCGGAATTAATAACGTTAGCATTGGGCATCAATCATCTTTCAACAATTCAACCGGAATGAACAACACCGCAATTGGATTTGAATCATTCTACAACAATACTCTTGGAGGAAATAATACAGCGATTGGGAATACTGCTTTGAGATCAAATACTAATGGTGCTACCAATACTACTGTTGGTTCATCTTCAATGTTTTTAAATACAACAGGTAATTCTAATACCGCACTTGGATTTGGTTCTATGTACAGTAATACGACTGGTAATAATAATATTGCAATTGGATTTAATTCATTATTTTCGAATACTACAGCAAATGATAACGTTAGTATTGGGTTTAGAGCCTTGAGAACTAATTCAACCGGCACACCTAATACCGCCATTGGAACTGATGCAATGTTTAATAACACAACAGGTAATGAAAACACTGCTCTTGGTTATCAAAGTTTATTTTCAAATACAACAGGAAGTTTTAATACCGCAATTGGAAATTCTTCTTTAAAATCAAATACTTTAGGTGAATATAACACTGCAACTGGTTACATAGCCCTTAATGCTAATACTATTGGAATATACAACACTGCAAATGGAACGGCATCATTACGCTTTAACACTTCTGGAAATTATAACGCCGCTTTTGGTAGTTTTGCTTTGCAAAATAATACTACAGGTATTAACAATACAGCTATAGGTTCTATCGCATTAACGGGTAATACAACCGGAAATCAAAATACAGCCAATGGATTCAATGCTTTAAGAATTAATTCAACGGGTAGTTTTAACACATCGGTTGGTTCTACATCTATGTTTAATAACACCACGGGTGCTAATAATACTGCAGTTGGGGTAGAAGCATTGAGAGAAAATACTACCGCAAACAATAATACAGCCGTTGGTTATCGTTCAATTTTCACCAATATTGTTGGGGTTCAAAACACAGCCATTGGAACGGAGTCGCTTTATTTTGCTACGAATTCAAATAATACTGCAATGGGTTTCAGAGCAGCTACTAATGTTTCTACTGGCTTTAGAAATGTAGCCTTCGGAAGCAATGCCATGTTAAACCTCACAACCGGAAATTACAACACAGCCTTAGGAAGTTTCGCCTATAATATTAATTCATTTACCAACTCCACAGCTGTTGGCGATGCCACAGCAATTACGGCTTCCAATCAAATTCGATTAGGCGATGGTGGCGTGACTTCTATCGGTGGATTTGCCAATTGGACTAATGTGTCTGACGGACGATTTAAAACCAATGTACAACAAAATGTTCCGGGACTTTCTTTTATAACTAAACTTAAACCAGTTACATATCAATTGGATTTAGATGTGATTCATACCTATTTAAAAACTCCATCAGAAGTCAGAAAACCAGAAACGGAAAACGATAAAAAACAAGAAATACAAACTGGGTTTATTGCTCAAGAGGTAGAACAAGCCGCCCAAGAACTTGGATTTACCTTTTCTGGTATAGACAAACCTAAAAACGAGGAAGACTTTTACGGACTTCGTTATGCGGAATTTGTGGTACCATTGGTAAAAGCGGTGCAAGAACAACAAGAGATGATTGAAAAATTACAGATAAAAATCCTACAATTAGAAGAAAAAATAAACAGTCAAAACAAAAAGTAATATCTTTATAATCAAAACAATAACATTATGAAACCAATAGTATTTATAGTCACATTTACCATACTTTTTATGAGTATAAAGAGTTCTGCTCAATCCTATCCACCAACAAAAACGGGAACCGAAGTCGATGTTTTTCACGGGGTTTCTTATCCCGATCCTTTACGTTGGATAGAAGATATGAAAAATCCTGAAGTAGAACAGTGGTTTAAAAACCAAGTAGAATACACCAACCAAGTTTTTAGTAAAGTGAATGGCATTCAGGCTTTGGCCAAAGAATGGAGTGATTTAAGTTTAATTCAACAAGAGAAGTATACAGACATATATTACCGAGGGGGCATTTATTTTTATAAAAAAACGCTACCTAATGAAACTATAGGTAAAATTTATATGCGAAAAGGGAAGTCGGTAAGCGAAGAATTGCTCTTTGACCCAATTACTTTTATAGAAGGTAAAATACTTTCGGTATCAGCAATCAAACCAAGTTTTGATGGAAAATATTTGGGAATTGCTTATTCTGAAATGGGGGCCGAAATTGGAAGTTTGATAATAATTGATGTAACAAAGAAAATGGTTATGCCGCAAAAATTTGAACCCAATTATAATGGTATTACAGAATGGATGTATGATAATTCAGGATTTTTATGGGCAAAATTAGCTACTTCAGATATGACAAGTCCTGAGTTATTTATGAATCTCAAAACTATGTTTCAATCAATTGATTTGACTAAACCAAGTGAAGATTTTTTCTCTAAAGCAAAAAATCCTGAACTGCCCATTGATTCCTCTGATTTTCCTGTCGCTTTTGTTAACGAAGATATACCAAATTATTTTTTTGGCGGACTTTTTTCTGTTCAAAGTGAGTTGAGGACCTTTTATGCTTTGAGAGATAAAAACAAAAAACAATTAAATTGGAAAGTTCTTTCAGAGGTAAAAGATGGTCTTATTAGTAGTATGGAATTTCATCAAGGGAAAGTATTTGCGATATCTACTAAAGGATCTCCAAACTTAAAATTGATTTCGACTTCGTTAGAAAACCCAAATTGGGATAATGCAGAAGTAATTATGGCTGAAAGAAAAGAAATTTTGCAAGAGTTTGTAAAATGCAAAGACTATCTAGTTGTGGTTTACAGCGATGGAATCAATTGTTCACTCTACAAATATAGTTTGACCACTAAAAAAGTGGAGAAAATTGAAACACCATTATCAGGCACTTATACATTAAGTGTAGTAGATAAAAAAAAGAATGAAGTAATGGTTAAAATTACAAGCTGGAATAAAGCACCAACAGCCTATGATTTAGATTTGGATAAGAACACTTTTAAGCAAAGTTTATTTAGTAAACCATCTAATTATCCTAAAGCTTTTGATGAATTACTAGTGGAAGAGGTAGAGGTAAAAGGACACGATGGAGTAATGATACCTTTATCACTTATTTACAAAAAAGACATCAAAAAAGATGGTCAAAATATTTGTATAATGGAAGCTTATGGTGCTTATGGAATGAGTTCAAAACCTTTGTTTGATTTTATGTATAACACTATAGCAACCAAAGGCGTAATTATTGCAATTCCACACGTTAGAGGTGGTGGTGAAAAAGGCTATGAATGGTATATGGGTGGATATAAATCTACCAAACCCAATACGTGGAAAGATTTTATTAGCTGTGGTGAATGGCTTGTGCAAAATGGGTATACCTCTCCAGCCAAATTGGGTGGAATGGGTACTTCTGCCGGTGGAATATTGATTACAAGAGCCATAACAGAGAGACCAGATTTATTTGCAGCAGCTGTGTGTAATGTGGGTGTTTCTAATGCTTTGCGAATGGAGTTTACACCTAATGGAGCAAACAACACCAAAGAATTTGGTACAACCAACGACCCAATTGAATGTAAAGCACTGTATGAAATGGATGGTGTGGCTCATATTAAAAAAGGAGAAAAATATCCTGCTGTTTTATGTGTTGCCGGATGGAATGACCCAAGAGTGATTCCGTGGCAACCTGCAAAATTTGCTGCAATGATGCAGTTAAATACAGCCACCATAAAACCGGCTTTGTTGAAAGTAAATTTTGATAATGGACATTTTACAGAAGATAAAAATGTAACACATCTTGATTTTGCACATCAATTCGGTTTTGTTCTATGGCAATGTGGCCATCCCGATTTTCAAGTTAAATAGCTAAATAAGTTGGAATGTATTTAGTTGAAAGGTTCAGTCGTAAGATTGAGCCTTTTTTTGTTAAAATTATGAAGTAAATCAACCAGTTTTCAAATTTTCAAATTATCTTTGAAAGATGATGATTGAACAACAAAAAGAGATAATTTCCGGTTTTAAGCATTTAGAATTATTAGCCAATCAAGTGGTGGAAGGCTTTATTTCAGGAATGCACAAATCGCCATTTCACGGATTTTCAGCCGAATTTGCCGAGCATAAAGTGTATAACAAAGGCGAAAGTACCAAACACATCGATTGGAAATTATTTGCCAAAACCGACCGTTTATATACCAAAAGATATGAAGAGGAAACTAATTTGCGTTGTCATTTGATTATCGATAATTCTTCTTCCATGCATTTTCCTCAATTGGAATCGGGACAGCCGTTTTATGAAAGTAAAATTGGTTTTTCGGTTTTAGCAGCTGCCGTTTTAATGAATTTGCTCAAAAAACAACGGGATGCAGTAGGTTTAAGTGTTTTTTCGGACACTTATGAATATTATGCTCCTGAAAAAGGTAGTGATCGCCACCATCGTATGATTTTAAACAAATTAGAAGACCTTTTGGAAAATCCTAAAGTGGCTAAACCAACCGAAACGGTCACTTTTTTACATCAAATTGCCGAAAAAATGCACCGTCGTTCAATGATTGTTTTGTTTACCGATATGATTCAAAGTGGTGAAGAAGAAAAATTATTCAACGCATTACAACACCTAAAACACAACAAACATAAAGTGGTTTTGTTTCATGTCGTAGATGAAAAAAGAGAATTAAATTTCGATTTTGATAATGCTCCACGCAAATTTATTGATGTAGAATCGGGTGAAACGGTCAATTTATTTGCTGAGAATATTAAAGAAGTATATGAAAAAAATGTAGAGGCTTACTTTAAAAAAGTAGCCATGACGTGTGCTCAAAACAAAATAAAATATGTTCCGGTCAATGTTGGAGCCAATTTTGAAAAAATTCTCACGACATATTTGGTTGAAAAACAAATGTTTGGATAACTACTTTATGTGATGTCCAAAAAAAGTAATAAAAACACTTGCAGATATAGAAATACGTTGTATATTTGCAACCGCAATAAAGCGAAGGTTTGGTAGTTCAGTTGGTTAGAATACATGCCTGTCACGCATGGGGTCGCGGGTTCGAGTCCCGTCCAGACCGCTAAAATTGGGAAAATTTATAAAAGCACTTTGGTAACAAAGTGCTTTTTTGCCCAAAAAAGCATTGAAAATAGTTGTGTTGTTTTGGACGACCGAAAGGAAGTCCTGGTTTAGTAGTTAGACCAATGAAAAGCTTTCCACTTTGTGGATAGCTTTTTTGATTTATAGCAGTTTAATCACTGAGTTTGTCATTCCGACCATAGGAGGAATCTCATTAAGAATTTATTCATTAAAATGATTATCCACCGCCACTTTTTACTCCACAAACCCTACGGCTACCTCAGTCAGTTTGTCTACGAACTAAAACGAACCAAAAAGTTGTTGGGAGAATTACATGATTTTCCTCCCGGAACCATGGCAATTGGTCGTTTGGATGAAGATTCTGAAGGCTTAATCATTCTAACTACTGATGGAATGATGAGTGAAGTAGTGCGAAGCAAAAAAGTGGAAAAAGAATATTATGCTCAAGTAGACGGAATCATCACTCAAGAAGCCATTGAGCAACTGCAAAAAGGTGTTCTAATTGGCTTTAAAGGCACCAAATACAAAACCAAAAAATGCCAAGCCAAATGGATTGATGACCCAAATTTCCCTGCTCGTTCACAAAAAATCCGTGATGAGCGTCACGGACCAACCTCATGGGTTTCTATTACCTTAACTGAAGGTAAATTTCGGCAAGTTAGAAAGATGACCTCTGCCGTAGGTTTTCCCACTTTACGTTTAGTCCGCGTGCGGATTGGAAATTTTCATCTAAATAATTTGCAATCTGGTGAAGTAAAAGAAATTGATAGTGTTTTGCGAGTTTAAAAAAATTCTTGTCTTAAAATCAGCGAATCAGTGGCTAAAATCAAATATGATTAGTGGGAAACAATTAAATTATTAACGATTCAACCACCAAATACTACCATTCAAAAGCGTTGCAAAACTTACCCATAGTAAATACGGTATCAATAATTTACTAGCCAAGGCGTCAATAGGTTTAAATAATTTGATGGTTTCAAAAATCATCAACCAAAGCAACAAAATTTCAATGAAAGCCAAAAAAGGATTGCACATTCCAAAAAACAAAAAACTCCACAACGCATTTAAAATCAATTGAATGGTAAAAACCCAAAGTGCTTTTTTAACCAGAACAGGAACAACTTCCATTTTACTCCAAACTAAACCGGCACTCACGCCCATCATCACATATAAAAGTGTCCAAACCGGAGCAAACAACCAATTCGGTGGATTAAAGAAAGGTTTGATTAGTGTTGGATACCACGTTTCAATGGAAGATTGTGTAGCCATTCCGGAACCATAACCCACCGCTAAACAAACGATGACAGCAATCGCAATTTTGAGAGATTTTGACATGGTAATTTTTATTCAAATGTAACAAATCTGTTGTCAAAAAAGAGGGAATCATTCAAAAAATGTATCTTTGTCAAAAATAAATTGCATGCTTACGCCTTCAGATTTTATTCCGAAAAATTATTCTCAAACAATCGAAAAGGGCAGTTTTCAATGGTCAGCACCTAGCAACATTGCCTTAGTAAAATATTGG
>LFEF01021166.1_pt1 | contig 13588 bp, 13 predicted proteins | sample 619371 | NCBI WGS metagenome assembly LFEF01 (sample SAMN03014291, study PRJNA259931) | freshwater metagenome | biome: lake; feature: waterbloom | place: China: Taihu Lake | collected 2006-08 | depth 0 m m
ATAATTAAGCAGTAAAGTAAGTAAAAATATCAATCTTTTTTATGGTATTCTTCACCTACTTTTTCAAGTTCTTCGTACCAATCTTCACCAAATTTTCGAATCAAGGCTTCTTTGACGAATTTATACACCGGCACTTCCAATTCTTTGCCTAATGAACAAGCCGGACTGCAAATATCCCATCGGTGATAATTGACCGCCGCAAAATCGGAAAAGTCTTTTACTCGAATTGGATATAAATGACATGAAACGGGTTTTTTCCAGGAAATGATGCCTTGGTTATACGCTTGTTCGATACCACACAAAGCTGTTTTGCCGTCAAAGATTACATACGCACAATCTTTACCGTCAATTAAAGGTGTTTCTAGTTCGCCATCCCATCCGGTAATCCAGGTACCTTGATCCTCAATGGCTTCAATTCCCTCTTTGCGTAAAAAAGGTTTTACTTTCGGAAATATTTCTTCTAAAATTTGAGCTTCTTCCTTAGTTAAAGGAGCTCCGGCATCACCATCCACACAACATGCTCCATGACAAGCAGTGAGATTACAAACGAATTCTTTTTCAAGAATTTCTTCCGAAACGATGGTTTTACCTAATTGAAACATATTAAAAGATGTAAGGCACAAAGGTACTAAGGTTTATCATTAAATACCGCAAATTATTAACGGTATTTTAGGGTAAAGCCATTTGAAAAGCATTAATTTTGCCTAAAATTTGAACATTATGGAAATTGATTTGAGAGAAATTTTTACGGCTACCATGGTACTTTTTGCTGTAATTGATATAGTAGGAAGTATTCCAATCATTATCGACTTGAGGCAAAAAGTAGGTCATATTCAATCTGAAAAAGCGTCAATCGTTGCGGCTTGCATCATGATTTCGTTTTTATTTGTAGGTGAAACCATCCTGAGTTTAATTGGTATTGACATTAATTCGTTTGCCGTTGCAGGTTCATTTGTACTTTTCTTTTTGGCTTTGGAAATGATTTTAGGCATTCGTTTATATCGAGATGAAAATCACGGTTCTGCTTCTATTGTTCCGATTGCCTTTCCGCTGATTGCCGGTGCCGGAACAATGACTACAATTCTTTCTATTAGAGCTGAATTTCAAACAATTAACATCATCATTGCAATTATATTAAATATTATTTTAGTGTATGGTGTGTTAAAATCTTCTGCAAAAATTGAACGATTCTTAACCAAAAACGGATTAAGTGTAATTAGAAAAGTATTTGGTGTCGTTTTGTTAGCTATTGCTGTTAAATTATTTGCCGCTAATGTTAAAGGTCTTTTTGCTTAAGCCGATAAAATATACCTTTGTATCTTTATTGTACTAGAATGAAAATTTTTACTTACATTGTTATTGCATTAGCTATCGGATTAGTGATTTTCAACGTAACGCAGTTGGATTTTTCTAACCTTTTCGGGCATGACAGTATGATTGCTTTGATTGGAATTGTGGCTGCCTTCTGTGCCATTTTGATTTTATTGATATTCCGAATGTCAAAATCCATCGAAGACAAATTGAAAGATCAATAAAGATGTTGGATGTCCTGATTATTGGCGGTGGTGTTTCGGGCGTTTCATGTGCTCTATTGTTAGGTTCTGCTTATTCGAAACCTTTTGCTTCAGATAAAAAAATTTCCTTGATTGCTCATCAAAAGGCCTCTTCATTACAAGATGCGTTATTTAATAATGCGTATGGAATTGAAGCCGGTAAGTTAGGTAGTGAATTACTTACCGAAAGTTTAAAACATCTTTCCAGCACTTATCCACATATTGAACAAATTCAAAATGAAAAAGTGTTGAAAATTGAAGGTGAAAACGGAAATTTTTCGATTACTACTAACAAAAATGTATATCAAACAAAAGTAGTTGTCATTGGCATTGGAGCAGGAAATCCTTTTACGATTGAAGGTTTTGAAGAATTCGTAATCCCACACAAAAAAGCCAATCCGGAAAAAAACCGCATTCAATTGAAAAACCACGACCATTTAGTAAAAGACGGTGTTTACGTTTGTGGTACATTAGCCGGATGGCGAAGTCAACTATCAATTGCCGCCGGAAGCGGTGCCGCTGTTGCCACTGATATTCTAACGTTGTGGAATGGCGGTGTGTACGTTCAAGTGCATGACAGTATAAAGAAGTAGTAGTAGGTTACCTGAACTTGAAAAACCTGAAACCTGAAACTTGAAACCTGAAACTTGAAACCTGAAACTTGAAACTTGAAACTTGAAACCTGAAACCTGAAACTAAAAAATTACTTCTTCAACACTTCTTGAATCATCAAATCATTTTTCAATTTTAGCTCAAACGCTTTTTCTTCATCAAAAAGTTGACGAATAAATTCAGCTAATAAATAATCATTGGCTAATTCACGATTATTTTTGAATTCAATTTCAATACCACTTTGTTCAAGATAGGCGGTAAATTTATCCAGGAATTTATTTTCGGCAAACTTCTTTTTCAATCCTTCTAGCGAAAGTCCTTCATACTGTTTCCTGTTTTTTTCCAATTGTTCAAATACAAAGTAGCTTACAATTCCGGATTGCATGAGCATTTCGGTGGCTTCGTCTCCGTGTTTACCATTTAGTGGTACAAAAACATCAGGAATAATTCCACCTCCGCCGTAAACCGTTCGTCCTTTTAAGGTTTTAAATTTTAAACTGTCAGCCACTTTAATGCTGTCTTTTTCATATAATTCGCCATTATAAAAACGTCTTTCAAATTCGTTAAAATAGTCTTCATTTCCCTCTACATAAGGTTTTTGAATGGAACGACCCGAAGGTGTGTAATATCTTGCTACCGTTAATCGCACAGCTGAACCATCTCCCAATGGCATTTCGCGTTGCACCAACCCTTTACCAAAAGAACGACGACCGATAATTAAACCTCTGTCGTTATCTTGAATGGCTCCAGCTAAAATCTCAGATGCAGAGGCAGAATTTTCATTGATTAATACAATTACTTTTCCGTTTTCAAAAAGTCCGCCACCGGTAGCTTTTGTTTTATCAATTTGTCCCTTTTTATTTTTTGTGGTCACTATAGGAGCGTTTTCAACCAAAAAATCATCCACAATTTTTACGGCTTGATCCAAATAACCTCCGCCATTATCACGTACATCTAACACAATGGTTTGTGCACCTTTTCTTTTTAATTGATTAAGTCCGTTTTTAAATTCTTTATAGGTTGACTCCGCAAAACGATTAATTTTAATGTAACCGATATTCTCGTTTAACATCAAAGCAACATCAACACTTTTGATGGGAATGATACCGCGTTTAAGTTTAACTTTTAATTTTTTATTCACGCTTTTGCGATAAACGGTCAATTCCACTTCTGAACCAATTTTTCCCTTCAAACGAGGAAAAAGCGAATCATTGGGTAATTTTTTTCCAAATAATTGATAGTTATCGGCAAATAAAATGCGATCACCTGCTTTAATTCCGGCTTTTTCAGAAGGACCTCCCGGTAAGGGTTTAATGACGGCTACTGAATCATTATACATATAAAAATTGACTCCAATTCCAACAAAATCTCCTCGCATAGATTCCGCCACTTGATCCATGTCATTTTTAGCAATATAAACGGAGTGCGGATCTAATTTTTCTAAAATACCATTGACCGTTAAATCAACTATGCTATCGGTATTGATTTGATCTACATAATTCTGTTCAATTAAATTGATAAGCCGATTGAGCTTGTTTTTATGATTGTTAACAGACCCGGAAACGTCCTGAGAAAAATAATTTAATTTACCGCCAATAACAACGCCTAGCCCCAAAATGGAGAAAAAAACAATTGGCCAATATATTTTCTTTATTTTCAATTTTTGATAAAATGATTATTCCAAATCAGTAATCAATTCAATTTCTACACCTGCTTTTTCAAGAAATTGAATACCGCTATCATCTTTGTAACCTTCGTGATAAACCACTCTTTTGATACCGGATTGATGAATTAATTTGCTACATTCTTTACAAGGCGATAAAGTAATGTATAATGTAGCTCCTTCACACGACTGCGTGGACCCTGCCACTTTTAATATAGCATTCGCCTCAGCATGCAACACATACCATTTGGTAAGGTTGTTTTCATCTTCACAACAATTCTCAAAACCGGAAGGTGTTCCGTTGTATCCGTCTGAAATAATCATGCGGTCTTTCACAATAATGGCACCAACTTGCTTACGTTTACAATAAGACAAACGACTCCACTCCTTTGCAATACGAAGGTAGGCCTTGTCATATTTATTTAATTTCTTTTTATTCATTTTTTAACATCCGTTGTAGCAATTATCCTCTCCAAATGTCGCTACCAATTATCATGGGAAGTACCACTCCAATCACAAAAGCCGACATAACCAAAGTCCAATCTCTTTTTGAAAATCGAAAAAAAGATTGCACAATAAAAGACAAAAGTAAAACAATTAACACTACAATAATTTGAGCCGCTTCAATTCCGAGTGCAAATTCTAAAAGTGGAACTAGTTTATCCACTTTTTCACCCGGTAAAATTGATTTGAAATAGTTTGAAAAACCCAATCCGTGAATAATTCCAAAAAACAAAGTAACGAAAGCTACAAATGTGATACTTTCTTTTTTACTCGATTTTCCTGCCGTAAAAAGATGGAAAAGTGCCGTAATTAAAATGGTAATGGGTATAAGAAATTCAACCAAACTCGCTTTGATGATTACAATTTCAAAAACAGAAAGCATCAAAGCCAACGTATGTCCTACTGTAAAAAGCGATACCAAAATCAACACCCGTTTCCAGTCTTTAAAAGCATAAGGAACCGTTAAAGCAATAAGAAAAAGCACATGATCATAGCCGTCAATATCGAGAACGTGTTGAAGACCAATGTTAAAGTATAACCAGAATTCTGACATAGATTAATAGATTTTAAACTTAGGGTGTTCAAACTTACGATTTATTTTGAAACAGTTGAATCTGAAACCACTAAAATGATGTTAAAGAATAGTAATTTTTGAAAAGAATTTTTGCGGATTTCTTAAAAAAAATTGGAAATAGAATTATATTTGCATAACCAATTAAAACAAAATTATGTCAATTTCAGATTTATTTGATAGCGGATTTAAAAACAGAAATAAAGGACACTTTTCAGCGATAGTTCGCGTTGCATTAAGCGATGGAGAAATTAATGCTGAAGAAAAAGAATTTATTGACCGACTTGCTAAAAATTTAGAAATTTCAGCCGATGAATATGAGGAAATCATGGAAAACCCTATGAAATATCCAATTAATCCTCCTTATTTATATATTCACCGTTTGGAACGCTTGTATGATTTGGCTCGTATGGTATATGCCGATCACGTTTTAGGACCAAAACAAAAAGAAATTTTAACCAAATTCGCATTGGCTTTAGGATTTACTCCAGGGAATGTGAATTACATTGTAGACAAAGCCCTTTCGCTTTTGATTCTAAATGTTGATTTAGATACCTTCTTATTTGAAATGCAACACATGAATAAATAAAAAAAGCCTCGATTTATCGGGGCTTTTTTTTATTTTAAGAATACCTTTTAAACTTTTAAACTATTTATATTTCGCCATAAACTCTTCTGCTTTCTCCACCATTTTTCTGCTTCCGCAAAAGAAAGGCACACGTTGATGCAATTCGGTTGGCTGAATTTCCATGATGCGTTGATAACCATCTGAAGCTTTTCCACCTGATTGTTCCGCTAAAAAGGCCATTGGATTACATTCATACAACAAACGTAATTTACCGTTCGGTGCTTTTGAACTCGTTGGATAAATATAAATTCCTCCCTTAATCATGTTGCGATGAAAATCGGAAACCAAACTTCCAATATAACGAGAAGTATACGGACGATCTTCTTCCTCTAACTGACAATATTTGATGTAATCTTTTACCCCTTGCGGAAAATGAACATAATTTCCTTCGTTTATGGAATAGATTTTTCCGGTTTCGGCATAGGTCATATTCGGATGTGAAAGATAAAAAGTTCCAATAGCCGGGTTTAAAGTAAATCCGTTTACGCCGTGACCGGTTGTATAAACCAACATGGTCGATGTTCCATAAATCACATAACCCGCCGCCACTTGATTCACACCGGGTTGCAGAAAATCCTCCAAAGTTACCGGAGTTCCCACCGGAGTTTTGCGTCTGAAAACCGAAAAAATGGTTCCCACCGAAACGTTTACATCAATGTTAGATGAACCATCCAAAGGATCCATTAACACTACATATTTATTATTATGTGAATTATCGCTTCCTGCTACAGTGATAAAATCGTCGCTTTCTTCGGAGCCGATGCCACACACAATTTCACGGTTGATAAGGGTTTGAATAAATACTTCATTGGCATATACATCCAATTTTTGTTGGTCTTCGCCTTGAATATTTTGTTCACCGGCTGCTCCCACAATATCCACCAATCCGGCTTTATTTACTTTGTAGTTGACAACTTTTGCTGCTAGTCTGATAGAGTTAATGATGCGTGATAATTCTCCGGTTGAATATTGAAATTCTTCTTGTTTCTCGATGATGAATTCACCAAGGGTTTTGTTTCTTTCTTCCATTACGAAAACGTTGTAGTTGTATTAGTGGCACAAATATCGAAATTTTTGTGATACAAATAAGATTATTATTTTGTTATGTTAAAGAATTGTATTTTTGTGCACGATTATTGGCCTTTACAATAGCTTAACTGCCTTACTAACAAAGAAAAGCGTTTCAAAATGAACATCAGAAAAGGAAAAATAAACGATATGCCAGCCGTTTTAAGCTTGATTCAAGAACTCGCTGTTTTTGAAAAAGAACCGGATGCAGTCGTGGTAACAGTTGCCGATTTAGAACGTGATGGTTTTGGTGAAAATCCGCTTTTTCACACTTTTGTGGCGGAAATGAATGGCGAAATTATTGGCATGGCGTTGTATTATTACAGGTATTCGACTTGGAAAGGGAAAACGATTCATTTAGAAGATTTAATTATAAAGGAAGCCCATCGTGGTACCGGAGCGGGCTTGGCATTATATACTGAAATCATTAAACAAGGTAAGAAAGATAATGTTCGACGCCTTGAATGGAATGTATTGGATTGGAATGAACCCGCCATTCGTTTTTATGAAAAATCAGGAGCAAAAGTATTGGATGATTGGCGAGTAGTCCAAATGAATGAAGAAGGAATAAATAGATTTTTGATTGAAGATTAACGATTTTTGATTTTTGATTTTTGAAATAAAATAAATTGATACATTGCCACATCGGCAAATTGACACATTGAAGACATGAAAATATTCAAATTTGGAGGAGCATCAGTAAAAGATGCCGAAGGTGTAAAAAACGTACTATCCGTTTTGCAAAAAGTGGGACACGACGATGTGTTACTCGTGATTTCTGCGATGGGGAAAACCACCAACGCATTAGAAGTTGTGATTAAACATTATTTTGAAAAATCACCGGAATTGAAAGCATCGATTCAGGAAGTGCGAAAATACCACAACCAAATTTTATTAGAACTTTTTGAAGACGACAAACATCCGGTTTTCAGAGCCGTAAATGTTCATTTTGAAGAACTGGATTATTTTTTGAGCCATAACAAATCGCCGAATTATAACTTTGTATATGACCAAGTCGTGAGTTATGGAGAAATTATTTCAACCACTATTGTGAGTCATTATTTTAATAATTGTGGTTTGAAAAACAATTGGTTGGATGTTCGTCAATTCATCAAAACGGATGCTACATATCGAGATGCAATTGTAGATTGGGAACAGACGCAAAAATTGATTTCTAAAAACGTGAAGAAAAAAACGTTGAACATTACGCAAGGTTTCTTAGGTTCAGATGAAAATAATTTTACGACTACTTTAGGTCGTGAAGGTTCGGATTATACCGCCGCTATTTTTGCGTATTGTTTAAATGCCGAAAGTGTAACGATTTGGAAAGACGTGCCGGGAGTACTGAATGCTGACCCCAGATATTTTGAAAATGCGATTTTATTGAATCAGATATCTTATCGTGAAGCGATTGAATTAGCCTTTTACGGAGCTTCGGTCATTCACCCCAAAACATTGCAACCGCTTCAAAAAAAGGAAATTCCGTTGTTCGTAAAATCATTTGTGAATCCGCTTTTACCCGGAACAAGAGTGTATAAAGGTGCCGACTTAGAGCCACAAACCTCTTGTTTCATTGTAAAAAAGAATCAATTATTGATATCCCTTTCGTCGATTGATTTTTCATTTATCATGGAAGAAAACATCAGTGAAATTTTTGCGTTATTCCATCAATACAAAATAAAAGTAAGTTTGATACAGAATTCCGCCATTAGTTTTTCGGTGTGCATTGAAGATAAATTTGGCAACTTTCCGGAATTAAAATCCATTCTTTCTAAAAAGTTCAAAGTGGCATATAACGAAAATGTATCGCTTTATACCATTCGTCACTTCACTGAAAAAGCAGCTCAAATGGTAGAGGAAAATAAAACGGTTTTGGTAAAACAGATTAGTAGAGAAACGTTGCAAATAGTAACGAAGGAGTAGTTTATTTTCAAGTTTCAGGTTTCAAGTTTCAAGTTTCAAGTTTCAGGTTGCGGGTTACGGGTTTCCCCAATCTTCTCGTGCCGACGAAAGAGGCATCTCATAATGTTTGATTAACTGATACAAACTATAACACCTAAAATTTGTTTAATCTTTTGTTAAAAATATTAAACAAAATGTTTAATACTCTAACTTTACATTCTAATTGTAAAAAAAATCAAAATGAAACTAATTAAATCACTGACCATTTTTTCAATCACTGCTATGCTAATCAGTTGTGGTGAAGCTAAAAAAGAAGAAGTTGTAGAAGAAGTTGTTGCTGTTGAAGAGCCGGTTGAAGTTGTTGAAACACCAAACATTGTGGGAGTAGCTTCCGCTAATGCAGATTTCAGTACATTGGTAGCAGCCGTAGGAGCTGCGGAATTGGTAGAAACGTTAAGTGGAGAAGGTCCATTTACTGTTTTTGCACCCACTAATGCAGCTTTTGAAAAACTTCCTGCCGGAACAGTTGAAACATTACTAAAACCGGAAAGTAAAGAAAAATTAACTGCTGTATTAACCTACCATGTTGTAGCCGGAAAATTTGAAGCTGCTCAAGTAATTGAAGCCATCAATGCTAATAAAGGTAAATTTGAAGTAGCAACCGTTCAAGGTGGAAAAATTACCTTAAGTTTAGTGGATGGAAAAGTAGTTTTAACCGACACAAACGGTGGTAAAGCAACTGTTGTAATTGCTGATGTAGCTGCATCAAATGGAGTGATTCATGCCATTGATTCTGTGGTGATGCCAAAATAAAAGTGTTAACGTTTTTTCATGAAAAGAGCTGTTTTGTTATGAAACAGCTCTTTTTTTCTTCTTTACTCTCTAGGAAAAGATAATCTATATATCTAACGCTTCTTTCTGGTTTTTAAGTTTAAATAATTAACCCACATTTTAACCCTCAAAAATACTACTTTTGGGTTTTTGGAGTTAGTATAACTATGTTGAAAAATGGCTTTTTAGGGATGTTGTTACTCTTGGTTTCCGGGTTGTGGGCTCAGGAAAGCGAAACACCTTATAAAAAGAAAAAAATCACTGTTTCAACCGATACCATTTTACTCGAAAAAGTGAGCATTAACAAGGAATTTTTCAAAGTGTTAGACGGAAAGGGAAATCTCGTTGACACTGCTTTTTACAGGGTAAATTTTCAAAAAGGTACATTGGTTTTTAAAAATAATTATCAATCTAACGACACACTTACCGTTCGCTACCTCACTTTCCCTGAATTTTTAACCAAAACGTATAGCGTTTACGATGAAAGTAAGGTTGTTCCTAATTCAAGAGGAAACGGTCAATTGTATTCGCTTTCTAAGGATCGAGTCAATAATTTTAAACCGTTTGACGGACTCACTACTTCAGGAAGCATAACAAGAGGAGTAACCATTGGAAACAATCAAAATGCAGTGGTCAATTCCAATTTAGATTTGCAGATTGCTGGAAAATTGTCAGACAAAGTGAGTTTGAGAGCTTCTATACAAGACAGTAATATTCCTTTGCAGGAAGGCGGTTATTCACAAAGATTGGACGAATTTGATCAGATTTTCATCGAAATGTATTCAGATAAATGGAACATTCGTGCCGGTGACTTATTTTTAGAAAACAGACAATCCCGCTTTTTAAATTTTAATAAAAAAGTACAAGGACTTTCCACACAATTTCATTTGGGTGAAGAAGGAAATAAAACCACACTTTTTGCCTCAGCTGCTTTGGTTCGTGGTCAATATGCTAAAAGTACTTTTGTAGGTCAGGAAGGAAATCAAGGACCTTATAAACTGCGAGGTAACAATGGCGAATTGTTTGTGTTGGTCATTTCCGGTTCTGAACGGGTTTTTGTGAATGGTATCCTCTTGCAGCGTGGAGAAAACAATCACTACACGATAGATTACAATGCCGGAGAAGTAACCTTTACTTCACTTTTCCCCATCAATTCCGAAATGCGGATTAACATTGAATACCAATATTCCGACCGAAGTTTTACCCGATTTCTTACCTATGGAGGCGTTGTTCACGAACGCGAAAAATGGAGCATCGGCGGATTTATCTATTCAGAGAATGATGTCAAAAATCAACCTTTACAACAAGATTTGTCGCAAGAACAAGTTGAAGTTTTACAAAATGCGGGCGATAACATCAATTTGATGAATGCTTCTTCTGCATTTGAAGATTCCTTTTCTGAAAACAAAGTTTTGTACCGAAAAATAACTGTCTCCGGTGTGGAAGTTTTTGAATTTTCTAACAATCCCGAAGAAGTTTTATACAATGTTCGTTTTTCATTGGTAGGAAACAACCAAGGAAATTACGTTTTAGCCAACAACCAAGCAGTGGGAAGAATTTATCAATATGTAGCACCCATAAACGGAATTCCGCAAGGAAATTTTGAACCGATTATTCGACTGATTGCTCCAACCAAAATTCAAATTGCCACCGTGATGGGAAAATACAATCCATCCGACAAAACCAATGTTGATTTTGAAATAGGCATCAGCAACAATGATTTGAATTTATTTTCCAACTTGGATAATGAAGATAATCAAGGATTTGCCGGAAGAATAAATGCCAATCAACGCCTTTTTACCAAAAAATGGACATTGGATGCCTTTGCAAATGTGCAATTTATACAAAAAGATTTCAGAACCATTGAACGATTGTTTACAATAGAATTTGATCGCGATTGGAATTTAACTTCTCCAATCGGTAATCAGAGTTTGGTTATTTCCGGTTTGCGATGGAACGATCCTGAAAAAGGTTTTGCCACTTATCAATTAGAAAAATTAGACTTTTCCGATAATTTTTCCGGAATCCGACATGTGTTTAACGGTCGATTTCGGCATAAAAACTGGACCATTTCCAACAACAGTAGTGTGATGAAAAGCGATGGTTCTGTTGCCAATTCCACTTTTGCCCGAAGCGAAACCCTGACCAAATATGATTGGAAAAAAAATTGGGTGGGTGGTTCACTTCGATTGGAAGACAATAGCGAGAAAATTGTTGCCACCAACACTTTTTCTCCGCTCAGCCAACGGTTTTTAGAATATGGAGGTTTTGTTGGTCGTGGAGATTCCACCAAAGTTTTTATGGAAATTGGCTATTTACATCGCGTGAATGACAGTTTGCAAAACGGTTTTGTGCAACGGGTAAATCGTTCACATTCGTATTATTTGAAATCGAGATTGTTGCAAACCGAAAAAAGTGATTTAAGTGTATTTATCAATTATAGAAATTTAGCATTTGAAGATAAAACGCGTCCAAACGAACCTTCGTTGAATTCCCGTATTTTGTATAATGACCGATTTTTTAAACAATTCCTTTTGCTAACCACTGCTTATGAAACGGCTTCAGGAACCTTACCACAACAAGAATTTACCTATTTGGAAGTAGAACCCGGTCAAGGTGTTTTTATGTGGAATGACTATAATGGCAATGGTATTCAAGAGTTACAGGAATTTGAAGTCGCTCCGTTTCCCGACCAAGCCAAATATGTTAGGGTCTTTTTACCCAATCAAATATTTGTAAAAACCCATCAAAATAAGTTTTCTGTCTCGTTAACACTGAATCCTTCGATTTGGCAAAATGAGAAAGGATTTAAAAAGTTTTTGTCCTACTTCTATAACCAAACGTCGTTTTTAATTGACCGAAAAATCGAACGCAATTCCGATAATTTCAACCTCAATCCGTTTGTTAGTGATGAATCAGAATTATTAGGATTAAATTCAAGTTTTATGAATAGTTTCTTTTTTAACCGTGGAAAACAACATCATTCGGTTACCTATACCATTTTAAACAGTAGAACCAAAAATTTACTTTCCATCGGTTCACAAGAAAACATCAATTTTGCTCATCAAGTGCAATATGCTCATTTGCTAAAAAAGAGTTGGCTGTTTGCCTTGTCGGGAAAAACATTCACTACCGAAAGTATTTCCGATAATTTTCCGGCACGTAATTTTGATATTTTAGGCTATCAAATGGCTCCGAAAGTGAGTTATTTATTTTCAAAAAACACGAGTTTAGATGTGTTTTTTGAAATGCAAAACAAAGAAAACCAATTAGGCAATAGCGAAACTTTGAACCAAAGCAGATTAGGAACTTCGTTCACCTATGCGGGGGAAAATAAATTCACCATGAACGGCGAATTTTCACTTTACAACAATGATTTTAAAGGCGATGCATTATCCGCAGTGGGTTTTCAAATGTTAGAAGGACTTCAACCGGGAAGAAACCAAACCTGGCGATTACTCATCCAAAAAAACCTGACACAATATTTAGATGTGAATATCAATTACCAAGGAAGAAAAAGCGAAACAAGTGATACGATTCACACGGGAAGTATCCAGTTACGAGCATTTTTTTAAACCAATTTGTTAAAAATAAAAGTGTTTCTTTTTAAATGATTATATTTGAATGGATAAAAACGAATGTTATGCAATCAAAATCGATACTACTTTTCCTTTTGGGAAGTTCACTTTTTTTCACTTCCTGTAAAAAAACAGAGGAAGCACCGGCTTCAACAGAACAAAAAACAGAAACAACGGCAACCGAAAAACCGGCTTCAAATGATGTTTCCAATATAACCACTTCTCCTGCCCCGGCTGCAACGCAAACGACTACTCCGGCAGGGCAACCACCAAAATTAAATCCACCACATGGGCAACCTTTTCACCGCTGTGAAATTGCCGTTGGAGCACCTTTAGATGGTTCAGCACCGGCACAAGGACAAGGAGCAACGCCACCTCCGGCTCCTGCTCAACAAAATGCCCCGAAATCATTTTTTAAAACCGTTCAAAGTCAACAACAAGCTAGTTCAACTCAGCCTGTAGCATCGGCACCACAGCCTACTCCTCAAACAACGCAAACAGTACAACCAAAACCGACTCCCACTCCAGCACCAACCACTGCAAAAGCGGATGGTCCAAGACCAAAAAATAATCCGCCACATGGTCAACCGCATCATAGATGTGATATTAAAGTGGGTGATCCGTTACCGGATGCGTAAAGGCTTTAAAACATAAATCTTAATTTAAAAATCTTAAATA
>LFEF01026580.1_pt1 | contig 13507 bp, 14 predicted proteins | sample 619371 | NCBI WGS metagenome assembly LFEF01 (sample SAMN03014291, study PRJNA259931) | freshwater metagenome | biome: lake; feature: waterbloom | place: China: Taihu Lake | collected 2006-08 | depth 0 m m
ACATTCGGGGAATGATAAAAATCAAAAACGCTTAAAGCATTGATTTTCAATAGCTTTAAGCGAATTTTAAGTGCGGGTGATAGGACTCGAACCTACACACCTTGCGGCACCAGATCCTAAGTCTGGCGTGTCTACCAATTTCACCACACCCGCAGGGTTATAAAACAGTAGCTGTTTCAATAAGTGGGGGCAAATATAGAGATTATTTTGAATTTTATTCAAGATGAATCAATTTTTTTACCCTTATTTTTTTCGTACTTTTGAACTTTATCATTTTTACTTTTTATAATGGACAACATAAAAAATTACGTTCAACAAAACAAAGAACGATTCATAAGTGAACTGATTGATTTACTTAAAATTCCATCCGTAAGTGCTGATTCGGCTTATGCTCAAGATGTTATCGATACCGCCGAAGCCGTAAAAGCCAGCCTAGAAAAAGCCGGTTGCGACCTCGTAGAACTTTGTGAAACCCCTGGTTATCCTATCGTTTACGGAGAAAAAATCATCGACAAGAATTTGCCAACCGTTTTGGTGTACGGACATTACGACGTGCAACCGCCCGATCCAATGGAATTATGGACTTCACCACCGTTTGAACCGGTGATCAAAACTACCGAAATTCACCCTGAAGGAGCTATTTTTGCAAGAGGATCTTGTGACGATAAAGGGCAAATGTACATGCATGTGAAAGCATTTGAGTACATGATTGCCAACAATTGCTTACCATGCAACGTCAAATTTATGATCGAAGGCGAAGAAGAAGTCGGTTCAAAAAGCCTTAGTTGGTTTGTTGAACGCAACCAAGAAAAACTAGCCAACGACGTAATTTTGATTTCAGATACGGGAATGATTTCCAACCAACAACCCTCCATTACCACAGGTTTAAGAGGTTTAAGTTATGTTGAGGTAGAAGTAACTGGACCCAATCGTGATTTACATTCTGGTCTGTACGGCGGTGCCGTTGCTAATCCAATCAACATTTTAGCCAAAATGATTGCGTCACTTCACGACGAAAATAACCACATCACCATTCCAGGCTTTTATGATAAAGTAGAAGAATTATCGTTGGAGGAAAGAGCCGAAATGGCCAAAGCACCTTTTTCACTAGACGACTATAAAAAAGCACTTGATATTGCCGATATTCATGGTGAAGCCGGATATGTAACCAACGAACGCAATTCCATCCGACCAACGTTAGATGTTAACGGAATTTGGGGAGGCTACACCGGAGAAGGAGCCAAAACCGTGATTGCAAGCAAAGCCTACGCCAAAATTTCCATGCGATTGGTGCCTAATCAAGACTGGCAAGAAATCACCGAATTGTTCAAAAACCACTTCGAAAGTATCGCTCCAAAATCGGTAAAAGTAAAAGTTACCCCACATCATGGCGGTCAAGGGTATGTAACGCCAATCGACAGCATCGGCTATCAAGCGGCCAACAAAGCGTATACTGAAACTTTCGGAGTACCGGCTATTCCGGTGCGTTCCGGCGGTAGTATTCCAATTGTCGCTCTGTTCGAAAAAGAATTAAAATCCAAAACCATCTTAATGGGATTTGGTCTCGACAGCGATGCAATCCATTCACCCAACGAACATTTCGGAATCTTCAATTACCTCAAAGGAATCGAAACCATTCCGTTGTTTTACAAATATTTTGTAGAGTTGAGTAAATAATTCAACCGAAAATTCGCAAATTATAAAACCGTTTATTCCGTGGAGTAAGCGGTTTTTTTATGGCTCCATTTCGGGCTATTCGCTGCAAGTCCTCGTCCGTTGGTTGGTTTTTTGTCGGGTTGGGCTCAGCTTCCGTTGGTCGCCGGCACAACCCGCAAAAAAGCACAACCCCCGTCCTGCGGGCTTTCCGCTGCTATCCCGGGTGCAAAGTGTGCTATCAAAACATTTCAACCTGAAACTTTCTACTTGAAACTTGAAACTTTAAAATTTAAACAAATTACAACAAAATTTAATTTTAGGCGTTAAATTTGTATCAATCATCATCAAAAATCAATCCTCATGCTCAAAAAATTCTTCCTGCTTTGTTCGGGTGCCGACAAGCAAATCATCGAAAGTTGTTCCAACGGCGAACAAAACAAATATGCCGGAATTGGTGCTACGGTTTTCTTTACGGCTGTCATGGCTTTTATTGCTGGCAGTTATGCACTTTACACAGTTTTTGATAACGTTTATACTGCGGTGTTTTTTGGTTTCGTTTGGGGTTTACTCATTTTTAACCTCGACCGATTCATTGTTTCTACCATTAAAAAAAGAGACAGCTTTCTGGATGAATTCATTCAAGCTTCACCCCGAATTGTGTTGGCGGTGATTATTGCTATTGTTATTTCAAAACCATTGGAAATCAAAATTTTTGAAAAAGAAATCAATACCGTTTTATTGAAAGAAAAAAACGAAATGGCAATGAATAACAAAAAACAAGTGGCCAATTATTTTCAATCCGATGTAGATCAAAACAAAGCTCAAATCGACAGTCTCAAATCCGACATCCTGAAAAAAGAAAAAGAAGTTAACGATTTATATGCCGTTTACATTACCGAAGCCGAAGGAACTGCCGGAACCAAAAAACTTGGAAAAGGTCCGGTTTACAAAGAAAAACGCGAAAAACACGATGCGGCTTTGCAAGAATTAGCCACCTTAAAAACGACCAATCAAGCCAAAATAGCCGAATTAGAAGCTAAAGGGAAAACCTTGCAAGCCGATTTGGATAAAAAAGTAGCCGAAACCCAACCCATCATCGATGGTTTTGATGGTTTGATGGCTCGCATTAATGCGTTGGATAAATTGCCTTGGTTGCCGTCATTCTTCATCATGTTACTTTTCTTAGCGATTGAAACATCTCCTATTATTGCCAAATTATTGTCACCACGAGGCGAATATGATTTTAAACAAGAAGAAGGGGAGTGGGCGGTAAAAAATGTTTTAGCCCAAAACAAATACCAAAGCGAATTGCAAAAACAAACTGATGCATCTATCTACGATAAAGTGTATGCCGACATTCGAGAAGACAAAGCTTTATACGATTACAAGAAAAAACGAGCCATCGAATTGTTAGAACTTCAAGCCGACGGTTTTGTGGAGAAGCAGAAGAAATCACTTTAGTAAAAACTAAACCCTTCCTAAGTTATTAACTCTGGAAGGGCTTTTAAATTGGGTTTTTGTGGTATTTCTTAAGGCAAATAAGACAACCCATTTCGGGTTTTCCAAAGGAAGTATTTTTCCAATAAAACTTTATTGAAATCATAGAGCACATTTGGAATCATAATTGCAAACGTTCTGGGTTTGAATAAACTGGTAGAAAGCAATAAAACCTCTTTTTTACCGGCATCCATAATACATAATCCGGGAATTCTTCCCCACGCTTTTTCTTTTAAATCGGTTCTGCCGTTGGTGACACGGATAATATTTTCTGCAACAATTTTTCCTGTTTCATCAGAAGGATAACCTGTTTTAGGTGAGGCAAAAGGCACTTTTCCCGGGGTAAAAGGAAGTGGTACATTCACCGCAATTCCGGCAGCCCAAACATTTGGATAATCCGGATGTCTGTAATCATTACCAACCGGAAGATAACCGGTGGGAGTCGCATGTAATTCCGGTGAGTTGGTCACAAAATCTACCCCAATAAACGGTGGCATTAGCATGGTGAAATGACTAGGTAAAATTTCATCGTTGGTCAAAATCACTTTATTTTTTTGAACTTCTTTTACCCCAACTTGAGTGCGATAATGAATGTTGAACATACTCATAAAGGATTTTAGCATCGTTTCTCCCATCGGCATTCCATCGATCCCAAAGTGACCTAGATAATCTTCAGGCGTAATCCAATATAAATCTACTTTTTTACGTATGCTTTGTTCGCGAAGCCATTTTTCTATGTTAAATAAAAATTCGTAAGCAGCACCCATACAACCCGCATTTTGAGTCGCTCCAATCACAATCGGACCCGGGTTTTTCTTGAATTCTTCTAATGCCTTTCGTGTTTTCATGGCTCCATTGGGTGTGCCGATATAATGTGCAAATTCCTCTACTCCGGGAGCAACGTCGTATTTCACTTTTGGACCTGTAGCAATAACCAAATGGTCGTAATGAAATTCACCATGGTCGGTAAAAACAGTACTGGTTTTTGGATCTACCTTAACTGCTTCGGCAACAACAAAATCAACGCCTTTTTTCTTTAGAATGGCTTCTTTTTTAAAGGAAATATCTTTGATTTCTCTTCTGCCAAGCGGTACCCAAATGAGTGAGGGAATAAACAGAAAAAGAGGAGATTTATCAATTAATATGACTTTGTGTTGGTCTTTTCCTTTTCGTTTGATTTCAAGGGCGGCCGTCATTCCGGCAAAACTCCCTCCAATTACAACTGTTGTGGTCATGATGATTAATTTTATAGTATAATGGTACTTATCATCAGCCACTTAAAAGGTAACACTTGTTACATAACACAAAATTTAAATAGATTCACGAATTTTTTTGGGAAGACTCATAAACACCAACTCATACGAATGATTAATCAATTCCCGCATCATTTTATCATCCACATCGCTATGAAAAGCAACCGTGTTCCAATGTACTTTACTCATGTGATAGCCAGCTGTTATCGCATCATATTCCGCACGAAGTTCTAATGCTCTTTCTGGGTCGCATTTTAAGTTTAATGATGGAGTTCCGTTTTCCCAATCTTTCAAAGAAGTGAGACAAAACATTTTTCCTCCGACTTTAAACACTAAAGTATCTTCGTCAAAAGGGAAGTGTTCGGTGACGGCTTTCTTGGAGAGACAATAATCATAGAGTTGCTCAATATTCATCATCTAAATTTATAAAATTTGAAAAAGAATTGGTTTCGAAGGCGAAGCATCATTTTCAAAAGAAGCAATTTGCAAATTCAATAAATATGAACCATCTTTCACATTCTCATCCACAAATATCAATTCCGTAATCGTGGCACTTTTTCGTGCATCGTTATTTAAATCATTTACATTTTTTATGTTCCAAAAGGCTTTGTGAGCCAACAATTTGCCTTCGTCTTTTTCTTTATCCACGCTCGGTAAATCGATTAATAAATGTTGAATACCTTTTTCGCGAATAAAAATAGCCGCTTCTTCATGTAAATAAGGCGGATTAGTGTGCGAATAATTTTTAGATTTTTTTTCTTCTAAATTCGGTAGCGTTCGAATTACAATTGCTTCAGGATTTGAATTACCTAACGCTTTTTCAATTTGATTTTTCGTAATTACAAAATCATCTCCATGTTGTTCCGGTTGAATGGAAATCAGTTGAGCCGTGAAAAAAAAGGTTTTCAGAGCTTGATTGATACTGAAAAAATCCTTCGTAATATGTCCCAAACATTCCGTGTGCGTTCCGTGTCCGTGCGGATTGAAAAAAATGTTATTGAAATTGGTCGTTGCACCGCCTTTTACACTTCCCACCCAAGAACCAAAACGAACAGGTTCTATCTGCGGTTTTTCAATATACCAAGCAATCGGATTTTTTTCTGTGTTGGATAAGGGCAGCGAAATATCAATGGGTTTTGATAAATCTACTTGGAAGGTTTTGTTTTGATGGGTGATGGTTGCTTTCATATTTTTGTTTAACCGCAAAGTTCGCAAAGGTTTACGCAGAGGTCGCAAAGTAATTATAAGTTGTTAGCGATTCGTTTAATGCCATTTTTAATCAAGGCGACATTGAAATTTATGAGTAATCCCAATTTAGAGTTTGTCAATTTTAAATAGGTTAATAATTGTGCAAAATGAACATCATTTAAAGTTTCAACTGATTTTATTTCAACAATTAATTTATTTTCAATTATTAAATCGATTCGATAACCAATTTCTAATTTTACTTCCTCATAGACAAGTGGTAATGCTTTTTGTTTTTCAATTTTCAGACCTGTTTTATTTAGTTCATAAAATAGACATTCTTCATAAGCACTTTCCAATAAGCCCGGACCAAGACTGTTATGTACTTTAAAAGCACAATTAACCACAATTTTTGATAATTCATTTTCTGTCATACTAATTTCTTTTTGGCGTTTATTTATTCCTTAACTCTACGTCCTTTGCGTAAACCTTTGCGACCTTTGCGGTTAATTACTCCAAATTTAATAAAAACAAATCACTTGCAATCCCATCACTCAAAAACTTTCCTTTTCGCGTAGTTCGCAAAATGTTTTCATCTACAAAAAGCAAATGATCTTCAATGTATTTGGCGGCTTGTTGGTTGAGATAATCCAAATACTTTAGTCCAAATTCATTTTGAATTCTATCTAAAGAAATGCCCCAAATGGTTCGTAATCCCGTCATGACATATTCGTTGTACCGATCGGTTTTGGACAACGTTTCGGTTTCAAGTGGTAATTTTCCTTCTTTAATGGATTTGATATACAATGTGTTATTCGATACATTCCAACCTCGTTTTTCGCCATCATAACTATGTGCCGACGGACCAATACCGATGTATTTTTTGCCCAACCAATAACTCGAATTGTTTTTAGAAAAATAGTTTTCTTTTCCAAAATTGGATAATTCGTAGTGAATGAATCCGGCTTCTTCTAGTTTTTCAACTAAAATTTCAAAATGTTCCTGAGCGACTTCGTCTTCCGGCTGTGCAATAATTCCTTTTTGGATAAACGAATGCAAAGCGGTTTTGGGTTCAACCGTTAACGCATAACTCGAAATATGTGGGATGCCAAAAGACAAAGCGGTTTCAATATTCTGAATCCATTTTTCATTACTCATTCCCGGAATTCCGTAAATTAAATCGATGGAAATATTGTCGAAATGTTTGGTTGCTTCTTCCAAGCAATTTTTAGCTTCATTGTTATTATGAGCACGATTCATCAATTTTAAATCATCTTCAAAAAAAGATTGAATGCCGATCGATAGTCGATTAATCGACGAATTGGCTAATTGACGAATTGTCTCATTATCCAAATCATCGGGATTCGCTTCGACAGTAATCTCTGGGTTTTCAATGACGTTGTAATTTTTAAAAACTTCATCAATCAACAATCTCAAATCTTCAATTGCTAATACTGATGGTGTTCCACCACCAAAATAAATGGTTTCTACTATTTCATTTTTGAACTCCTCTTTTCGTAGAGCGATTTCTTTCGCTAAAGCCAAAACCATCTCGTCTTTCTTTTTCATGGAAGTTGAAAAGTGAAAGTCGCAATAGTTACATGCTTGCTTGCAGAAGGGGATATGGATGTAGATGCCGGACATTTTAAGTGTTCAGTGTTCAGTTTTAAGTGTTCAGTTTTAAGTGTTCAGATTTCAGTATTTTAGTATTCAGTTATCACTGATCACTAAAATCTGATAACTGCCAACTATTTTTTTACTCCAAATTTTTCAGGATTTAACATCATATAGTTTATCAACTTTCCAACTTCTAAACTAAAGTTTGTTAGTTCATTAAATTTTTCTTCAGAGATATAATTACAAGCAAAACAGAACTCAAGCCATCCTTGTGTTTCAGAGTTTTCTGCATCTGCATCAGTTAATTTGCTGTGGAAGTGTTTCGGATATTCTCTTTTTCTATAAGCTTCCGCAATTGTTATTGAAACACTTCTTGAGCTTCGCCTGATTTGATCGGTCAAAGAATAAATCTCTTCTTTTGGAAATGATTTTGATAATTCAAAAATGTTCATTGCTAAAGAAAATGATTTTTTATAGGCTAATAAATCTTGAAATTTCATATATTTTGAATGGTTTATAAATTATAAATTTTTTATGAAAGTATAATGATGCTGGGACTCACTGATCACTAAAAACTGACCACTGACCACTATTTCTTCACTCGACTCTCATTATTCTTCACAAACGCGTCCCATCCGGAATAGCTTGCATTACCAACAATCTTCCCACTATTAAAAAAATGACAAACTGCAGCCGCCAATCCATCGGTAGAATCCAAATTTTTAGGCAATTCCTTCAAGCCTAACAACTGTTGCAACATTTTGGCCACTTGTTCTTTGCTGGCGTTTCCGTTTCCGGTGATGGCCATTTTTATCTTTTTGGGTTCGTATTCAGTAATCGGAATTTGTCGCGACAATCCGGCAGCCATCGCAACCCCTTGAGCTCTTCCAAGTTTGAGCATAGATTGAACGTTTTTACCAAAGAATGGTGCTTCAATCGCAATTTCATCCGGATGATGGGTTTCAATTAATTCAATCGTACGTTCAAAAATGACTTTTAATTTGGTGTAATGATCATCGTATTTGCTCAAAATCAATTCGTTCAACTGGATGAACTCCATTTTTTTGTTCACCACTTTGATTAAACCAAATCCCATAATGGTGGTTCCGGGGTCGATACCTAATATGATGCGTTCGTTTGCCAATCTTTTTTGATAATGTTAAAGGAATCAAACGAAAAGTTTGTTTCTTTGTGTTAATGATTTCAATTTCATACAAAACTAAACAAATCCTTTTGGTTCTCATCAAACTTTTCATTGTTTGTGGAGCGGTATTTTTTTTACTTTCCGAATTAAAACAAAAAGAGGAAGAAGTGAATTGGAATGTAATGGTAGACCGATTTAGCTTCATCACTTTTACAGGAATCCTTTCAATGTCTGTACTGAATTGGGTTTTGGAATGTTTGAAATGGAAAAATTTAGTATCCAGTTTTACAAAAATCACTTTTTCTAAAGCGGTTGAACAATCTCTAGGCTCTTTAACGGCCTCTATTTTTACGCCAAACAGAGTAGGAGAATATGCTGTAAAATGTTTGTATTTTTCGAAAGAAAAGACAAAAAAAATAATTTTCCTTAATTTTCTTGGAAATACAACTCAAATGATGGTGACCGTTTTTTTCGGTATAATAGGTGTTTTATTCCTATTTATTCTTTCTCCTCTTTTTGGAGATTATGAATCGTTTCAAAACAGCTATCTTTTTTGGCTACCCATTTTGTTCATTTTTGGGTTGCTAATTTTTATTTTTAAAATCAAAAAGTGGCGTTTTTATGGTTTTTCCATCGAACATTTATGGGGAAAAATCAGACTTTTTCCGGCAAGGAAACACTTTGCCAATTTTCAGTATTCTGTTTTGAGGTATTTATTGTTCTCGCATCAATTTTACATTTTATTGCTGGTTTTCCAAGTCGAGATTCCTTATTCTGATGCTATTTTGACCGTTTTTACGATGTATTTTTTGGCTTCCATTATTCCAACCATTCACTTAATGGATGTTGTAATAAAAGGTAGTGTTGCTGTTTTTTTGTTCGGTAAATTAGGTGTTGACGAATGGATTATTGTTTCTATCACCACCTTAATGTGGATTATGAATTTAGTTTTACCGGTTTTAGTTGGAACCTTCTATGTAGTGAAATATAAGCCATTAAACATTTCATGATGATGGTATTTCATTTTATTTTCGGAATATATTTGTTGTTGATGTTCGCTTTTTTGTTGGGATTTAGAAAATATAAAAAAAGTGATTTACAAGTAAATTCAGAAAGAATTACTTTTAGTATTGTGGTTCCTTTTCGAAATGAAGCCAACAATTTAAATGCTCTTCTTTCAAGTTTTCAATGTTTAAATTATCATCAAGATGATTTTGAGATTATTTTGGTCAACGATTGTTCTGAAGATGATTTTCAAATTTCCGGATTCGATTTGCCGATTGTTTTGTTGAATATAACTGAAAAATTGATTTCGCCTAAAAAGGAAGCTATTGAATTAGCTATCCAACACTCAAAGATGAATTGGATTGTAACCACCGATGCCGATTGTTTAGTGCCTTCGGATTGGTTGCTTAAGTTGTCGGACTTTATTCATCACACTTCAGCTGAAATGGTTGCCGGTCCTGTTTTTTTTCAAAAAGAGGATAATTTTTTAACTTATTTTCAGCAAATAGAAATGGCAAGTTTGCAAGCGGTTACGTTGGGTAGTTTTGGATTAAAAATTCCATTTATGTGCAACGGAGCCAACTTAGCCTATTCAAAAAAGTTTTTCAAAGTATTAAATGGATTTAAAGGAAATGAACAACTTGTCAGTGGTGATGATGTTTTTCTGTTGCAAAAAGCAGTAAAAACATTTCCTGAAAAAGTTCAATTTTTGAAAGATGCTAATTTTTATGTATCCACAAAAAGTGCTAATACTTGGAAATCACTTTTTTATCAAAGAGTACGATGGGCCGGAAAATCAACGGCTTATTCTTCTTTCATGGGTAAAACTACAGCAATTGTGGTTTTTCTGGCAAATAGTGCATTTATTGGAGCGTTAATTTTGCTTTTTTTTGGAAAATTTGAAGTAGTGCCTTTACTGATTTTAAAAGGGTTAATCGATATTTTTCTAGCTTTTCAAGTAGCTGATTTTTATCAAATTCGATTAAAACATCTTTTTGCGACCTATTTACTCTATCCGTTTTTTAGTACAGCAGTTGCAGTTTGGTCATTATTTGGTTCATTTGAATGGAAAGGAAGAAGGTACTAATTTGAGTATTTATCCGTAATTACTTAACTTGCCAACAAAAAATTACATGATACTACATTCAAAAATTGAAGGTTCCGGTAAACCGCTTTTGATTTTGCATGGTTTTCTCGGGATGTCCGATAATTGGAAAACGCTTGGCACTCAATTTGCCGATAAAGGATTTCAAGTACACATGCTTGACTTACGAAATCACGGAAGAAGTTTTCATACAGATGAATTCAATTATCAAGTAATGGTTGAAGATGTTATAAAATACTGTACATTTCATCAACTTAAAACGATTGACATTATTGGTCATTCTATGGGAGGAAAAGTAGCCATGTTTTTGGCGATAAATCATCCGGAAATGATTCATAAATTAATTGTTGCGGATATTGGTCCAAGATATTATCGTCCTCATCATCAAGATATTTTAGCCGGATTAAATGCAGTTGATTTTTCTTTAAAACCAGAAAGAAGTGAAGTAGATGAAATTTTAAAGAGATACATTCCGGATTTTGGTACTCGACAGTTTTTGATGAAAAGTTTGTATTGGAAAGAACCCAGTCAATTGGCTTTCCGATTTAATTTAAAGGCATTTAATTCGGAAATTGAGCAAGTTGGAACGGCTTTACCTGAGGGAGCACTATTCCCTAAAGCAACATTATTCATCAAAGGAGGCAATTCCAATTATATCAAAGATGAAGAACATGATGAAATCCGTCAATTTTTTCCTTTGGCTCAATTTGAAACAATACTTGGAGTAGGGCATTGGCTGCATGCTGAAAATCCACAATTATTTTTTTCAATTGTGAACCAATTTTTGAGAGGGTAATTTTTTTACTTACATTTATAAAAACTTTTTAATATGAATTTAGTCATTCGAATTTTGGTAACCGCTGGTTTAGTGATGTTAATTGCTCATTTGTTACCGGGCGTTAAAGTAGATAGTTTTATTCAATCGGTTTATGTAGCCATCATTCTTGGATTGTTGAATGTTTTTATTAAGCCGATTATTATCTTGTTTACTTTACCGGTTACAATTTTGACTTTGGGCTTGTTTCTGTTGGTTATCAATGCTCTTTTGGTACTGTTATGTAGCAATATTGTGGGAGGATTTCATGTGGAATCATTTTGGACGGCCATGTTTTTTAGTATCATTCTCTCCATTTCTCAATCATTAGTATATAAATTAACCGGAAAAGGAGAGTAGTAAAAACCGATAGAATATTTTAAAATTCAGTAGATTATTACTTGGTTGGGTGGTTTAAAAGTTGTACTTTTGCCACCCAATTTTAGTATGTAAACAGAAATGAATATCACAAGAACAAATGTGGATGCTTTGAATGCGGTAGTTACCGTTGAAGTTTCCAAAAATGATTATGCTTCTAAAGTAGAAAAAGTATTAGCAGATTACCGTAAAAATGCTTCAATTCCAGGTTTTAGAAAAGGGGCTGTACCAATGAGTTTAATTCAAAAACAATATGGTAAAGCGGTAATGTTAGAAGAAGTGAACAAAGTTTTACAAGAAAGTTTGAACAATTACTTAGTTGAAGAAAAATTAGATATTTTAGGTAATCCACTTCCTAAAGTGACAGAAGATTTTAATTGGGATAAAGAAGATTTTTCTTTTGATTTTGAATTAGGTTTAGCTCCTGAATTTTCTGTTAATTTGTCTGCAAAAAATAACATTACTGCGTTCAAAATTATTGCTGATGATAAAATGTTGAATGATCAAGTGGAGCGTATTCAAAAACAATACGGAAAATTGATTGCAAAAGATACAGTTGAAGAAGGCGATGATTTGAATGTAACTTTTTCAAACGAAGAAAACGGAATCAATAATACTGCTTCTATCTCTTTGGATGTTTTTAAAGAAAAAAAAACAGCTAAAAAATTCATCGGAAAAAAAGTAGGCGATGTTGTGGAAGTAAGTACAAAAGGTTTGTTCGATGACGACCACAAGTTAATGGATTTTTTAAAAGTAGATCATGATGTAGTGCATGGTTTAGATGTTGAAGTAGCAGTAAAAATTGAAGGAATAACAACTAGCGAAAAAGCAGAATTAAATCAAGAATTGTTTGATAAACTGTTTGGCGAAGGAAATGTAACCTCTGTTGACGAAGTGAAAGCAAAAATTAAAGAAGATGCTGAAAAACAATTTGCTCAACAAGCCGATCAAAAATTCTTAAATGATGTTACCGAATTTTTATTGGAAAGCACCAAATTTGATTTACCATCTGAATTTTTAATCAAATGGTTGCAAAACGCAGGTGAAAAACCGTTAACCGAAGAAGAAGCAAGAGAAGAATTTGCTAAATCTGAAAAAGGTCTTCGTTACCAATTGATTGAAGGTAAAGTAATGACAGAAAACAACTTACAAATTACATTTGATGATTTGAAAGCGTATACTTCTGAATTAATTAAGAAACAAATGGCTCAGTTTGGTCAAATGAATCCAACTCAGGAAGATATTGACGGGATTGTTGCACGTGTACTTTCTAACCAAGACGAAGTAAAAAGATTATCTGAGCAAGTGATGAACGAAAAGATGTTAGGTCTTTTCAAAGAAAAAGTAAAAGCTAAGACAAAAGAAGTTTCTTACGAACAGTTCGTTAAAGAAATGTATGGAGAATAAGAATTTTCAAAAAAAGTAGTATCTTTGGGCGTCAAATGTAAAGTTTGACGCTCTTTTACGTTTAAAAGAGCAGTTCAAAAAAGCCTATTTAAGATGAATTTCGGAAAAGAATTTAAAAAATTTGCTACCAAACACCACGGTGTGAATAGCATGTATTATGATAAAATTGTAAGCGGAATGACCCCTTACATCATTGAAGAACGTCAATTAAATGTATCACAATTAGACGTGTTTTCTCGTTTGATGATGGATAGAATCATCTTCTTGGGAACCGGTGTAGACGATTATGTAGCGAACATTATTCAAGCTCAATTATTGTTCTTGGAAAGTGTTGATGCTTCAAAAGACATTCAAATTTATATTAATTCTCCTGGCGGGAGCGTATATGCCGGTTTAGGTATTTATGATACCATGCAATATGTAAAGCCGGATGTTGCAACCATATG
>LFEF01040396.1_pt1 | contig 13507 bp, 17 predicted proteins | sample 619371 | NCBI WGS metagenome assembly LFEF01 (sample SAMN03014291, study PRJNA259931) | freshwater metagenome | biome: lake; feature: waterbloom | place: China: Taihu Lake | collected 2006-08 | depth 0 m m
GCCAGGCGACCTCGCCGGCCGGCAGCCCCGGCAGATGCCCCGCGGTCTCGATCACCGCCTCAGCCCCGCGCCGCCCGCAGGAATTCCTCGACCGCCACCGAACAGCCCTTGGAATCGGCGCCGTCGACGCGGCCGAGCAACCGGAAGCCGCCCTCGACCATCACGCCGGCATCCTCCGTCAGGATCGCGGAGGCGCAGTTGAAATGGGCGAGGTCGTGATGGACCAGCACGCCGGTCGTTCCATCCGGCAGGTCGCGCCCGCTGACCGGATCGACCACGCGGCTGCGGATCCAGTGCGGGCCGGACTTCACCGGCGGGCAGACCGCATTGCCGTCGTCGTAGAACTGCGTGCTGAGTTCGGTCATGCCGTACATGTTGATGCAGGCGGTGCGCGGCACGCCGAGCGCCGCTGACAGCGCATCATAGAAGGCATCCGGCGTCATCTCGCGCGACTGGCCCTTGTAGCCGCCGGTGTCGAGGATGCGGCTACCGGCAGGCAGCGCGAACCGTCGCCCCTGCGCCGCCAGCGCATCGAGCAGATGCACGAAGCTGAAGCTCGCGCCGAGCAGCGCATAGGGCTCGCCCGAGGCCTCCGCCCGCTCCAGCGCCGCGATCAGCCGGGCGAGGTCGAGCCCGCCCTCGCCGATGAAGCCTTCGCTGTCGGCCGTGCCGCAGTCCCGCTTCGCCAGAGCCAGGTAATGCGCCAGCGAGGAGTTCGGCATCGCCACCTCGTCGGGGAAGAGGATGCCCATGGCCATGCGCTCCCGCCCGGCCATGAAGCGCCGGCGGAAATTGACCAACATGGAGCGGCTCCAGACCGCCATCGTCGGATGGTGGCTCTTGCCCCGCACCCCGCCCTGCGTCGTGCCGCTGGTCATGAAGATGCGCTCGGCCGCCTCGGGCGGCGTGCAGCTCAGCGTCAGGGTCTTGAAGGCGCTGATCGGCACGGCCGGAATATCGCGCCAGCTGCGGACGGTGAGCGTCGTGCGCCCGCGCTGGATCGCGAAGCGCCGATAGGGTGCGTTATGGGCGAACTGATAGGCGAAGACGGCCAGCGCCATGCGCTCGAACGCCGCCTCGGACGCGTCGTCCTGCTCGATGAAGGCCAGCAGGGCCTCGATGATCTCGCTCTGCGTCACGTCCGCTCGCGCCTTCCCGCAAGGCCCGTCACCCGGCGACATGCCGAGGTTGAAGCCTGACAATCCGGAAAGACGACGTGAGCCTGGAAAAGGGGCGCGATGGTGCCGCCCGATGTCCCGCATCCCTACGCCGGCATGACCCGGATCAGGTTCGGAGGGTCACCGCGCTGTCGAACCGAAGCCCGACCGGCGGAATCTCAGCCTCCTTGCGAGGCACCCCTTGGAACAGCGGCCACCATGATGGCGCGCCCGCCCCGCTGTCAAGGAAGCGTCATGGGACCTTCACCGGCAGCCACGAAACCGGCGAGCCGATCCGTCATTCGGCTGCGGAGGCGGCCCCAGATTCAGGCGCCGGTCGCCATGTCGCGAGCGCATCCCGCCCCGCCACGGTCAACGCATAGACGCCCCGGCCCGTTGTCTCGAACCAGCCATAGACGTTGCGGTGCAGGATCTTCTGCGCGTCCGGGCAGGTCGGCTTGAGGTCGCGAGGCCGTTGCGGCCCCTCCGCCATCGCCGCCGCGCAGGCCAGCGCCTGCTGGCGATAGGCGGTCATCACCGGTCGGCGCGTCCCGCCACCAACGACGGGATCGCCCTGGCGACGCCGGTGTTCATCCACGAGACGGGAACGCCGTTTCGGGTCCTTGCGCGGCGTTGGCGCAACGGGGGAAACGAGCACGTCGACCTGGCCGGATGCCGCGACCCCCAGCAGCCCGAGACCGAGCCGGCGACAGAGATTGCGGTAGCGCGGATCGCTCTCGCGGCCCTTGCCCCGGGCCGACAGCCGCGCCGCCAGCCAGACCTCGTCGCCGATGCTCAAGCGGTCGACGCCTTGCAGGATCAGCTCGAGATTGAAGGTCAGCTTGAGCTCGCCGATCACCACCACGCTCGGGTCGCCGGCCCGCACTCCGACGAGATCGCAAGGCCCGACCTCGCCCTTGACGGTGTAGCCCAGCCCCTCGAGGAACGCCTTGACCGGCAGGTAGAGCGACGTTTCCACGGAAGACCCTCTAAACAACCGTCATGCAGCCGCGGCGGTGGCAGAGCCGCCGAGACCGCAGCGCCATCGGCCCCGCAGAGGCTTCACGGCAAAAGCTCGCCGCCCGGAACGGCAGCGACTCACCTGAGGTATCCTGGGAAATCCCTCGGCGGCGGGGAAGTGGCGGACCGGGAGGGATTGTCCAAATTCTCCAGAGAGATCAATAAAATCAATAGCTTGAGAGCCACGGATTTTGATCGCGTGTACCAGTCCTGTGACCTATCGTCCAGCGGACGCAAGCGGGTTCACAGGGCCCGCACTCATCGCCGGTCGAACTTGCAGACTGTGAACAAGCGCCAAAGATTCATCCCACTCTCAATGACGATAACCTTTTTAATTGAATGACTTAAACGTCATCTGCGGTAGGGTCGTGCCTCAATGCCGAACCACAGGGAGGAAACGAGATGGGCTTCAAGCCGCCATTCACGGGCATTCACGCGATCGTCTATGCGTTGTTCGATGCGCAGGAGCGGCTGAACCGCGAGGCGATGCGCAAGCAGGTCGAGATCTGTCTCGGGCTCGGCGTCCACGGGATGGCGGCTCTAGGGCTCGCGACCGAGGTCTCGAAGCTCGGCGTGACCGAGCGGCGAATGGTGATGGAGTGGGTCGCCGAGGATACGAACGGGCGCGTGCCACTGGCCTTCACGATCTTCGGTTCGTCGGTCGCAGAGCAGGTCGAGCAGGTCCGCGCGGCCGAGGCGGCGGGGGCCGACTGGGTGATCCTGCAGCCACCGATGGTCGGAAACTTCGGCGCGGCTGAGTACATCCGCTTCTTCGGGCGCGTCGCCGAGGCGACGTCGCTGCCGGTCGCGATCCAGAACGCGCCGGCCTATATGGGGCGCGGCCTCTCCGCCGATGACATTCGCGCGCTGGTCGCGCAGCATCCGAATATCTGCCTCGTCAAGGGCGAGGGTTCGGTCGTGGAGATCCGGCATCTGATCGAGGCGACGGATGGGCAACTGCCGGTCATGAACGGCCGTGGCGGCCTCGAACTGATCGATAATTTTCGTGCCGGTTGCGCCGGGATGATCCTCGCCCCCGATACGATCGACTATGCACTGGCCGCGCATGCGCGGCTCAACGCCGGTAACGAGGAGAGCGCCGAAGCCGCCTATCGCGAGATGCTGGCGACGACGGTCTTCATCATGCAGTCCCTTGAAAGCCTGATCTGCTACGGCAAGCGCCTGTTCGGCGCGCGCGCCGGCATCGAGATCCATGACCGGGCGCCGGCGCTGCGCCCCACTGCGTTCGGCCTCGACCTCGTCCAGCGCCATGCCGCGCGTCTCGGGCCCTATCGAGTCCTCGGCTAATCGGATCGCGGGCGAGCCAGGTGTCGTGAGCGGATCGGGCGAACTCCTGCGCCTCGCGCTCGCTCAGCGAACGCGGGCCAACTTTCAGGTTGGCCCAGCGCTTTTCGACCGCGACGAGAACCTCGGCCTGCTTGAGCTTGGCCTCGGACGGATCGCGCGTTCCGAGGCTCTGCTTCACCTCGGTCTTGCCGAGCAGGGCGCGGAGCTCGCCCGGGACGCGCTTGCGAAACCAGCAGATGCCGGTCTTGGGATGCTTCCAGGGGCCCGACATTGCGAGAGTCATTGTGTACCACCCGCGTGTACCATTCGGGCGGCTTCAAGACACTGATTTCTCAGAACTCTTTTTGGATCAATCCCTGAGCGGGATGATGGCGGACAGGGAGTCCGTGTAACTGATTCCCGCTGGCGTTCACCAGCGTTCAATTTCGCGGGGTTTAACCCCGTTTTTCGCGGCCTTCCGGTTGCGTACGTTCGCTGGCCTTCGCTAGAATCCGCGTCACCTGTTGGGGTGAAAGTTGGGGTAACATGGCCCGCGAGGTAAACCGGCTTTCGGCGCGAGCCGTCACCACATTGACCAAGCCCGGCCGCCATGCGGACGGGAACGGCCTTTATCTCGTCATCGACAAGAGCGGTGCGCGACGGTGGCTGTTCCTGTTCCGGTGGCAGGGCAAGCTTAAGGAAATGGGCCTCGGCGGCGTTTCCGTTGTGGGGCTGGCCGATGCGCGTGCGAAAGCCGCAGAGGCGCGGCGCAGCCTGGACGCTGGGGAAAACCCCATCGAGGCCCGCCGCAAGGCAGAGGCCGCCAAGGAAGCCGTGCAGACGTTCGGCGCCTTCGTTGACGCGCTCCTGCCGACCATCACCAAGACGTTTCGGAACGCCAAGCACCGGGCGCAGTGGAAATCCACGCTCGACACTCACGCGGCGAAGCTCCGACCGATGCGCCTGGACGCCATCACGACGGCGGACGTTCTCGCGACGCTGAAACCCATTTGGCAAACCAAGCCGGAAACGGCTTCGCGCTTGCGCGGGCGAATCGAGCATGTCCTAGCAGCCGCGACGGCCGAGGGGCTTCGCACGGGCGACAACCCGGCACGCTGGCGCAACCATCTGGACAAGCTCTTGCCCAAGCGGGGCAAGCTCACACGCGGCCATCATGCCGCCATGCCCTATACCGCCGTGCCTGCATTCCTCGCCGATCTGCGCGGGCGCGAAGCCATTGCGGCGCGGGCTCTGGAATTTGCCATCCTCTGCGCGAGTCGATCCGGCGAGGTGTTGGGCGCACGCTGGAGCGAGGTGGATCTAGCCGAAAAGGTTTGGACCATCCCGGCTGAGCGGATGAAAAGCGGCAAGGCGCATCGCGTCCCATTGACCGCCCGCGCGCTCGCCATCTTAGCGGAAATGAAAGAGGGCAAGACCGGCGAGCATGTGTTCCCCGGCGCCAAGGCCAAGCGGCCGTTGTCATCGCACGCCCTGCTCATGCTGATGCGGCGGACGGCGGCAAAGGAATTCACGCCCCACGGCTTCCGCTCTAGCTTCCGCGATTGGGCGGGCGAGACAACTAACTTCCCCCGCGACGTGGTGGAAATGGCGCTCGCTCACATAGTCGGCGACGCGACCGAGCGGGCCTATCGGCGCGGTGACGCGCTGGAAAAGCGCCGCAAGCTTCTGGAGGCATGGGCGCGCTTCGTTTCGACCGTGAAGGCGGATGCCAAGATTATCGAGCTGCGGCCCGCGCACGCGGGCTGACGAGACGGATGGGGCTATCCCGGCCAGGAGAAAAGGCGTCGCACCACGCCCTGCCCCATTCGACCCTTCCCCGGTGTGTCGCGAGGTGCGGCGGTGCTTGACGATGATAAGGGCGATGCTCTGCCGACCTACCGTCACCGGGGTTGGCACGCGGACCGGAGGAGGGCAGCAGCTCATCAGCGCCTGCTCGATAGGCATTTGGCCAAGGCCGCAGAGTGCGAACTTGCGTCAAGACCGGAGAACGGCCCCGTCGAGAAGAAAGACGCTCTCGCCATCGCGGCCCTAGTAGCGGCGGCGGGCGTCTTGGATACCGTTTCGGGCTGGGCAGTGAATCACACTGTCGGGCTCGGCTTGGCCGGACTGGAGCACTCGCGCTATGTGCCTCCCGATCTCCGCCAAAAGCCGGAATACCTGGCAAGACAAGCGGACGTTGACCGTCACGACCACGAAGCTCGCGGCACCGGCAGCGCGTTTGAAAAAGCGACGCCAGAGCAACAGAGACGCGCGGCTCGCAACTTGCTCAGCATTCTTTCGCGCTCACACACAATGGGAGTGGTTCTGCGCCCGATTTACGATGCGCTAACGGCGCTAGAGTTCGGCGAAACCCTCCCCATTCTGGCCCCAGCCGGGTCGGGGCAGAAGCGTGAATATCGTGAAATGATGGCGCAGCTTTCAACGGTTGGGTTCGTCGCATACCGGAAGGCAATCGGGGGCAATAAGCAGAGGGCACAAGCTGAGGTTGCGGTTGCCTTTGGCGTCGCGGGGGAAACGGTGCGGACTTGGGAGGGGCGGCTAAAGCGCTATCCTATGATTGGGCGGCATCAGGTGGAGACGGCAATTTGGCGAGCGAAGAATGCCGCCAGCTGGATTGTCGAAAGCAGGCGCGGGGGTGCTGTAGAGCCGGAGGATCTGGCAACCATTGACGCCGAATTTGGGACCGCCGCGCTTCAACGCGCGGGCGCTGATTATCAGACCATTTTGCGGGAGAAGCCCTGACGCTCTGCGTCAAACAGGGGCCATCTCTGACGCAGTTTTGTGCGTCAGAGATTAGGTGACTTCGAAGCATAAAACTGCGTCAAACACAGGGCGACTATGCAGCGCGACGCGGAATGCGCTGCTGTGCTGTTCTTCACTTGCCGAACGAAAGCATTCACCCGAATGCCGGCGAATGGAGAAGCGCAGATGCCTTCCACTGAACCTCTGGCCTACGCCCCAAAGCAGGCCGCCCAGGTCATCGGCATTGGCCTCACGGCCCTCTACGCCGAAATCAAGACCGGCCGGATCAAGCCCCGCAAGTTCGGCCGCCGCACACTCATTTCCGCAACCGATCTGCGGCAGTGGCTTGACGCTCTCCCCACGAGCAAAAGGGAGGCCGCCTGATGCATCTGGAAATGATGAACCCCGCTGCGCCGTGCAGGGCGCAAACGGGGTTCGGAAGTGCGCTTAGCTCGGCAGCAAGCAGTTCCGACAATACCACAGCGGCAGTCATCATCAACCGCATTCAGCGGCGCTTCTGCATCTCTCAGATGCACGCGGCCACGGTCGCGCGTCTTGCCGGGCTAGGCCCGCAGGAGGTGCGCTCATGAAGCCACGTCGCAATTTCCCCAAGGTGCGCGCCACCATCGCGGACGGCCCCACCATCAACGTCACGGGGCGCGAGGCGCTTACGCTCCTGGCGCTCGCGCAGAACGGGTCTAAGGGCGTCTCCGGCATCGAATTCCCCGGCGGCCCTGCCTACCGGCTCGGCGCCTATGTCTTCGACTTGCGGGGCATGGGCGTTGGCATCAGGACGGATCGGGAAGAACACAGCGTTGGCACTCATGCCCGCTACGTTCTGACCACGCCTGTCACCATCGAGGCGGTGGACCACGGCGAAGGGAGGGCCGCCGCATGATGGCCCTTCTGCAAGACGATACCCCCCTCAGCACGGCGACCGCGCGCGGCTTCATGGTGTCAACTATCGCGCTCGCCTCGCTGCATCTGGACCATGCCGCAGCACACGTTGCCATCGGCGACGCACGGGCCGCTGCAAGGTCCATGCGAAAGGCCAGTGCCAACTTTTGGGCTGCGCTCGATACCCTGCCGGAAGCGGTTTCGGAGATCGAGCGGGACGGCGGGGGTGCGCCATGAGCGCGCCTTGGTTCAAGTTCTACCCCTCGGACTGGCGGGCGGACCCTGCGCTGCGCATGTGCTCGTTAGGCGCGCGCGGCCTCTGGATGGAGCTGTTGTGCGTCATGCATGAGGCGACGCCGCGCGGCTTCTTGCTGATTAATGGTCGCCCCCTAACGGCAACGCAAATGGCCGGCCTTGTCGGCTGTGGTGTGGAAGATGCCAGTTCGTACCTTGGCGAGTTAACTGAGGCTGGCGTGCTCAGCCGCGACGAAACCGGCCTGATTTACAGCCGGCGGATGCGGGCTGACACAGAGCGAGCGGCCAAAGACAGGGCAAATGGCGGCAAAGGGGGCAACCCCTTCCTTAAAGGGGGGGTTAACCCCCCCGATAACCCACTGGATAACCCCCCGGATAACGGTCGGGATAAAGCCCAGAAGCCAGAAGCCAGACAGTATTCCGTATCTAAAGATACGGGCGTGGCCGCCGCCGAGCTGCCTTCGGCCCCTGCCTTGGCAGACCCTCGCACGATGCTTTTCCGTGACGGCGTGTCTGCCGTTCGGGGGCTCACAGGCAAGTCAGACCCGGCAGCTCGCACCCTAGTCGGCCGGTGGCTGAAAACCGCTCGCGACGACTGCCGCCGTCTTCTGCGCGTGATCGAGGATGCACAGGACGCCAAGCCTGCCGACCCGGTGGCATGGATCGAGGCGGCGCTACAGCAGCGCCACGGCCAGCCCAAGAGCGGCACGGCGTTCCTAGCGGCGAGGGGCTGACCGATGAACCTGACCAGCGCCCTCGCCGACAACGGCATCCGACTGCGCAGCTACCGGCCGGGCAACCACAAGCTGCCCTGCCCCCGCTGCTCTGCCACCCGCAAGAAAAAGGCGGACCCCTGCCTTTCCGTCACCGTGTTCCCCGACGACCGCGCCCGCTGGCAGTGCCATCATTGCCAGTGGACCGGCGGCGTCGGCGGGGACGACTACCAACCCCACAAGCGCGAGGCCCGCATGACCTACAATCGCCCCGCTCGCGTCGCCGCTCCAGAGCGGCCCGAAAAGCTCCTGTCATGGTTTGCAGCGCGCAGCATCAGCGCAGCTACGGTTGAGCGCATGGGCATTTATCGCACCCGCGTTTGGTTCTCCCAGATCGATGCCGAGGCCGATTGTATCGCCTTCCCTTACGAGTGGGGCGGTGTGCTGCGGAATGTGAAATACCGCGATGCGCAGAAAAACTTCCGGCAAGAAAAGCAGCCCGAGCCGGTGCTGTACAACGCCGACGCGATCGACCCCGGCAAGGATCTGATTTTCGTTGAGGGGGAAATGGACGTTCTCGCCATGATCGAGGCGGGGCTGTCCAACGCGGTTAGCCTGCCCAACGGCGCACCAGATCGGCCCGAACAGTCAGACAAGCGTTACGAGCCCTTGGCGACGCACGCCGTCGAGCTGGAGGCCGCAGGGCGTATCATCATCGCAACCGACATGGACGGCCCTGGCGAATTGCTGGCCGCCGAGTTGGCGCGGCGGCTCGGCAAGGACCGCTGCTGGCGCGTGCGCTTTCCCGCCGCCGGGGATTCGCAGACCAAGGACGCCAACGAATGCCTGATGGACCACGGCGCCGAGGTGCTGCGCGAGTGCGTGGCGCAGGCCGAGCCCTGGCCGGTGGACGGCCTCTACGGCGTGGCCGATTACGAAGACCGGATCTGGCAAATGTATCGGGGCGAAGGCCCCCAGCCTTTGAGCTGCGGCATGGGCGCCGACTTCGATAAGGCCATGCGGGTCCTGCCGGGCCAATTCGTCGTTGTCACCGGCATTCCCAACCACGGCAAAAGCCGGTTTCTCGACCAGATGGCCGTTGCCATGGCGGACTTGCATGGGTGGCGTTGGGCGGTGTTCTCGCCGGAAACCGGAACCGACAACCACATCGCCGACCTTTGCGAGATCCGAGCCGGCCGCCCGTTTCATACGGGGCCGAGCGAGCGCATGGGGGCGGGCGATTTGACCGAGGCGCTGGCATGGGCGCGGCAGTCATTCCACTTCATCGACGCGGCGGATCACACCCCCTCGATTGATTGGGTGCTGGAGCGGGCGCGGGCGGCTGTGCTGCGCTACGGGGTGCGCGGGCTGATTATCGACCCCTACAACGAATTGGAGGCCGGTCGCCCTGCGCAAATGTCGGAAACCGAATTCGTTTCGCAGCTCATCAGCAAGTGCAAGACGTTCGCCAAGCACCACGAGGTGACGGTTTTCATGGTCGCGCACCCGACCAAGATCAGCAATCCGGCCGGCGGCAAAGAGCCGGCTCCCGGCCTCTACGACATTGCCGGCTCGGCCCACTGGCGGAACAAGGCGGATGCGGGCTTGGTGATCTATCGCGACTTTGAGGAGCGGTGCACTTACGCCATGTCGCGGAAAATCCGGCGGCAACCCGTCTGCGGCTCGCCCGGCAGCGTGCGGTTTTGGTTTTCAGGAGCAACGCGGCAGTTCGACCCCGTAGCCGGCAGCTACCAGACCCTCGGCGAAAAAGCCGACCCTCGCCCGATCAAGGCCGCTGCCTGATCCGATAGCGGCCTCCTGACTCACAGGGGGCCGCCTGAGTCCATCCGGCATAGTGCCCGCTACAGGGGTAGCGGCATGGGGGCCGAAGCCATCAAGGCCGCCCCAGCGGGATTTAGCGGCTTTCTGGCCAGGCTCTCTTCGCCCTCGGACGCATGCCATACCGGGCCGCAACAGGACGCAGAGCGCAAGCAACCTGTTCACAAACCCGTTATCTCGCCCCCGCCCTTGACCGTTGGCGACCGTTGACGAACGCCGGTGAACACCAGCGCAAACAGCTTCTAAACTACTGCAATATAAAGCTTTTATCTCATTCCAATGCTATCGTCCCGTCACTGATGGAGGGACGAAATGACCGCATCGAGAGCGCGCCGAACCGAAAAGCTGTTTATCGCCGCAGAGCCCGAACTGCGCGCCGCCATTGAGCGCGAAGCCGAGCGCCGCGACACGTCCATGTCGAGCGCGATCCGCTCGCTGATCCGTTCGGCTCTTGCATCGCAGGCCCGCAGTTTTCAGGGCGCCGCGTCGTGACCGGCACAATCCATGATTTTTACTTCGCTGGCCGTGACGGCGACGCCGCACCCGGCGCGAGCCCCTGCCTGCCGGTTGAGGGGCATATCGTTGCGGCGGCCCTGAACGCCGAGCGGCTGCGGGCGCTGGCCGCTCAAATGCTGATGCTCTTGCAGCATTCGCCGCGTGACGTGGCGCTGTTCGACCGCCTGCAAAACGAAATTCTTTCGGCTTGGACAGACCTCGATGACCGCTACCGCGCTTATCGCGCCGTCCTGACTTGTGAGGGGCAAGCCTGATGCTCAACGGAACGCTAGGGACGGTTTCAAACCGCGCCACATGGGCAGACGGCTTTGAGCTGATCGACGGCCAGACGGATGCGCTGATGGATCTTGATACGGTCGCCGTGTCGATGAAATTGGCGCGCGAGCCGGAAGGCCCCGCCGTTCTTGCCGGATCGACCGAGACGGGCGAGCTGACTATCCCAGGCCCCGGCTTGGTGGCGTTTCGCTTTGAGGCCGAGCAGATGCAGGCCCTTCGCGCAGGAACCTACGCCGCCGTAATTCGCGTGGTTAGGGGCAGCGACACCGACGATATCTTTCTCGGCACTCTCGCGGTCGCGGAGTCCTTCTGATGGCGCTTTCTCCCTACTCCGGCCCCCGCATCCGCGCCCGCTTCAACACGCGTATTCCGGCTCGCGTGAACAGCGGCCCCGGCATCTCTCAGGTCATCGCGAATGGCGCCCTCACGACCGGGCTTGATCTGGAGTCGCTTGATCCTGTCGTCTCAATCCCTGACCCGTCGCTGTATCGCCTGTTCGTCTACAATGAGGCTACGGAGACGTGGGAGACGACGACCCTAGACAACCTCCCGACCACGACCACAGGCGACGCCTACACCGGGCGGGGGGACGCAAATTACACCTTCCTTTCGACTGACCGCTATGTAGAACTGACGACCGCGCTGACGGCGGCTCGCATCTGGACCCTGCCTGTCGCGTCCACCTATCCCGCAGGCACGCGCATTGTCGTTCAGGACGCCATCGGAGGCATCACCAGCACGAACACGCTGACCATTCAGGCCAACGCTGCCGACACCATCAACGGGGCTGCAACCTTCGTCCTGAATGCGGCTTACGCTGGCGTCGAACTGCGCTCCAACGGGGTGAATAAGTGGTCCGCTCGCGTCATCAATGATGGAAGCGTGGGGACGTCGAAGCTGGCCGATGGGGCCGCGACCAACTCCAAGCTCGCCAACATGGCCCAGGCCACGTTCAAAATGCGTGCGGCTGGGGCCGGAACCGGAGCACCAATCGACGGCACGGCGGCCCAAGCCAAAACGGCCCTTGGCCTTGGCACGATGGCCGATCAGGCGGCCTCGTCTGTTGTAGTCACTGGCGGGACGTTGGATGGCGTCGTCATCGGCGGGACAAACGCCGCCGCGCTTGCAGCCACGACGATAACAGCCAACAGCATCGCAACCGCCGCGACTTCTAACAGCACCTCGACGCAGATTGCCGCACGCAATCAATCCGCTGGCGCCTCTGCTTCAACGCGGCTTCAGCTCGGCAACGACGCCGACGCGGCCGACTTCACTATCACGCTCAACGGCAGCGCCAACACGGGCGGCCTTGGCGCGCGCACCGTCTCAATCGTTTCAAATGGAGGCGCTCTACAGATTGTTAATTCGGGCATTTTCTATGCCCCAGCAGTCTATAATCAGACGACGGCAACGCCCGCTAATGTTGCAGTCGATACTGGAGGCCAGGTGAGGCGATCAACCTCGTCTTTGCGCTACAAGACTGACGTTCACGACTATGCGCGAGGGCTTTCGGATCTACTTCGTCTGCGACCTGTGACCTATTCGGCGAAATCTGGCGAGCCGGGCCGGTTCGTGGGCTTCATCGCAGAAGAGGTTCACGCGGCCGGCCTAACTGAATTTGTAGCTTATGACGCCGAGGGAAAGCCCGACGCGCTGCACTATCCCAGCATGGTCGCGCTGGTGGCCGCCGCGCTCAAGGAAGCGGCGGCGGCGATAGATGCGCTCAAGGCAGATGTTGCGACCCTTAAGGGGAGGCCCTGATCATGTCAGCATTCGTCGGCTATAAGGCGCTGGACTTCTCAGGCATCGACAAGGCCATCAATTCCATTGCGCAGCGGCAGCAGCTTTCGCAGCTCGGCCGTGGCCTGGACGGCACGCCGGAAGGCTATGCCAAGGCGGGGCAATCCTTGCTCGCGCTCGGCGACGTTCCCAACGCCTTTAAGGCTTTCGAGTTGGGCGATAGCCTGCGCAAGCGCGGCCTTACCGACACCGCGACGCAGGGCCTTATGGACGCCCTCGGCGGGGGCGGTAGTGCCGCGCCCCTTGCGACAAGCGGCGTTCCTCGCTCCCCCAGGATTGAAGGGCTCGGCGCCGAGCCGGCTTCGCTGATCCAGAACGAAAGCGGGGGCAATTGGGCCGCGCAGAATGACGCCGTGGGGGCGGGCGGGGCGCGCGGTCATTTCGGCCGTCTCCAGTTCGGCCAGGCCCGTTTGCAGGAAGCCGCTGCAGCCGGCGCCATCCCGCCCGGCACCACGCCGCAGGCTTTCATGCAGTCGCCCGAATTGCAGCGCTCGGCCGAGGGCTGGCATTTCGGCGACATTGACCGGGCTATTCAGCAGAACGGCTTTGACCAGCTTGTCGGGAAGGCCGCGATTGCTGGCGTTCCTGTCACGGTGGAAGGCTTGCGCGCCGTTGCGCATCTCGGCGGCAAGGAGGGGATGCGGAAATTTGTCGAGACGGGCGGGCGCTATAACCCGACCGACGCCAACGGCACGTCACTGATGGACTACTTCGTCCGTCACGGCGGCGCCGGGCGCGGCCGGATGGCCGGCGCTGATATGCCGGCGCCGGGCGCTGTTCCCGCGACCATGGAAACCGGCCAGGGCGGCTTTGCGGTTCCCGGCGCCCCCGGCATGAGCGGCCAGACGTTCGATGCCGTCACGGGCGGCCGGCCCCTCGATCCCGCATTCCAGAGCGAAGGCGTTTCGCAGCCTTGGATGGGTTCGGCCCTTGGCGGCCAGCCCATGCCGGCCCGGCAGACCGCCACCCTTGCCCCCCAGCCCC
>LFEF01023342.1_pt1 | contig 13504 bp, 9 predicted proteins | sample 619371 | NCBI WGS metagenome assembly LFEF01 (sample SAMN03014291, study PRJNA259931) | freshwater metagenome | biome: lake; feature: waterbloom | place: China: Taihu Lake | collected 2006-08 | depth 0 m m
TGTGGGGTTTCCCCATGTGAGAGTAGGTCATCGTCAAGCTCCTACACCAAACCCCCGATCCGCGTAAGCGGGTCGGGGGTTTGCTTTTGGCGCGCGGAAAAGCGGCCGCGTAGCACTAAGCCTGACCCGTTCAGGCCGGCTGCTCCGATGCAGCCGGTGACTGTGAAGGCGCTGCGGCGGGTGAGGTAAAAGTACGGCTGCTGCACTGGTACAGCATTGTCGGTGATAGCTTGGCTCGCTAAGCGGACGCTGCTGGATGAAAGCAGGCAAGCTCATCTGGCCAAGCATATTGATGATGTTTGAGCCACGTCGTTGGGAGGCCTGGCTGCCGCACCGGAAAGCCTGGAAGGCTGGTGACGGAGAGTGGGCAGGGTAGGGCTTACGGTGGTGCGATAAGGTCACCCTATTTAACGCGGCCTAGCAAACTGCGGTTCCACAGTAACCGTCTAAGTCCAGAGACCGACGAGAGGCAAGGTACTCGTCCTTCCTCGTTCCGATCCTACCCGGCCGGCTGGTCAACAATCCTGTCTGAATGACGATTACCGTTCGTGCCCCTGGCATATTCACTGGCTGGCGGAGCGGGGAGATGCCTTGCATCCCGGTCAGCTCGAATGAATGAACGGCTGCGTCCGATGCGCGGGTTTCGTCATGCAGGACATCGAAGGGCTGCCGTTTGAGTGGATGTTTCGCGCAGCGTGAGGTGCTCGAGTCGTCGACGATTCCGATGTGGGCCGCAGTGTGCCTACGCCCGTCTACAGCAAGCGTCACGGCTGAGCAGAGCCTACTTCGGAAGGTTTGAAGCTGTTCGTACGTTAGCCAGACCTTGCGCTGTAGGAACGGGACCCGCCGCGATAGGCGGCTCTCACTATCGCTTCTGGTGAAAGTCCACCACAACAGCGCCCTTGCCTGAAGGCCCTATCGATTGCTGAATGGCGTCCAGAAGGGTCTGTTGGGTGAACGGCTTGGCCAGGACTTGAAGCTGACGTGGGCTGTCGGCGAGATCGGCGTAGCCGCTGACCACAAGGACAGGCAGCTCTGGCCGCTCGTTTCGCAGCCGGTCCGCCAGTTGAGCGCCGGTCATGCCAGGCATCATGTGGTCCGTTATCAGAATGTCGTAAGCAACACGTTGGGTAAGTAGACCCAATGCCGTTTCCGCACTGTTGACCGCGGTTACCTGGCAGCCGAGATCCTCGAGCATCGAAGCCGTATTGTCCAACACCAGGGGATCGTCATCCACGACCAGGACCGACAGCGATAGCTCGGCAGATGCAGTTAGCTGTGGGCCGGGGCTAGGTTCGACACGGTCCGGCGTTTGCTCGGCCTGTCTCTCTGTGGCGATGGGTAGCCAGATTTCCACTGTGGTGCCCTTGCCGGGGCGGCTGTGGATCTGCAGACGACCCCCGGATTGTTCGGCCAGGCCATGGGCCATCGACAAACCCAGCCCCGTGCCATTGCCGGGGCCCTTGGTTGTAAAAAATGGATCGGTAGCGCGGGCAAGAACTTCCGGCTCCATACCGATACCGTCGTCTCGAACGATAAGAATGACGTAGCCGGGCGCATCGATTCTCCCGGCTTCGGCGGCTGTTCGGGACTGTCCCTCGATGCAGATCGATCCGCCGTCCGGCATGGCGTCCCGGGCGTTGACGACCAAGTTGATCAGGACCATCTCCAGCTGGTTCGCATCGACGTACGCCTGTGGCAGATCTAGCGGAAAACGCAGATCGATGCTGATGTTGGTTTCCACCGAGCGCTTCAAGAGCTCTCGCATCCCGATCACCAGATCCGGCAGTGCGACGGCGCTTGGTCGCAGCTCCTGTTTACGCGCGAAGCTCAACAGACGTTGCACAAGCCCCGCACCTCGGCGAGTCGCCTGCAAGCCATTTTCGATCAGTGATTCGGTACGGGGATCTGACGGCGGCAGCCGTTTGCGCAACAGTTCGAAGCTGCCACCGATGACGGCCAAGAGATTGTTGAAGTCATGGGCGATGCCGCCGGTCAGCTTGCCCATCGCCTCCATCTTTTGCGCCTGCCGCAAGGCCGCTTCAGCCTGCCGGCGTTCCGTCACGTTGATGAGCCCGCCGAGGATAAGCGGCCCGGTAGATGTACGTTCCACCCGGCTCGAGGCCAGCACATCGACGAACGTTCCGGCTCGGGCGACCAAGCGGTACTCCGCGTCTCGGCATTCACTAGTTTCGAGCAGCGACGGCCAGTCATGCTCGAGAAACTGACGAGACGATGCCTCGGTCATGAAACACACGAGCGGTCTGCCGATCACGTCCTCCCGGCGGTAGCCCACCAGTGATAGCCACGCATCGCTTACCGATTCGAGACGCCCATCCTGATCCAGGGAGTGCAATGGCAGAGGCGTCTTGCTGTACAACTCGCGCAATCGCTCTTCACTCAGGCGCAGGGCCGAAGCCTCCTGCCAGCTACGACGCGCCTGACGCCTGTCGTACATCGAGGCCACCAGCCCAAAAAACAGAACGATGAAGGTCGCCGCGGATATCGCAACAGCCAGCGATAACATATCCAGGTCACCGCCATGCGTGGCGCTCATGGCGTCGTCCAATGGCGTGAAATGCGCGCCGATCATGGCCACGTAGTGCATGCCGGAGATCGCGACTCCCATTGCCGCAGCCGACAGCGCCTGCCCTGACAGGCTGGTACCTCGGCCTGATAGCCACAACGCTACCGTCGCGGCGCTGATTGCGATGATGAACGACAGTACCACCCAACCGGTGGCGTAACTGAGCTCGGCATCTACGACCATTGCCGCCATGCCGATGTAGTGCATTGCACCGATGCCCAGTCCCATGAAAAGGCCACCCAAGCCAAGCGTTCGGGGCGTAATGCCGCGCTTGCTTACGGCAAAGAAGCTGATGGCGGTAACTGCGATAGGCACCGCAAAGGATGCGAGCGTCAACGCCAGGTCATAACGGACCTGCATGCCCGGCATGCCGAATGCCAGCATGCCTACGAAGTGCATGGCCCAGATGCTGCCGCCCATGCAGAGGGCAGCGGCGCCGACGAAGGCCTGTCGAGGCCAGCCTTCGGTCTCTCGTGTGCGGCTGGAGAGGTCCAGGGCGGTGTAGGAGCCGGCTATCGCGATGATGACCGACAGTACGACCAGAGAGACGTTGTAAGTGGTATGCATCATGCGGATCAGCTCCCGGTAGCGCAGCGAGAGAAACGTGCACGACGTCGTCTAAGAACTTTGACTCATATAGCGACGATACGTCCCGTCACCGGGCGCCCGATTATCGGTCAAGTCCATGGAGCTTGGAAATCTGCACGGATCTGTAGCTGCGGCTCAACGGCTTTTGAACGATCGGCAAGTCTACGCACCTTGAGGATCGTGCCTCCAACACGGTGGGACAACACAGTCGCGGGACGTCGAGCTGACGCGAGCGGGATTGCGAAGTTCGAAGTAAAGCGGTCATCGGCCCATGCCGTTCCGCCCATATTGCTTATCTGCTGGAACGCCGGCGCGCCTCGAAGCTCCAACAGGACGTTAATGGAGAACACCATCCCGATGCTTTTCGCTTTCGTTAATCCCGCAGACGGCCTTGCCCGCGTCCCTTACCGTTCCGTTTCACGGTTTACTAAGGCCGTGCACGGATGAAAGCCAGCCGATGGATCATCGTGGCCCTGCTGATTGTCGCAGTGGTCTGTTTCTTCGCTTTCGACCTCGGCGAGTACCTCACCCTCGAATCCATCAAGGCCCACAGCGGCGCCCTGAAGGCCAAAGTCCAGGATCATCCATGGTGGGCTGCTGGGGTGTTCTTCGTTGTTTACGCGGCGCTTACGGCGCTGTCGTTTCCCGGTACGGTGGTGCTGACCTTGCTTGCCGGGGCGCTGTTCGGTCTGATAGAGGGGACGTTGCTCGTATCCTTCGCCTCGAATGCGGGGGCACTGGTGGCCATGCTTATCAGTCGTTTCATGCTGCGAGACTGGGTGCAGAAGCGATTCGGCAAGCAGATCGCCGGGATCAACAAGGGGCTGACGCGCGATGGCACCTTCTACCTCGTCTCGTTGCGACTGATCCCCATCGTACCGTTCGTGCTGCTGAACCCAGCGTTGGGTCTGACGCGGATCAAGGTCTGGACCTTCTGGTGGACCACCCAACTCGGCATGCTGCCCGGCAATGCCATATATGTGAACGCGGGCGAGAAGCTGGTCGCTGTGCGCGCGCTGTCCGACATCCTGTCGCCGAGCATCATCAGCACGCTCGTATTGCTGGCGGTGTTCCCCGTCATCGCCACGCGGCTCCTCACCTATTACAAGGCTCGCAAGGTGTACCGCGGCTGGCGAAAGCCGAAGCGCTTCGATTACAACCTTGTGGTAATCGGTGGCGGTGCGGGCGGGCTGGCGACGGCGCGCATAGCGGCGACCTACAAGGCGCGGGTGTGTCTGGTTGAGCGCGAGCGCCTCGGTGGCGTTGCCATGCATGAGGGCGGTGTGCCAACCAAGGCATTTCGACGCCTGGCAAACGAACTTCATACAAGGCACGGCGGCCAGCCCCCCGTCGAAGCGTTTGGCGAATTGATGATGCAGGTCCGCCAGTTGACCGAGTCCGCCCGGCATCACGCATCGGTCGACGATTGCACGCGGCATGGCGTCGAGGTGGTTGAAGGCGAAGCACGGCTGAGCTCGCCCTGGACGGTCGAGGTGGAAGGCCGCACGCTGACCACCCGGGCGGTCGTCATTGCCACTGGAAGCCGGCCGTGGCTACCGCCGATCCCCGGTCTGGACGCAGTCGAGCCCCTGACCTGCGACACGCTGCTGCAATTGCACGAGCGGCCCGACCGCCTGCTCATTCTCGGCGGCGGGGCAGGCGCCTGCGAGTTCGCCCAGCTCTTTCAGCGCATGGGTTCCAGGGTCACCGTAGCCAGCCCCGACGAGCGCCTGCTTGACCAGGAAGATGCTGAAGCTGCCCAGGCGCTGACCGCTGCACTGATTGCCGCCGGCATCGACCTGCGCCTTGGACTGACGGCGCAGCGGGTCGAGTCGACCGGCAGTGAGCACCGGCTGATTTGCCGGGCAGGCGAGGGCGAAGAGCAATCGCTGCCCTTTGATCGGTTGTTGCTGATGCTCGGGCAATACGCCGATGTCGAAGGATTGGGGCTGGACGAGTTGAAGCTACATTGTGGCGATGACGGTACGCTGGAAGCGGACGAGTATCTGGCCACGCGTTACCCGAATATCTACGCGGTGGGTAGCGTCGCCGGGCCGTACGGTGCTCCGCATGTGGCGGAGCACCAAGCCTGGTACGCAGCGGTCAACGCGCTGTTCGGCGGGCTCAAGCGGTTCGTGGTAAGCGATCGAGTCCTGCCTCGGGCCGTGTATACCTCGCCGGAGATGGCTACGGTGGGCCTGACCGAACACGAAGCCGGGGCGTTGAAGCTCGAGTTCCAGACTACCCGACTGGACCTGGCGACCCTTCCCGGTGCAGTTGCCGAACGCGCCGAGCAGGGGTTCGTCAAGGTGCTCACCGAGCACGACCACGACCGCATTCTGGGAGTCACCATCGTTGGCGAGCAGGCAAGTGAAACGCTAGCCGGGTTCGTTGTGGCGATGAAATACAAGGTGGGCATGCACAAGCTCGGCGACGCAGTCCAGCTGAGTCCGACCCAGGGTGAAGCACTGCGACGTGTCGCCGAAGCCTGGCGGCAACAGCACCGCTCGCCGAGGATGCTCACCTGGGCCGAGCGGCTGAACCGCTGGCGGGTCGAAAGGTAGGCATCAACCTGGCTGTAGTTGCTGTCACTGTTGGTTGCGCCGCATTCACCTAGGTCGAGCGATCATCGAATCGACGGCTGCGGCTGGAGTCCGACGACACTGGCGAGCACCGGCACGGGGGTGGTCCGCGCCTGCCGTGCTCGCCGAACCAGGAAGGATCGCTCAAATGACCGACGTCCGATCATCAGCAGCGTCCGTTACTCCCGTTGCCCCGATTCGAGCATCGTTTCCGGCCGCACCCACTGATCGAACTCTTCGCTGGTCAGGTAGCCAAGCTCCAGCGCTGCTTCTCGCAAGGTGGTGCCTTGCGCATAGGCCTTCTTGGCGATTTCGGCCGCTCGGTCGTAGCCGATATGCGGATTCAGCGCGGTGACCAGCATAAGACCGCGCTCGAGATGTTCTGCCATGCGTGCCGGGTCGGGCTCGAGGCCGGCGATGCAGTGGGTATTGAAGTTGCGACAGCCGTCGGACAGAAGCCGAATCGACTGGAGCAGGTTGTGGATGATCACCGGCTTGAACACGTTGAGCTGCAGATGACCCTGGCTCGCTGCGAAACTGATGGTCATGTCGTTGCCCATCACCTGGCAGGCGAGCATGGACAGCGCTTCGCACTGGGTCGGGTTGACCTTGCCAGGCATGATCGAGCTGCCAGGTTCGTTGGCTGGCAATCGCACTTCGGCGAAGCCTCCGCGAGGTCCTGAGCCGAGCAGACGAAGGTCATTGGCGAGTTTCATCAAGGCGACCGCCAGCGTCTTCAGCGCGCCAGAGAGCGCGACCAGTGGCTCGTGGCCGGCCAAGGCGGCGAACTTGTTCGGTGCCGAGACGAACGGCAGGCCGGAAAGGGCGGCCAGCTCGGCTGCGATCGCTTCGGCGAAGCCATGTGGCGAGTTCAAACCGGTACCTACTGCGGTGCCGCCTTGCGCCAGTTCATAAACAGCCGGAAGGCACTGGCGAATCGTCCGCTCGGCGATGTCGAGCTGAGCGACGAATGCCGACATCTCCTGGCCGAAGGTGATCGGCGTCGCGTCCATCATATGGGTGCGCCCGGTCTTGATCAGCTTGTTGTGCCGCGCGGCCAGTTCGGCCAACCCACCGGACAGCTCGGCCAAAGCCGGAAGCAGCTCACCGTGGACCGCCTTGGCGGCGGCGATGTGCATCGCTGTGGGGAAGCAGTCGTTGGAGCTTTGCGCGCGATTGACGTGGTCGTTGGGATGCACGGGAGACTTGCCGCCACGCTTGCCACCGGCCAGCTCGTTGGCGCGTCCGGCGATGACCTCGTTGACGTTCATGTTGCTCTGCGTGCCGCTACCGGTCTGCCAGACCACCAGCGGAAACTGGTCGTCGTGCTGGGCATGCAGAATCTCGTCGGCGGCCTGTTCGATCAGTCGCGCGACGTCGGGCGGCAGGTCGCCGATGCGGTTGTTGACCCTGGCTGCCGCCTTCTTGATCAGCGCCAGCGCATGCAGCACCTCGATCGGCATGCGCTCGGCACCGATTGCGAAATTGCTCAGCGAACGTTGCGTCTGGGCACCCCAGTAAGCCTGCTCCGGTACTTCGACCTGCCCCAGGCTGTCGGTTTCTATACGCGTCATGCCATGCTCCTGCTCGATATTGCTGGTTTAGGCCGCCTTGCGGTGCCGGCGGTTCCATAGCCCGCCGGTCGTTGCTTGAGGCATTGGAACTCTCGGCGCAGAATGTGTCCATTGAGGGCTACCTATCGCCTTCCCAAGGGATCTCCAATGCCAACCTTACGTACCCAGGCGTTGCGCTGTGCAATGCTGTTTTTCTGCATCAGCTCTTCGGCATTGGCCGACACCGCCAGCCACGCCAGCAGCGCGGAACGTTTCCTCAAGCTGGCGAACGCCGATCGGCTTGCGGTGCCTGTCTATGCACAAGTACAGCAGATGTTCGCGCAGCGTTTCGCCGAGGCTCAGGCGCCCGAGAGCAAGAAGGCGATGCTCGAGCGCTATCAGGCCCAGGCCAACACCGCGCTGGACAAGGCCATAGGCTGGGACAAGCTGAAGCCCGATCTGGTGTCCCTCTATACCAGTCAGTTTTCCGAAACCGAGTTGAATCAGCTGATCGATTTCTATCAGTCGCCACTGGGCAAGAAGATGCTCGCCAAGCTGCCGGAGCTCAATGCACGGTCTGCCCAGCTAACCCAGGCCAAACTCGAAAGCGCGGTGCCGGAAGTGAACAAGCTGTTGGCCGACATGACGGCCGAACTCGAAAAACAGAAGCCTTGAGAGAGCAGGCAATGCGCAAACTCGATCTGATCCAAAACGCCCTGCAGGTTCTGCAGCCCGAGCACCTGGAAGTGCTCGATGAAAGCCACACTCACAGCCGCGGCCTGGAGACGCACTACAAGGCGGTCATCGTAAGCGAGCAGTTCGCGGGTCTGAACTCGGTCAAGCGGCACCAGAAAGCCTACGCCGCCATGGGCCCGCTGATGCAGCAGATCCATGCACTGGCCCTGCACACCTACACGCCGGAAGAATGGGCCCAGCAGCGTGTGGCTCCGGCATCACCGATTTGCGCCGGTGGGCATAAATAGAGGCGACAACGGACGGGAAACATCCCGGATGTTCTTTGCTAGAATCGCGCTCGCGCCGGCCCACGCCGGCGCTTTCGTTTGTATCCGGTCCACCCTTTACGCGGGTGACCACTGGTGGAAAACCCCATGACACGAAAAATCGTTGTGGCAGCGCTTTACAAGTTCGTATCGCTGCCGGACTACGTCGCCTTGCGTGACCCTCTCTTCGCGACGCTTACCGAAAACGGCATCAAGGGCACCCTGTTGCTGGCGGAGGAGGGCATCAACGGTACGGTATCCGGCACCCGCGAGGCGATCGATGCGCTGCTCGACTGGTTTCGCCGTGACCCTCGCCTGGCTGACATCGACCACAAGGAATCCTACTGCGACGAACAGCCGTTCTATCGCACCAAGGTGAAGCTGAAGAAGGAGATCGTCACGCTGGGCGTACCCGGTGTCGATCCCAATCACCGGGTCGGTACCTACGTCGAGCCGCGGGACTGGAACGCGCTGATCGACGATCCCGAGGTTCTGCTGATCGACACCCGCAACGACTACGAAGTGGCGATCGGTACCTTCGAGGGCGCGATCGACCCGCAGACCAAGTCGTTCCGCGAATTCCCTGATTACATCAAGGCGCATTACGACCCGGCGAAGCACAAGAAGGTCGCGATGTTCTGCACCGGTGGCATTCGCTGCGAAAAGGCCTCGAGCTACATGCTCGGCGAAGGGTTCGAAGAGGTCTATCACCTCAAGGGCGGCATTCTCAAATACCTGGAAGAGGTACCCGAGGGCCAGTCGCGCTGGAAGGGTGACTGCTTCGTGTTCGACAACCGGGTCACCGTTCGCCACGACCTCAGTGCCGGTGAGTTCGACTTGTGCCATGCCTGCCGCGCTCCGCTGTCCGTGGAAGACCGGCAATCGGAGCACTACGCTGCGGGTATCAGCTGCCCGCATTGCTGGGACACTCTGAGCGAGAAGACGCGAGCCGGTGCGCGCGAACGGCAGAAGCAGATCGAACTGGCCCGACAGCGCAACCAGCCTCACCCCATCGGCCGTGATCCGCGGGAGCAGTGACGCTGATTCACGCCGGCCCGCGAGCACGCCAAGCAGTTAAGGGGAGTAACGAAGTGGCCCGACTGATCTATGTGATGGATCCCATGTGCTCGTGGTGCTGGGGCTTCGCTCCCGTGCTGCAGGGGCTTGCCGAGCAGGCCGCGGAGCACGGCGTGCCGCTCGTGTTAAGGGTCGGCGGCCTGCGCCGAGAACAGGTCGCGATGGATGAGGCCGGGCGCTCGCGCACGCTGTCCTACTGGCAGGCCGTGCACGCTGCCACCGGCCAGTCATTCGACTTCGACACGGGGCTGCCGGCCGGATTGATCTACGACACCGAACCCGCCTGCCGAGCCCTGGTCGCCGCGCGCGGGCTCGATGAAAGCCGGGTCTGGCCGCTGTCGCTGCTGATCCAGCAGGCCTTCTACCAGCAGGGGCGTGATGTCACGCAAGCCGCGCTGCTGGTGGAGCTGGCCGAGGCGGCAGGGCTCTCCCGCGAGCGCTTCGCCGAAAGCTATGACGACCCGGCCACCAAGGCCGAAACGTCAGCGGATTTCAGCTGGGTCGAGAATCTTGGTATCGCCGGGTTCCCGACCCTGCTCGCCGAGCACCAGGGCCAGCTGGCCCTGCTCACCAATGGCTACCAGCCTCTGACGGTGCTGGCTCCATTCCTGGGCCGCTGGCTGGAGCACAACGCGCATGCCTGACCAGCTCAGTTGGGCGGAGATTCGCCGCCTTGCGCTGCACCACCGCAAGGCCTTGATTCTGGCCAACCTGGTCGCGGTTCTGGCCACGCTCTGCAGCGTGCCGATCCCCTTGCTGTTGCCGTTGCTGGTAGACGAAGTGCTGCTCGGCACCGGCGATGCGGCGCTGCGCGTGATGGATCGCTTTCTGCCCGCCAGCTGGGAAAGTGCGGCCGGCTACATCGGCCTGATGCTTGGCATAACCCTGCTGCTGCGGGCCTCGGCGCTCGTGTTCAACGTCCTGCAGGCGCGGCTGTTCGCCCGGCTTTCGAAGGACATCGTCTACCGCATTCGCGTGCGGCTGATCGAGCGCCTCAAGCGCATTGCCCTTGGCGAGTACGAGAGCCTTGGCGGCGGTACGGTCGCGACCCATCTGGTCACCGATCTGGAGACCATCGACAAATTCATCGGTGACACCCTCAGCCGTCTGCTGGTGGCGGTGCTATCGATCATCGGCACAGCGGCGATCCTGGTCTGGATGCACTGGCAGCTGGCGCTGCTGATCCTGCTTTTCAACCCGCTGGTGATCTACGCCACCGTGCAGCTGGGCAAGCGGGTGAAGCACCTGAAGAAGCTTGAGAACGACAGCACCTCGCGCTTCACCCAGGCGCTTACCGAAACCCTCGATGCGATACAGGAAGTGCGTGCCGGCAACCGCCAGGGATTCTTCCTCGGTCGACTGGGGCTACGCGCGCGGGAGGTCCGCGACTACGCCGTCGCTTCGCAATGGAGGACCGACGCCTCCAACCGCGCCAGCGGTCTGCTGTTCCAGTTCGGCATCGACGTGTTCCGTGCCGCGGCGATGCTGACCGTGCTGTTTTCCGACCTGTCGATCGGCCAGATGCTCGCGGTATTCAGCTACCTGTGGTTCATGATCGGGCCGGTGGAGCAACTGCTGAGCCTGCAGTACGCGTTCTACGCGGCGGGCGGGGCGCTGGGACGGATCAATCAGCTGCTGGCGCGCGCCGACGAGCCGCAATATGTCGGCGGCCGCAACCCATTCGCCGATCAGGCGACGGTGGCGATCGATGTGCGCGACCTGCACTTCGCCTACCAGGACGAAGCGGTTCTCGAGGGGTTGAACCTGAGCATCGCGCCGGGGGAAAAGGTCGCGATCGTCGGTGCCAGCGGAGGTGGCAAGAGCACCCTGGTGCAGCTGCTGCTGGGGCTTTACCAGCCGCAATCGGGGCAGATTCGGTTCGGCGGCGTTCCGCTCGAGGAAATCGGTTTGGCCACGGTGCGCGACAATGTGGCGGTCGTGCTGCAGCATCCGGCGCTGTTCAACGACAGCGTGCGTGCCAACCTCACCATGGGGCGCGAGCGGGACGATGAGGCGTGCTGGCGGGCGCTGGAGATCGCCCAACTGGCCGATACCATTCGCCAGCTGCCGAACGGGCTCGACAGCATCGTCGGGCGCTCCGGTGTGCGACTGTCCGGCGGTCAGCGGCAGCGGCTGGCCGTGGCGCGCATGGTGCTCGCCGAACCCAAGGTGGTGATCCTGGATGAAGCGACCTCGGCCCTCGATGCCGCGACCGAGTACGCCTTGCATCAGGGATTGAATCGGTTCCTTCGCGATCGCACCACCTTGATCATCGCCCATCGCCTCTCGGCGGTGAAACAGGCCGATCGAGTGCTGGTGTTCGACGGTGGGCGCATCGCCGAGGATGGTGATCATCAGCAACTGATCGCTGAGGGCGGGCTTTATGCGCGCCTGTATGGGCATCTGCAGCACTGATCACCTCACGCAGTATCGGGCCATCGCCGTTTCGCCTGCCGATGATTGTTTCGCCGCCCCGAGCCAGGCGGCGACCGCCAGTCTTAAGGCGCCAAAAATATCCTGACGCCACACTCAACTATTAGTAATCTCTGCCGACTTCCCGAGCGTGCCCCTTTTTGTGGAACCTTTCTGATGGAACCAGTGCAGAACCTATTCACCAATCTTTCGGTTGCCAAAAAGCTTATCTGCGGCTTCGGTCTGGTACTGCTGCTCACGCTTGGCGTCGCGGCGACCGGCTTCGTTGCGGTCGACGAGATTCTGGGTCGGGCGCAACAGATCGAGCAGCTGTCCAGCGTCAATGCGTCGATTCTCGCGGCGCGCGGCGCAGAGCGTGACTACGCGCTGACACGTCAGCAGTCCTCGGCCGACGCGCTGCACACATCGCTGCAGCGACTCGGTTCCGAACTGACCGGCCTGGCCGCCACTTCGAGCACGCAGGAGCGTGCCTACCTGACGCGAATCCAGCAGGCCGCCGACGAGTACGGCCGACAGTTCGACCGCTACATGCAGCTGATCGAACGCGGCATGGCGCTGCGCACGCGCATGCAGGATGCCGCGCAGGTCAGCCGCGAAGAGTTCGAGTTCATCGAGCTGGACATGTACGACGCCGTGCGCGTGCTGCGCCTGGAGGGGGATCGCCTCAAGGGCAGCGACCCGCTGACGGTGGCCGAGGCGACTTCGGGCCTGACCAAGCAGATTCTCGACATGCGGACCCAGGAAAATCTGTTCGTGGCCAACAGTTCCGATGCGGCCGCCAAGAGCTGGAGCGAGCTGCACGCCAACGTGGTTGCCATCGGCAGCAATCTGAAGATCTGGCTGAACGACGATCAGCAGGCCTCCATGGACAAGGCGCTGGTGGAGCTGGAGCACTATCGCAGCGCATTCGACGAATTCCGCCAGAATCGCGCCGAGCGAATCGCCCTGGAAGGCTCGATGGCGCAACAGTCCGAGGTGGTGATCGCCGCTGCGAACGAGGCGTTGGACAACGCGAGCAATGCCATGCAGCAACAGCGCCGCAGCAGCTACCTGCTGCTCGGCGTGATCGGTACGCTGGCGATCTTCGTTGGCCTGCTGGCTGCCACGATGATCTCGCGGATGATCGTCGGCCCCCTGCGCACCACCGTTCAGCAAGCGCAGCGCGTCGCCAGCGGCGACCTCACGCACTCCCAGCCCAGCTCGCGCCGTGACGAGGTGGGGCAGTTGCAGGACGCCATGCACGGCATGACGCAAAGCCTGCGCAACCTGATCGGTCGCATCGGCGGTGGCGTCAGCCAGATCGCCGCGGCAGCCGACCAGCTTTCCGCCGTGACTGCGCAGACCAGTGCCGGCGTTCAGACCCAGCGGGTGGAAACCGAGCAGGTCGCCACTGCCATGCATGAAATGGCGGCCACGGTGCAGGAAGTCGCACGCAACGCCGAGCAGGCCTCCATCGCCGCGCGTCAGGCGGATCAGCAGGCGCGCCAGGGTGATCGGGTGGTGCAGGACGCCGTGGGGCAGATCGGCAATCTGGCCGGTGAGGTGGATCAGTCCGCCCATGCGATCGAGGCGCTGCACGCCGAAAGCGGGCGGATCGGCAGCGTGCTCGAAGTCATTCGCGCGGTTGCCGAGCAGACCAACCTGCTGGCGCTCAACGCGGCCATCGAGGCGGCTCGTGCCGGC
>LFEF01023126.1_pt1 | contig 13499 bp, 12 predicted proteins | sample 619371 | NCBI WGS metagenome assembly LFEF01 (sample SAMN03014291, study PRJNA259931) | freshwater metagenome | biome: lake; feature: waterbloom | place: China: Taihu Lake | collected 2006-08 | depth 0 m m
TTTTTTTGAAAATTTAGTTGTTGGAGGGAGTTGTGCAACGGTTACCCGTGTTAGCTACCGTAATTATTTTTTTCACGATACTGTTCAAAAAATGTCATATCTGGTTCGTAAATAGTTTTTGGTTTTACACCAAGTTCCACATCTTCAAACATTTGAACTAATTTATCTCCGTCTATTAATTCAAGTTTAATATTATTTTTTTCAATTTCTCTTGCTGCTTTTGCAAATGAGCCTGTAGTAATTAAAAGCCCTTTTTCAACACTTCTTTTATTGGTTTCCATAACTCCAATAAATGCTTGAACTTTTTCTGTTGGAACAGTTCCACTATATCTTTTACATTGAAAATATACACTCATATTTACAAATGGATTTAATTTGAGGTTTGCATAGCCATCAATTCCACCATCATGTGATTGTTGAGAAATTTCGATATCTTCAAAATTGTATTCTCTCAAAAGTCTACCACATAAATGTTCAAATCCTGTTGGCGATAAATTTTGCAAAACTTCAAGCAAAGAAAGTTGAAGTTTTGTTTCAGAACCGTCAAGTTCGTCTTCCCCTTGTTTTGTAATAATCTGTTCGACTTCAGTTTCACTTTGAGCCCCTTTTCTTAAATCCGCAAGAATTTTTACCCATTTAAGAAATATTTCATGAGCTTTTTTTTCATCTAAATGAGTTTCTTTTCCTTTGGGACTTAATGTCCAAACTCCACGCTTTGAAGCAGCAAGAAGTTCTTCCCAAACCAAATATTGTCTTGCCCAAGCTAATTGGTTAGGAAACTTCAGAAGTCCAGATTTTACATAACGCTCGTTTAACGTTTCATCGTCTATTTTAAGTTTTTCTGCAATCCAGTTCATTATTTCTTTCGGTGTTGCAGAACCTCCGAAATCTCGTAATGCGTCAAGTATTGGTCCAAACCACTTAACAAATTCTGTTTTCCTGCTTTTTTTCTTTGTCATTTATTGTCTTTTTCGTACCCACCGCTCACACACAAATCCTTTCGTGTGGTATTTTATTATTAATTTAAAATATATTCTATTTAAAAACCTAACCCATCCCCACCAAACATTTTTACGGATTTCCGTAAATCACTAAAAAAATAAATAGGGGTATTCTTGCCAACCGGCAAATTTGTTTTTGGAAATACTAAGATATAAAAAAAGTGATTTGTACTTACAAAAAGTGATAATTTTTAAAAATTCACTTTCACAAATGCATTCGGGGTCAGTTCTAATGAATAGGTATTTACTTCTTCAATGGCTGTATTGCCGGGGTTAATGCGGTAAAATCGATTGATGGTATTGCGTTGGTTCAAGAGGTTCAACACCGAAACGCCCAAAAAGAGGTTGCTTTTTTTGCCCAACGCCACCGCATACGAGGAAGAAAAATTCACTTGAAAATAATCGTCCAGGTTTTCAGCATTGGGTAAACTGTAGGCAATCGCCGGGTTGTCCGGAGTAGGAAAGATAGGGGTATTGCTCAACGGGATAGTGTTGGGTCGCCCGGTAAACCATTTGCCTCCCAACGCCAATTTGAGGTTTTTCCATTGATAAGTAGCTCCCAACGCTAGGCTGTGGTTCACTTCAAAATTGTTGGCAAACTGCGGTGGAATGTAGCCTTCAAACGTATAATCGTTGTTGTTAAAACTGTAGTTAAACCAGCCTGTAAATTGGTCAATCTGTTTTTGAAGCAGTACTTCCACACCATATACTTCGTATTGTCCAATCACTTTTACAAACTCCAATTGGTTTTGAAAACCTTGTCCGGCACTAGTGATGCCTTCTACTTTTTTATAAAACACTTCAGGGTGAATGAGCCAATTGTTCTTACGAAACACCATACCAACCGACGCTTGATTGCTTTTTTGAATCGGGATGGTTGCATTGTTGGCCAACACCCAACGGCGTTTTTCCACCCCTAAAAAGTCTTGTTGTAAATCGATAATTTGCGAAGCGGTTTGATTTTTTTGCTCCGCTGCAACTTCCACTTTTAGATGGTCGGAAAGTGCATAATTCAGATGCAAACGCGGTTCAATCAACGTCATCGACCATTTGTCGAAATAGTTGCCACGAACGCCTAATTTGGTATACAGTTTTTGGTTGGGCGATTGGTATTCTATTTCCGCAATTAAAGCGTGACTCATCAAGACTTCTTTCACCGTTCGGGTAAATTGAGGAACGTTCACATCATCAAAACTTCTGATTCCGATTTCGTTAAACTGATAGCCGTTGTGCAATGTTAGGTTTTGATTCAATTTGTGACTGTTTCTCAATCGAAAACCATTGTCTAAAATCGTGTTTTCCTGCACCAAAACCTGATTGTCTTCTACAGATTCGTTTTTGCCCTCTAACTCATAATAGGAACTGTACACACTGATTTCGGTTTCGTTTTTGTCGTTCCATTTGGTTTTCCACGTCAGGTTTCCGCCAAAAGTGTTTTGGTTCAACCTGCTGTTTTTGGCTATCAACTGCGAATTAGACAATGTACTTTCCGTAAAGGTCAACGCATTGGAAATGGCAATTCCATCAATGAATAATTCACTTTTTTTACCTATTTTTTGTTGGAATTGGACGGTAAAATCATAAAAGTAAAAATCTTCTTCGCTTTCGTAATTTACGTCTTGATTGTTGGTTACATCAATCACTTCGGTGTTTTGAAAAATACGGTTGAAGTAATTTGTATACGTCGGCGAATTAAAAACATCCGTGAACGATCTTCGAGCGGCAATTTCAATGCTGTTGTTTTTTCCGGTTTTGATGCGGGAGGCAAATTCGGCATTCAGCAAGTTCATCCCTAAAGTTGAGGTGTTTTCTTCGGTAGTGTTGCGAGAAGAAATATCAATCACACTTGACACACTTTCGCCATAAAAAGCAGAGCTCCCGTTCTTCGAAATTTGAATGGTATGAGCCAGATTAGGATTTAATGCAGAGATTAACCCAAAAAAGTGTCCGGTTTGATAGAGTCGAATCCCGTTCCAAAGGAATAAATTTTGGTCGTGGGTTCCGCCACGCACATTGATATTGGCAATGGTTTCATCGGCACTAATGATGCCCGGGATTTGCTGCATGGTTTGCAACACATCCGGTTCCACCAATCCGGGAAGGATTCCGAATTTCTTGGGTTTGATTTCAAAGGTTCCATTTGTTTTTTTGCGAATACCTACTGTCAAATAGGCATCGGCTACCACTTCTTCCAGCTCCTGAATGGCGTATTGCAAAAGAAATGTGGGACAATTTTCCACATACAAATCGTTTATCAAAACCGATTGAGCTTGGTAATTCACATGACTGATTTCAATTGGGTTAGGTGAAACCACGGGCAGTTGAAAAAAGCCTTTTTCGTCGGACAACACAAACGTATTGGTACCGGAAATGCGAATCGTTGCATTGTAAATCGGTACTTTAGAATCGTTATCCAACAAATACCCACAAAGCGGTTTGTCCAGTTTTTTATTGTTGGAAATGGTAATCAATCGGTCGCTTACAAACTTAAATCGAAGGGTTGTTTTACTTTGGATATAATCGATTTTTTCTTCTAAGGTTTTTTTTAAAGCCGGAGAAGGAAGTGTATACACTACAATTTCGTCTTCAATATAGTTAAAAGTGACTTGGTGTTTTATTTCTATTTCGCGTAAAATTTCTTTTAAAGGCATAGTGGGTCCGAGCTCCTGACCGAAAAGGTCAAAAACCCATAAGAAAAGCAATAATAGGGTTATTCCCCCTTTTTTAACCTTCATTCACTATTCTAATCGATAGGTTGAATCATTTATTTTCGTCATTTTTAAATGATACGTGGTCGCAACAATTTCAAGAGCAACGTCAAGGTTATTCATCGGAATAGTACCGGTAAATCGTTGTGGAGTTGCTTTTCCTTTCATTTGAATATCGATGTTGTATTGACGCATCATTTCTTCCAAAATAGCCGGAAGTTGAGCGGCAGTAAACGCCACTTGTTTTGAAAGCCAGTCCGGTTCGGTTTGTGCGGTTTGGTCTGCCACCACTTGTTGACCGTCTTCAAATGAAACCGTCATTCCTTTGGTCAAAAGGAGTTGAGTGTTTTGATAGTTTACTTTTACTTTTCCTTCAAAACACGTCACATCCAAGCGATTGTTACGGTTTTTCACATTGAATTGGGTTCCTAAAACAGTAACTTTACCAATTTCAGTATTTACTTCAAATTTTTTCCCTTTGGCTACTTTAAAATAGGCTTCTCCATCGAGGGTTAATTTGCGTTCGTTGTTCCAATTCCATTTTTTATATTCTATCTCCGAACCCGAATTGAGCAATACGGTTGAATTGTCGGGTAACAAAAATGTTGTTGTGGCACCATTGGGAGCATATTCCGTGAAGTTTGCAAAATTTTTCACGGCAAAGGTAATTCCGAAACTTATGATGACAACAGCAGCAATGCGAAGCACTACTTTTTGGAGGGAAATACTTCTTGTTTTTTTCCTTTGTAAAATCGTTTGAAGCATTTTATCTTCATCAAAAGCAGGTGTGGTTAACTCGCCTGAGTATTGTTTAATTTTTTGGTAAACGGCAAAATCTTTCGAGGCTTCAAACGCTTTCAATTCGTCACCTTCCAGTTCATTGTTCAGCCATTTTGCTAAGTGGTAATTTTCTTCCATATCATTGGATTTTTATCTATAACAGTTTGGATTTCAAAAACCCTACTTAAAATAATCAAATTCTTTTCTTAATTCCAGAAGAGCTAAATGCATTCTTTTTTCAACGGCTTTTACGCTAATGCCTAACGCATCCGCAATTTCACTGTATTTTTTTCCGTCAATTCGGTGCATTAAAAAGCAAGTGCGTTGGCCTTCTGTTAATTTATCGATAGCCTTTTGCAGTTTGACTTTGAATTCATTTTCTTCCAAATGAAAATCCGGACTTTCAAACGTTTTGTCTTGTTTTGGGACGCTTTTAGCATATTCCAACACTACTTTTTGATGGGCAATTTGATTGAGTGTTGTATTGTTAGCGATGGTATATAAATAGGATTTTGCTTTGTCTAGAGGAACTTTTTCGCAGTTTTCCCAAAGTTTGATAAAGGCTTCTTGGGTTACATCTTCGGCTTGTTCTGCATTGCCGAATTTGTAATACATATAATTTCGGAGTGCTTTGACGTGGTTTTTGAAAAAGTTGTTAAAAATGACTTCTTCACAAATTCCGGAGAGTGATTTACTATTCATTTATGATTTTAAAAACTTTGTGAAATTATAAAAAAAAAGTAAGGTAGGTAGGGTATTTTAGTTTTAATTTGTTTTAGAATTAAATGCATGGATTATGAAAACAGTTTTACCTTTTATTTTGACGCTTTTCGGTTTCTTTTTGTTGGCTTCATGTCAAGAGGAAGAAAATACAATTGTTCAAGATACGACTCAAAATTTAAATACAACCTCACCGGCAACCCGATTCTTATCACGTGTAGTTCAAAACAATACTTCGGTGGATAATGTCGTGGACGGGACGAGTGTTTTTAGAGTGAAACTTCCGGTACAAATAACGTTAAATTCAGTAAATTTAACGCTGAACACTGTGGCAGATTACCAATTGGTTTCTGATTTAAAAGCGGCTTCTACTTCAGATGATGACGTGGTAAATTATTCTTTTCCAATTACGGTTTCTTTGCGAAATTTTCAGGAAATAGTTGTGAATAATATAACGCAATTAAATACTGTCATTTCACAAAATGATGATTTTAGTGATATTAGTTGTGTTTCGATTATTTATCCAATCACTATAAATGTGTATGATTCCAATAATCAAGTGGCTGATATTTTGACATTTAACAGTGATTCGCAGTTGATAGGATTTTTATTTTCGTTACAACCTAATGTGTTTTATTCGGTCAATTATCCGATTTCAATACTCAATCCGAGTAATGAAACAGTGGTGATTAATACAAATGCTGAGTTGGTTAGTGCAATTGAAAGTGCGATTAGTCAGTGCGGTTCTAATTCGGGTTCTAATGATGAATTTGTAACGGTGCTAACCAGTGGTTCATGGCGAGTTTCCTATTATTTTGATGATGAAGATGAAACGAATGATTTTATTGGATATGTATTTACGTTTAATGCCAATAATACGATAACCATTGTTAAAAACAGTACAACTTATTCCGGTACCTGGAGTTTTTATGAAGACGATGGAGTGGATGTTTTTGAAATTCAATTTGATGACCCAATTTTAAATGAATTGAGTGATGATTGGGATTTAATGGAATTTTCAACTTCATTGATTCAGTTGAAAGATGATAGTAATGATGAATATTTAAATTTTTCTAAGCTATAATTGTGTGAATGATGAAAACGTTGCTCCAAAATTTTATATACGGAAAAAATAATTTCATTTATTTTTTAACACAAGCGGTGATTTGGGTGTTTAACTTTTTGTTGATTTACATCTTGTTTTTTTAGTTTTTACTCCATAAAAAAGTATTCATGAAAGGTATCTTGAATTATTTTGATCCTGATTTATTATCTCTATTTGAAAAAGAAGGTGTCATTAAAGATATTCCTAAGGATACTGAGCTTATCAGAGACGGTCAATACATTAATTCTATTCCAATTGTTATCCGAGGGTTGGTAAAAGTATTTACGAAATACCACGAGAAAGAATTCCTACTTTATTATATTCAACCGGCTGAAAGTTGTGTTTTATCATTTATTGTGAGTAAAAAAAATGAACCAAGTACTTTTTTTGCCAAGACTGAAGAAGATAGTGAAATTCTGTTATTACCCGCAAACAAAGTTCAGGATTGGATAAAAAAATATCCTTCTTTTAATGCGATGTACTTCAATTTATTTAATGAACGGTATTTTGATTTAATCAATACATTAAACCATGTGTTGTTTGATCGATTAGATGCTCGTTTATATGCCTACCTAAAAGAGAAAAAAGAATTATTGAACTCTTCCGTTATTTCTCTTTCACACAAAGATATTGCTTTTGAAATGGGTACTTCTAGGGAAGTTATAACACGAGTTTTAAAGAAACTAGAAGCAGAATCTAAAGTGTTTCAGTCATCAAAAGGTATAGAAATTTTATAGGTGTGACTTTTGTCACTTTTTTTAGATTTTAGTTGATTTACCTTTACAGAAGTAAACCAATTAAAATCAAATCTTATGAAATCAAATGTAGGAACCACAGACAAATTAATCCGAATTATTATAGCCGTAGTATTAGGAACACTATTTATAACCAATACTGTAAGTGATACTTTGGGCATCGTTTTTTTAATTTTTGCCATTGTTTTAATAGCTACCAGTTTGATTAGTTTTTGTCCACTTTACACTTTGCTCGGGGTTAATACTTGTGCCATTAAAAATAAGAAGTCGTGAAAAGATTTTTACAACTATTATTTTTCATTTCAATTGCTACACAGGCACAAGTAAATGTGGAATGGTCGAATTATCCGGGTGGAGTTTCAGTTGCAGTTAATCAACTACATGAAGTGTATTCAGTTAATTGGGACTATAATCCAGCCGGTGATATTACCTTAACCAAACGTAATTCATCCGGTACTGTTTTGTGGAGTTCAACTTATGACAATACCGACAATACGAGACATGAAGTGGCTACATGGATAGCAACTGACAGTCAGAACAATTGTATTGTATCCGGGACCATTCGTTCGGGGTATTCCAATCCGGTGAATGCTGCCAGCCTTTTAATGAAGTATAATCCTGAGGGAGAGTTATTGTGGCGTGTAGTTTATGAATCTTCTTTTGAAGGTTCGTCAACTAGAAAAATTTTGATTGATTCATCCGACAATATCTATGTCTTAGGTTTAGGAATGGGATCAAATGGAATGGTTACCAGAGTTAAAAAGTTCAATTCGAATGGTGAAATGCTTTGGACGTATTATGATGTTAACGGAATAGGTTCGCCAATCAACTGTAAATTTACACCTGATAACGCATTAATTGTTTCCGGCCGAAGTATAACAGGAATAATTAATGGATATTTGAAATTAAGCACCGAAGGCACATTAATTTGGAGTAAAACAGGAATAACCAGTCCAACTGTTGGTGATCTTGCCGGTGATGCCTTTGGCCATACGTATATCATTAATGGTGAGAATGTAGGTTCAAATGCCGGAAGTGTACTTGAAAAATTGGATACGAGTGGTGTTTCCATTTGGACACATACTAATGTTATGGCAGGAAGTAAGGTAGAAGTAGGTTCAGACCATCAACCCATTATTAGTGGCTTTCCCAATTCAGGAACAGGTGGAGCTGCCTTTATGAAATATACTTCTGAAGGGGCTGTACTTTGGCAAAATCTAAATGCTGATGGTCCGGAAGTGCTACTTCTGCATGGTCAGTTAATACTAGATGCGGCCAACAATGCTTATTTATCTGCCGGAAATCTGTTCAACATGGCCATATGTAAAATAAATGCTGACGGAACAAATGGTTGGGTAGGTTTAGTTTCGGGTAGTAGTCAAGCCAGTTCGTTTGTTATAGATACTGATAACTCTGTTTATGTAGTAGGTGGCACAACGGCCAAATTAGGTCAAAGCCCACTGAATGTTGCCCTATTTGATTCTGCCAGCTTTATCATTTCTCCAAATCCATTTGCATCAAGAATTGATATTTTGAATGAAAATGATGAAGCAATAAAAAATGTATTTATTTATGATTTGTATGGTAAATTAATTTACAGAGGAGATTTTTCGGGATTGACAACCAGTTTGTTTTTACCGGATATTTCTAAAGGTATTTATATCATAACAATTGTCAATCAATATGGGGAACGATATCAACAAAAGTTGATTAAACAATAAAAACAAAAAAAAGCTGCATTTTCGTGCAGCTTTTTTAAGCATAGTAGGTTAAAAGTGGTATTTGGAAACTAACTAACTTTAATCGTCTAACAGATCGGTATACTCTTCAATTTTATCTTTGATGGTGTTGGCTAAGCTACGGTTTCCATCATTGTCAGTTGGACTAATTTCGATTAAACCGTCACCGTTATCATCGGTTGCATTAGATAAATCAACATTGGCTAAAACAGCGTCTAAGTTGAAGTTTATCACTAAAGTGGCTGAGTTATCAGCAATTACTAGGTTTTGTCCGGCATCTTCGTAGTCAATTTCAAAATCCTCATCAATGTTGTGCCAAAAGATAAAAGGAGTTGAACCAATGGTTCCTTTAATCAAAACCGACTTGTTAAATAATTCACTGTTTGAATTGTTGTTTCTGGCCATTTTGAACTCTACTTCTTCATAAATTCCATTTGGAATATTGATAGAAGTAATGGTGGTTTGTCCGCTTAATAAATCCAATTCAAATGGACCGCTCAATTCGAATTCATCGTCATCACCATAAAACCCATCTCCGTAATCATCATCATCGTCATCATAAAAATCATCATCCAATTCAAATTCAATTTCCTTTAAATTAATTTTAAAATCTGAAATGGCTACAGCATTTGCACTTCTACCGGTATTTCCGGAATAGCTGGCCTTGGCAACAATTCTTAAATTGTCATTTCCATTTGATGTTTCATTTTCATCACTTGAACAGGAAACCATTACAATTCCTGCTAATAGGCCTAAAAGAATTTTTTTGTTTTTCATAGTATGTAAATTTTGTTGTATACCCATAAAACAATCAACTTTCTGTTTACCCTACCTATTTTTTAAAAAAAATTACTTCACCTCATTTTTTGATGCTTATTTGCTTTGTGTTATCTTTGCACTTCATTAAAAGAAAATCAGATTTATGTTCAGTAATTTAAGCGATAAATTAGATAAAGCTCTTCATATATTAAAAGGTCACGGTAAAATTACCGAAGTAAACGTAGCTGATACTCTGAAAGAAGTTCGTCGAGCATTATTAGATGCCGACGTGAACTTTAAGATTGCAAAAGATTTTACCACTACCGTTAAAGAAAAGGCTATCGGTCAAAACGTATTGACCTCGTTACAGCCGGGGCAGTTAATGGTGAAATTAGTGAAAGATGAATTAACCGAGTTAATGGGTGGTTCTGAGGTAGGAATTAATCTTTCCGGACATCCTACGGTTATTTTAATGTCGGGTTTGCAAGGTTCGGGTAAAACGACTTTTTCGGGTAAATTAGCCAATTTTCTAAAAACCAAAAAAGGTAAAAAACCCCTATTGGTAGCGTGTGATATATACCGTCCCGCAGCGATTAACCAGTTGCATGTGGTGGGTGGTCAAATAGGAGTAGAGGTGTATTCAGAACCGGAAAATAAAAATCCGGTGGAGATTGCTCAAAATGCCATTAAACATGCCAAAGCCAACGGATTTAATGTTGTAATTGTGGATACCGCAGGTCGTTTGGCGGTTGATGAGCAAATGATGAATGAGATTGCAAATGTACATCAAGCCATTCAACCTCAAGAAACCTTGTTTGTAGTGGATTCTATGACCGGACAAGACGCCGTGAATACTGCAAAAGCCTTCAATGACCGTTTGAATTTTGACGGGGTAATTTTGACCAAGTTAGATGGTGATACGCGTGGGGGAGCTGCTTTATCAATTAAATCGGTGGTAAACAAACCGATTAAATTCATCGGTACTGGGGAAAAAATGGAAGCCATTGATGTATTTTATCCTTCGCGTATGGCGGATAGAATTTTGGGAATGGGTGACGTTGTTTCCTTAGTTGAAAGAGCTCAAGAGCAATATAATGAAGAAGAAGCTCGTAAACTGCAGAAGAAAATTGCCAAAAACGAATTTGGTTTTGATGATTTCTTGGTGCAAATTCAGCAAATCAAAAAAATGGGTAACATGAAAGATTTGGTGGGCATGATTCCCGGAGCAGGAAAAGCATTAAAAGATGTGGAAATTGAAGATGATGCGTTCAAACACATCGAAGCAATTATTCATTCGATGACGCCAACAGAAAGAAGCAAACCGGCTATTATAGACGGAAAGCGAAAAATCAGAATTGCTAAAGGATCCGGTACTAAGATTGAGCAAGTAAATCAATTGATGAAACAGTTTGATCAGATGAGCAAAATGATGAAAATGATGCAAGGAGGAGGTGGAAAAAACCTAGCCAGAATGATGGGCGGAATGAAAGGAATGCGACCCTAATATAGACAACTGAGACGCGATGATTCGCGTCTTATTTTTTTAGCATAAATCAACCAACACAACACACTATGAAAATTTTAGATGGTAAAAAAGTTTCCGAAGACATTAAGAATGAAATTGCTGCCGAGGTGCAGAAAATGAAAGATAATGGTGAGAAAGTTCCTCATTTGGCAGCCGTTATTGTTGGGAATGACGGAGCGAGTTTAACGTATGTAGGCAGTAAAGTAAAAGCCTGTGAGCGAGTAGGTTTTGAAAGCACCTTGATAAAAATGCCCAACACTACTTCTGAAACCGAATTACTCAAAAAAATAAAAGAATTAAATGAGGATGATAATATTGACGGTTTTATTGTACAGTTACCATTGCCAAAACAAATTGACACGCAAGAAGTGTTAATGGCAATTGATCCCAGTAAAGATGTAGATGGATTTCATCCGGAAAACTTTGGGAAAATGGCGTTGGATATGACGACATTTATTCCGGCTACTCCATTTGGTATTTTAGAATTATTAGAGCGTTACGGGGTGGAAACTCAAGGAAAACATACGGTTGTAATTGGCAGAAGTCATATCGTTGGAAGACCGATGAGTATTTTGATGGGAAGAAAAGGTTTTCCGGGAAATTCTACCGTTACGTTAACGCATAGTTACACCAAAAACATTGCTCAAATCACTACACAAGCGGATATTATCATTACTGCATTGGGCGTACCGAATTATTTAAAAGCGGAAATGGTGAAAGACGATGCTGTTGTGATTGATGTTGGAATCACTCGTGTTGCCGATGATACCACTGAAAAAGGCTACCGTATTACCGGTGATGTTGATTTTGAGCATGTGAGTAAAAAATCCTCCTATATTACGCCTGTTCCGGGTGGGGTTGGTCCAATGACGATTGCGATGTTGCTGAAAAACACCTTATTGGCAAGAGAACAGAAGCGTTTAAAACTTAAATAAAATAAAAAAAACCAAGTTCATCACTTGGGTTTTTTTATTTTATTTTTTCTCTTACAAACCATTTGAAACCGTACCGGTTATATCCATATTTACCGGAATGTTTGATGTTTGGTTGATATTTTTGAAATTACCATTGAATTTAATGGTATAAATATTTCCGCCGTTAGAAATGATTTGTACTGTTCCGGTAGGAGCATTTCCGCTTTCAATTTCTTGAGTGGCAATTTTTGTAGTAGCGATTAAGGAAGTCCAACCAATACAAACGCGAACATTAGAGCCAAGAATATTATCAATACTGGTAAATGTATTTTCATCCTGGTCAGTTGAAATTTGATATACACCGGCAATGGATTCTCCATTTTTTACGAAAAGGTCAAAAGTTACCGAGGCTACATCTGTTAAACCTTTTGTTCCGTTTATAACAATAGTATTACGATTGTAACTATTTCCATCTAATTCATATGCATTAGGGGATACTACATTTACAATACCTTGTGAAGGAACTAATGTATAATTATCTCCATTCACAGAAAAAGTAATGGGTGAATTATTTGAATCACTGTCTCCACTACAAGAGAGTGTAATTAGTAAAGTTAGCATTGCTAAACTTGATAGCATTAATTTTTTCATGATTTTGTTTTTTTATTGTTCGCTGCAAAAGTAACGTAATCTTTTGAAGGTCTTCTTTTTTATGTTATTTTTTTTTGGGTTGAAAAGGGGTTCTGATTTTTGGCAAACTTGCTTCTTCCGTTTTGCTGGAGGGTTCAATCAATTGATTCAATTCTTTGATTTCAGCATCGGTTAACAGACGGTATCTTCCCACCGGAATATCCAATGTAATGTTGATGATTCGGGTGCGTTTCAAAGCAGTAACTTCATAGCCTAAATACTCACACATTCTTCTGATTTGACGGTTTAAACCTTGCGTAAGCACAATCCGGAAAATGTATTTACTGATTTGTTCAACTTTACATTTTCGGGTAATGGTATCTAAAATCGGAACACCGTTTCCCATTCGTTGAATGAATCGGTCGGTTATGGGGCGATCTACCGTCACAATATATTCTTTTTCGTGATTGTTTCTGGCCCGCAGAATTTTGTTTACAATATCACCGTCATTGGTCATGAAAATCAGTCCTTCACTAGCTTTATCCAATCTCCCAATCGGGAAAATTCTTTCCGGATAATTGATATAATCTACAATGTTGTTTTTCACATTTAAATTAGTGGTACATTCGATTCCAACCGGTTTATGAAAGGCTAGATAAATAGGTTTATTCCTTTTTTCTTTAATCAGTTTTCCATCCACACGAATTTCATCAGCTTCGGTAATTTTAGTACCCATTTCAGCAATTTTTCCATTGATGGTAATTCTTTTGGCTTCAACGAGTTTATCGGCTTCACGCCTAGAGCAATAACCTGATTCTGATAAAAATTTATTGATGCGTTTTTCATTTGATTCCATTTTGCAA